>RRZU010603982.1_pt1 | contig 30696 bp, 23 predicted proteins | sample 2165561 | NCBI WGS metagenome assembly RRZU01 (sample SAMN10456909, study PRJNA506462) | wastewater metagenome | isolation source: wastewater sludge | place: USA: Moscow, Idaho | reverse complement strand
CGCGCGCCTTGTCGACCCAATCGTCGAACCCCGCCTGATCGGTGGCGATGGCCTTGAAATGCATGCCCGAAAAGCCCCAGCCCGAATAGTTCGAGGCGATGCCCCGGTATTCGCCGGCATTGTTGAACACGCCGTGCAGCTTGGTCTGCATGCCGGGCATGGCATAGATCATGCCGGCCATCGCCGGGATATAGAACGAATTCATCACCGTGGCGGATGTCAGCGTGAATTCCACCGGTCGATCGACCGGCACCGCCATTTCATTGACCGCGGCAATCCCCTGATCGGGATAGATGAACAGCCATTTCCAATCCAGCGCCACCACCTGCACCTGCAAGGGCTGCACATCCTGCGGCACCGGCTGATCGGCGGAAATCCGTTCCAGCGGCCGATAGGGGTCCAGCAGATGCGTCCCGACCCAGGTCAGCGCCCCAAGCGTCACGATGATCAAAAGCGGAATCGCCCAGATCACGAATTCCAGCTTGGTCGAATGGTCCCAGTCGGGCCGGTATTCGGCCTGCTGATTCTTGGCCCGGTACTTGTGGGCGAAATAGATCGTCATCGCCATCACAGGGATGATGACCAGCAGCATCAAAAGCGTCGAGATTACCAACAGGTCGCGCTGCCGTGCGGCCACGTCGCCGGCCGGGGCCAGAACCTCGGCCTTGCAGGCAGCTAACGGAGTCACCAAAATCAGGCCCCAAAGGCCTTTGAATTTATTAGCAATTTTCATCGGACTGCCAATGTCCCTCTGTTCGCGCTGATTGGCATGGCCGCAAGTGCGACCGTCGGTCGACGATTCGATAATAGCATAAACCCGATTCCCACATGCGACGTTTTGTCATATGCCGAATTGACATATGACAAGGCAGCAAATGCGGCAGACGCCGGGCGGGCTTTGCGCTATGCTGGGCGAGTCCCCGGATCAGAACGAAATCATCGCATATGTCCAGCACCGCTACCCCCGCCCAATCGGGCCACAAGGCCCCGTCCGGCGCACATTCCATCGCCGGCAGCGGCCCGTCGCATCACATTTCGGCATCCGATATCGCCGTGGGCGTGATCATCGGCCGGACCTCGGAATTTTTCGATTTCTTCGTCTTTGCCATCGCCTCGGTGATCGTCTTTCCGCAACGGATCTTTGCCTTTGCCGATCCGCTGACCGGGACGTTGCTGTCGTTTCTGGTTCTGGCGGTGGCCTTTATCGCGCGGCCGGTCGGCAGCGCGCTGTTCATGGCCATCGACCGCCGTTACGGCCGAGTCACCAAGCTGACGGTGGCGCTGTTTCTGATGGGGACGGCGACCGTCGCCATGGGGTTGATCCCCAGCTATGAAAATGTCGGCGCATGGGCCGTGATCATTCTGGTGGTGCTGCGCCTCGCACAGGGTCTTGCGCTTGGCGGGGTCTGGGACGGGATGCCATCGCTTCTGGCGCTGATGGCGCCCAAGAACCGGCGCGGCTTTTACGCCATGATCCCGCAGCTGGGCGCGCCTTTGGGCCTGATCGTGGCCAGCCTGCTTTTTGCCTATCTGGCGGCCAGCCTGTCGGCGCAGGATTTTCTGGACTGGGGCTGGCGCTATCCGTTCTTTGTCGCCTTTTCGGTGAACGTGGTGGCGCTGTTTGCGCGGCTGCGCATCGTCGCGGGCGAAGAGGTCCAGGAACTTTTCGCCTCGCGCGATCTGCAACCCACCCGGCTGGGCGACACCCTGCGCGAGGACGGGCGCACCGTGCTTTTGGGCATTTTCGTACCGCTTGCGACCTTTGCCATGTTCCACATGGTCACGGTGTTTCCGCTGTCCTGGATCTTTCTTTACACCGACGAAACGCTGGTCAGCTTTCTGGTGATCGAGGCCATCGCGGCCGTGATCGGCGTGATGGCCATGTTCCTTTCGGGATATCTGGCCGACCGTTTCGGGCGCCGCCGCCTGTTGTTCTGGGCGGCGCTGCTGATCGCGGGTTTTGCGATTCTGGCGCCGCTGCTGTTGTCGGTCGGCAAACCCGGCGAGATCATCTATATGTTCGCGGGCTTTTTCATCCTTGGGCTCAGCTTCGGGCAATCCTCGGGCGCCGTCGCCTCGTTGTTCGAGGCCCGCAACCGCTATACCGGCTCGGCCATCGTGTCGGATTTCGCATGGCTTTTCGGCGCCGGTTTCGCGCCTGTGACGGCGCTTTTGTCCTCAAGCCAGTTCGGGCTGTCGGCGGCGGGGCTTTACCTGCTGTCGGGGGCGTTCTGTTCGACCATCGCGATCCTTTTGTCGGTGGGGCTGGATTTCCGGGGCGGCAACCGCTGACCCCCGCACGGGTGCGCGATATGCGACAAAGAGGGCGCGGCAAGGATTTTGCCGCGCCCTTTTCCATGCTAACCCGGCGCCCGGCATTGGGGGGACATGGATGCAGGTATATGATCACAAGACCATCGACGCGCGGCTCGACTGGCCCGGCCTGATCGAAACCCTGCGCCGGGGGCTGGCCGCCGCGCAGGCCGAGGCACCGCCCCGGCAGGTGCTGACCATTCCGCATCCCGATGGCGGCGAAGGCCATCTTCTGATCATGCCGGCATGGCAGGCCGGTCGCGCGGTGGGCGTCAAGGTCGTGACCTTCTTTCCCGGCAACGCCGCGCGGGGACAGGCGACGATCAATGCCGGCTACCTGATGTTTGACGGGTCGGACGGGCGGTTCGTCGCGGCGATGGACGGCGATGCGCTGACCGCGCGGCGCACGGCGGCGGCCTCGGCGCTGGCGGCGGATTATCTGGCGCGCAAGGATGCGCGGGTTCTGCTCATCTGCGGCACCGGGCAATTGGCGGCGGCGGCGGCACAGGCCCATGCCGCGATGCGCGATTACCAACAGATCCTGATCTGAGGGCGCAGCGCGGACAAGGCGGCGGCGATTGCCGATGCACTGGCGCGGGCCGGCCTGCCTGCGCGCGTCTGTCCCGATCTGGAAGCCGGCTGTCGCGGCGCCGATGTCATCAGTGCGGTGACCGCCTCGACCCGGCCCTTTATCCTTGGCGAATGGTTGGCGCCCGGCAGTCATCTGGACCTGATCGGCGGGTTCAAGGCGGATATGCGCGAATGCGACGATCTTGCCGTGACGCAGGCGCGGATCTTTGTCGATGGACGGGCCGGCGCGCTTTTGGCCGGCGATCTGGCGCAACCGATTCAGGCCGGGCTGCTGGATCCGTCGCGGATCGCGGGCGATCTGGTCGAACTGATCCAGGGCCGCGTCGCCGGCCGCGAAAACAATGCCGAGCGGACCGTTTTCAAATCCGCCGGCATGTCGCAAGAGGATCTGTTGGCCGCGATGCGGGTCGCCGGGCTTTAACCCTTTGCCCCCGGATCGCGCGCATCCAACAGCGCGAGCCAGGCCCGCAGACCGGTATCCAGCTGGTCGCGGGTCTCGGGCGGCAATCCGGCGATCAGGCGGTGCTGGTTGGCGACATGGGACGCGACCGCGCGGTCGATCAGCGCCAGCCCCCGGTCGGTCAGCGCCACCACCTGTCCCCGCCCGTCTTCGGGATTGCGCCGCCGCACGATCAGGCCCGCAGTTTCAAGCCGGTCCAGTCGGTTGGTCATCGTCCCGGATGTCACCATCGTCCATTCCATCAGCGCCGAGGGGCTAAGCGCATAGGGTGGCCCGGCCCGGCGCAGCGTCGCCAGAACGTCGAAACTGGCGGCGTTCAGGCCATAACCCTCGAACTCCAGCGCCATTCCCTCGGCCAGGGCCTGTTGCAACCGTTTCAGCCGGCCAAAGATGCCCATCGGGCCGGTGTCCAGATCGGGCCGTTCCTGCCGCCACTGGGCAAGTATCCTGTCTACATGATCCATCCATGAACCCTGATGGCAAATTGCCTTGACGTCAAGATAGATCGATCTATCTTGATTTCAAGATAAATATGGGGGTGCCGATATGCCGCGTTATGTCGAGCTGATGCTGGCGGCCATGGCGCCGATCATCTGGGGCAGCACCTATATCGTGACCACGCAATTGCTGCCGCAGGGCTATCCGCTGACGGCTTCGGTGCTCAGGGCGCTGCCGGCGGGGTTGTTGCTTTTGATGGTGACCCGGCAATTGCCGCCGCGCGCCTGGCTGGGCCGGATCGCGGTGCTGGGCGCGCTGAACTTTGCCATCTTCTGGGCGGCGCTGTTCGTCGCCGCCTATCGCCTGCCTGGCGGGGTCGCGGCGACCGTGGGCAGCATCCAGCCGCTGTTGGTGCTGGTGCTGGCGCATCTGGTTTTGGCCGCGCCGCTGCGGCTTTTGTCGGTGACGGCGGCGTTGGCGGGGCTGGTGGGGGTCGCGCTTCTGGTGTTGCAAGCCGATGCGGGGCTGGACCTGTCGGGCATTGTCGCCGCCCAGATCGGGGCGCTGTCCATGGCTTTGGGTGTGGTTCTGACGCGCAAATGGCAACCGCCGGTGCCAGCACTCACCTTTACCGCCTGGCAGCTGACGGCGGGCGGGCTGATCCTGTTGCCGGTCGCGCTCTGGGCCGAGCCATCGCTGCGGGTGCTGGACGCCCGCAATATCGCGGGGTTTCTCTGGTTGGGATTGTTCGGTGCGGCGCTGACCTATTACTTGTGGTTTCGCGCCATCGCCCGGCTGGGGCCGGCGGCGGTGACGGGTCTGGGATTTCTTAGCCCGCTGACGGCGGTGCTGCTGGGCTGGGCGCTGCTGGGGCAGACACTGACACCGCAGCAAACGCTGGGCGCGCTGATCGTGCTGATCAGCATCTGGCTGGGCGGTCGCGCCAGCCGCCCCGATCCATCCCCGAGCCCGGTCCCCGGCGGAAAAGATTGACGTTTTTGGTTTGTTCGCAGCAACTGGCACCACCGCGACGCCGCAACAAGGAAACCCGCCATGCCCGACCATCAGGAAAAGTTTCGCACCTTCAGCCAACTGCATCAGGGTCCGGGCGCCTTTGTCATTCCCAATCCCTGGGATGCCGGCTCGGCCAAGCTGTTGACCAGCCTTGGGTTTCAGGCGTTGGCGACAACCTCGGCGGGCTTTGCCTTCAGCAAGGGCCTGCGCGATTCCGCGGCCGCGCTTGGCCGGGACGACACGCTGGCCAATGCGGCGGAAATCGTGCGGGCGACCGATCTGCCCGTCTCGGCCGATCTTGAGGACGGCTTTGGCCCCGAACCCGAAACCTGCGCCACCACCATCCGCATGGCCTGCGAAATCGGGTTATGCGGCGGCTCGATCGAGGATGCGACCGGCGATCCCTCGGCGCCGATCTACGACTTCGGGCTGGCGGTCGAACGCGTACAGGCGGCGGCCGAGGCCGCTGCGGGTCGGCCCTTTCTCTTGACCGCGCGTGCCGAGAATTTTCTGTGGGATCGTCCCGATCTGGACGACACGATCCGCCGGCTTCAGGCGTTTTCGCGGGCCGGTGCGGATGTGCTTTATGCGCCGGGCCTGCCCGATCTGGCGGCGATCCGCACGGTTTGCGAGAGCGTCGACCGGCCGGTGAATGTGGTCATGGGATTGGGTGGGCCGCGCTATAGCGTGGCCGAACTGGCCGATGCCGGGGTGCGACGGATCAGCGTCGGCGGATCCTTTGCGCGGGCCGCATGGGGCGGATTGATGCGCGCCGCACGCGAGGTGCGCGATCACGGCACATTCGATTACGCCGATGACGCCATTCCGGGTGCCGCGATGGCCGCGCTGATGTCGGACGGCCAGCGGTGACGCAATGTCACAGGCGCGGAGGCTGGAAACCGGCCCGCCGGCTTCCCAGCTGAATCCGTGGGGCCGGCCACCACATCCGGCCCCACGGAACCACAAGGCTACTCGCAACCTCTGCACCACTCAACCCCGGGCGGGCTTGCCACGGCTGGCCTGGGGTCAAGATCCGCAACCACCCCGGCAAAAGGCCCCGGGGATTGCGAATTCAGAACAACTCAAATCTTGAACGACACAGACATTCGCGGGACCCCGCCACGGCGACACACGGCCCCGCGAAACTCAGTCCGGTCCTTTCGTCAGATCGCGGGCGACGCGATCACCGCCGGAAAGCTGCACCACCGTGCCCGATGGGCGGACCGCGCCCCGGTACATCCGCGGGGCGGGCCGCCCCTGCCGGCACCGACCGGAATCCGCAATCCTCAGCAAGGACATCATTGCCTCCGCGATTCTGCGCATGGGCGCTATTGTAACCTTGGTTAACCGGGTTAAAGTCAGATTGACCTGACGGAAAGATGGTGCGCGAAGAAATCGCACGTTTACACGCAATATTTTGCTGTTTGGCGCCCCGCCGCCAAGCACGAAAACCGGACAGTTCAGGCTTTTCGCAAAGTTGCGCCGATGGAAAGCGGAACAATTCCCGCCCCTTGCCGCGACCGGGCCGGCGGTTGGCGAAACTCTGCCTCACCGCGACATGCTGACAGTGTCAATCGGCGCGCAAACGGCTATGCTGCCCGCTCAAAGCAGATGACCAAGGCGGGACGACATGGCGGGCATCATTGCCACCGACGAAGGCTTTCAGGTCGAGGCAGAACTGTTGGGAGAGGAATTCGATCTGCCTCCCGAGGAAATCGCGGAACGGATGCGCGACGGCCGCATCACCAGCCGTTGCGAAAAGGGCGAAGGCGCCGATGCCGGGCGCTGGCGGCTGACCTTTTTCCATGCCGGCCGGGCCTTGCGGCTGACGCTGGGTGCGGATTTCCAGATCCTCAGCCGCGCAAGTTTCGACGCCCCGCGTCAGCGCCGCGCGCATTGATCGCCGGTCCCCGACCCCGCATGCGGGGCATGAATCGGCCCGCGCCGTGGCCGGATTCTGCCAGAAATCTTTGATGAACCGGCCCGGCCGCCGTGATGGCGGTTGTCGCGCGCGGGTGACTTGCGACACAATTCCCCCGGGGCCTGCCCTGCGCAGGCATAAAATCCAAGGGAGGAAACATGTCTATCCGCTTTACCTTCGCGGCGGCGATGGCCGGCGTCATGGCTTTTGCCGTACCCGTGGCCAAGGCTGACGAATTCATCAACATCCTGACCGGCGGCACTTCGGGGGTCTATTACCCGATGGGGGTGGCGCTGTCCGAAATCTATGGCCAGAACATCGAGGGCGCGCGCACCCAGGTCCAGGCCACCAAGGCCTCGGTCGAGAACCTGAACCTTTTGCAGCAGGGCAAGGGCGAGCTGGGCTTTGCGCTTGGCGATTCCGTGAAATACGCGTGGGAAGGCGATGCCGAGGCCGGGTTCAAGGCGCCGCTGACCAAGCTGCGCGCCATTGCCGCGATCTATCCCAACTATATCCAGATCGCCGCGCTGAAAGAGGCGGGCGTGACCACGGTCGCCGATCTCAAGGGCAAGTCGCTGTCGGTGGGCGCGCCGAAATCGGGGACCGAACTGAACGCGCGCGCCATTCTGGGCGGTGCCGGGCTGAGCTATGAGGATCTGGCCAAGGTCGAATATCTGCCCTTTGCCGAATCCGTCGAGCTGATGAAGAACCGCCAGCTCGAGGCGACGCTGCAATCCTCGGGGCTGGGCAATGCCGCGATCAAGGACCTGGCCTCGTCGCAGGATATCAGCATCGTCGCGGTGCCGGCCGATGTCGTCGAAAAGATCGGCGCCCCCTATATCGCCGGCGTGATCCCCGCCGGCACCTATAAGGGACAGGATGCGGATGTCCCGACCGCCGCCGTCATCAACTTTCTGGTCACCCATGAGGGGGTATCAGACGAGACCGCCTATCAGATGACCAAGCTGATCTTTGACAATCTCGACAAGCTCAAGGCCGCGCATAGCGCCGCCGCCGGCATCGTGCTGGAAAATGCCCCCAAGGATTCGCCGATCCCGCTGCATCCGGGTGCCGAGCGTTTCTACAAGGAAAAGGGTCTGCTCTGATCCGGGAATGACGACCGGGCGGTCCCCCACGGGGCCGTCCACGCGCTGCAAATGGGGGGAAAGACAATGAAGCAACCGGCCGACGCGATCCTGCAAACACCCGAGCCTGATGGCCACGACCCGCTGGGCGCGGGCTTTCCGCCCGGTGCTTGGGGGCGGGCGCTGTTCTGGCTGGCGGTGCTGTTCTCGACCTTTCAGATCGCGCTGGCCGCGCATCTGATCGACATGCCAAGCCAGATCGCGCGGGCGGTGCATGTGGGCTTTCTGATGGCGCTGGGTTTCCCGCTTTTGGCCTATGCCAAGCATATGGGCGGGATCGCGCGGACGCTGACCTTGATCCTGGCCGGCATGGGCATTGCCGTCACCGCCTATCAATGGATCGAATATAACGACCTGCTGTTGCGGGCGGGCGATCCGCTGCCGCGCGACATCTGGTTCGGGGTCGCAGCGCTGATCACGGTCTTTGCCGCCGCCTGGATGCTGATGGGGCCGGCGCTGCCGATCATCTCGGGGCTGTTTCTGGCCTATGCGCTTCTGGGCCAGCATCTGCCATCGCCCTTTAACCATCGCGGTTATGATTTTGCCCAGGTGGTCGAGCATATCACCTATGGGACCGAGGGCATCTATGGCATCCCGATCTATGTCAGCGCGACCTATATCTTTCTGTTCATCCTGTTCGGGGCGTTTCTGGAAAAGGCCGGGATGATCAAGCTGTTCACCGATGTGTCGCTTGGGCTGGTGGGGTCTTTTACCGGCGGTGCGGCCAAGGTGTCGGTGCTGTCATCGGGGCTGATGGGGATGATTTCCGGCTCGGGCGTGGCCAATGTGGTGACGACCGGACAGCTTACGATCCCGTTGATGAAACGCTTTGGCTATCGTCCCGCCTTTGCCGGCGGGGTCGAGGCCACCGCCTCGATGGGCGGTCAGATCATGCCCCCGATCATGGGCGCCGTGGCCTTTATCATGGCCGAAACGCTGGGCGTCGAATATGCCGAGGTGGTCAAGGCGGCGGTCATCCCCGCGATCCTGTATTTCCTCGGCGTGTTCTGGATGGTCCATCTTGAGGCCGGAAAGCGCGGGCTGCGCGGGCTGGCGCCGGACGAACTGCCCTCGGCCCGGACCGCGCTGCGCGAGGGGTGGTATCTGATGCTGCCTCTGGGGGTGCTGATCTATCTGCTGTTTTCGGGCTATACGCCGCTTTTCGCCGGCACGGTCGGGCTGGCGCTGACGGGGCTGCTGATCCTTGGCACCTCGGTGATGCTGGGCCTGCCCGCAGGGGTGATCCGGGTGATCTTCTGGGTGATCCTTGGCGTGGTTGCGGCGGCGTTTTTCCGCTATGGGATCGGGATCATCGTCACCGCGCTGAGCGTGCTTGCGATCATCTGCGCGATGTCCAGAGGCGGGCGGGAAACGCTGGCCATCTGTCGCGACAGTCTGGCCGAGGGCGCGCGCACCGCGCTGCCCGTGGGCATTGCCTGTGCGCTGGTCGGCGTCATCGTCGGGGTGATGACCCTGACCGGGGCCGCCAATACATTCGGCCAGTTCATCGTCGGCGTGGGTCAGAACAGCCTGTTCCTGTCGCTGATCCTGACCATGATCACCTGCATCATTCTGGGCATGGGGATCCCGACGATCCCGAACTATATCATCACCTCGTCGATCGCCGGGCCGGCGCTTCTGGAACTGGGTGTGCCGCTGATCGTGTCGCATATGTTCGTGTTCTATTTCGGCATTCTGGCCGATCTGACGCCGCCGGTGGCGCTGGCCTGTTTTGCCGCCGCCCCGATCGCCAAGGAAAGCGGGTTGAAAATCAGCTTCGAGGCGGTCAAGGTCGCCGCCGCCGGATTTGTCGTGCCCTTCATGGCGGTCTATACCCCGGCCCTGATGTTGCAGGATGGCGGGCCTTTGGCGCAGGCGGTGGGCTATGTCCCGGCTGTGATCTATATCGTTTTCAAGACGCTGATCGCGCTTTCGCTTTGGGGGGCGACGGTGATCGGCTGGCTGGGCCGGCCGCTGGCGCTTTGGGAACGCGGGCTTGGCATGCTTGCGGCCTTTACGCTGGTCGCCGCGCTGCCCTTGACCGATGAGATCGGCTTTGCCCTGTCCGCGGTCTTTCTTGCGCTGTTGTGGTATCGGCGCAAACAGGCCCCGGCATGAGCGCCTGTCTGATGGCCGGGGCCATGGCCATCGCGCTTGGCCCCGGGGCCGGCTTTTCGCTGGAATGGACGCATTCGGTCGAAAAGGTGACCTGGCACGAGGATTGGCGGATCACCCCCGCCGGCCTGATCCCCACCCGCGCCGCGATCCGGGGTTCGGGCGCCGGGATGGAGCCGGGACCGGATGCGCGGCTGATCGACGGCTGGCTGGTCTGGCAGCCGCAGGCGCCGGCGGTGCCGGAACTGGTGCTGGCGGCCTCGGGGGCGACGGGCGGTGGCTGGCGGCTTTGCGGGGCGGATTGCGTGACGCTTGGCCAGGACGCGGCCGGGCCGATCACGCTCAGACCCTGTCCGGGCTAGGCGATGGCGGCGCGGGCATGGATCGGGCGGCACCGGCGGCTGGCCTTGGTGCTGGCGGTCGGGCTTGTGGCCTTGATCGCGGGGGGCGTGGCCTGGCACATGTCGTTGCGCGCGATCACGGCACAGCTGGAACAGGGGCTGATCCTGACCAGCCGGGCGCTGGAAACCGAAATCGAACGCTTTCGCTATCTGCCCCGCATCGCGGGCGAGGATGCCCGCATCCGCGCCGCCCTGATGCGGCCGGACGATCCGGCGGCGATCCGGGCCGCGAACCTTTATCTGGAAACGGTGACGGCACAGGCCGGGCCAAGTCACCTTTACCTGCTCAACGACCGGGGGGTGACGCTTGCCGCCTCGAACTGGAACCGGGCCGACAGTTTCGTGGGCTTCGATTACAGCTTTCGTCCCTATTTCCATGATGCGCGGGCCGGGGGCGAAGGGCGCTTTTACGCCATCGGCGTGACCACCGGCCTGCCCGGCTATTTCCTGTCGGCGCGCATCGATCTGCCCGATGGGCGGCGGGGTATTGTCGTGGTCAAGGTCGATCTTGGCCCCCTGCAACGCATCTGGGCCGAGGCCGAGCGCGATACCGCCGTGGCCGATGCCGACGGGGTGGTGTTTCTGGCATCGGATGCGGGCTGGCTTTACCGGCCGCTATCGCCCCTGTCGCCCACGGCATTACAGCGCCTTGCCGATCAACAAACCTATGTCGGCACCGATCCCGGCACGACGCCGCCATTGCTGTCGCGGCCCGGCGGCTGGCTGCGCAATGACCGCCAACAGCGCATGACCAGCGTCACCGCACCCTTTGGCGATGGCTGGACGATCATGGTCGCGGCCCCGATCCGGCCCGCGCTGGCCGCCGCTTTGGGCTGGGCGCTGATCGGCGCGCTGGCGGCCGGGCTGGGGCTGGGGCTGGCCAAGATCCAGATGCAGCGCCGCGCCCTGATCGCGCTGCGGCTGGGACAGTCGCAGATGCTGGAACGCCGCGTCACCGAACGGACCGAGGAACTGGCCCATGAGATCGAGGCCCGGCGCCAGACCGAATCCGAATTGCGCGCCACGCAGGAAACCCTGATCCAGGCCGAAAAGATGGCGGCCCTTGGCCGCATGTCCGCCGCCATCGTCCACGAAATCAGCCAGCCCATGGCCGCGATGGAGGCGACGCTGGCCACCGCAAGCCTGCTGGCCGAAACCGATGCCGCCCCCGCCGCGCAGCGCATCGAAACGGCGCGCGGGCTGATCCGCCGCATGCAGCGCACGACCCAGCGGCTGAAAAGCTTTTCGCGCAAGGAACCGGCCGCGCTGAACCTGATCGACGCCGGCGCCACGGCCGAAAGCGCGCTGGAAATCGTCCAGCCCCGCGCCCGCGCGGTCGGCGTCACGCCCCAATTGATCGCGCCGCCCGGCCCGGTGCCGGTGCTGGCCGGGCGGGTGCGGCTGGAACAGGTGCTGGTCAACCTGCTTTTGAATGCGCTGGACGCGGTCGGGCGCGATGGCTGGGTGCGGCTGGAACTGAGCGCGCGGCCCGGCGAGGTGCGGCTTGCGGTTTCGGACAGCGGTGCGGGCATCGCGCCGGCCGACCTGCCGCGCGTGACCGAGCCCTTTTTCACCACCAAGGCCGGCAGCGAGGGGATGGGGCTGGGCCTTGCCATCTCGCAGGAAATTCTGGCCGAATTCGGGGGCAGGCTGGAAATCGCCGCGCCACCCGGTCAGGGTGTGACCGCGACCGCCATCCTGCCCCAACCACAAGCCCACCCCCCGGGGAACGCGCCATGACCGAACGCAACCCGCCCGCCCTGATCCATGTCGTCGAAGACGATGCCGACCATCTTGCCGCGCTTTGCGACCTGTTGCAGGCGCGCGGCTTTCGGGCGCGGGGTTACGCCTCGGGCGAGGCGGCGCTGGCCGGCGAGGCGGCGCCCGATCTGGTGCTGACCGATCTGCGCATGCCGGGGCTCGACGGGTTCGCCGTGCTCGAAGCCCTGCGCACGCGCCAGCCCGACCTGCCGGTGATCGTGCTGACCGGGCATGGCGACGTGCCCCATGCCGTGCGCGCCATGCGCATGGGGGCCGAGGATTTCATCGAAAAGCCCTATGACGCCGCGCATCTTCTGGCGGTGATCGACCGCGCATTGCGCGCCGGCCGCGCCCGCGCCGAAATCAGCCGCCTTCAGGCCGAGGTCAGCCGTCAGGATGGCGGCGAAATCCTTGGCCAATCGGCCGGGATCGCGGCGCTGCGCGCCCGCATCGACGCCTTGGCGCCCCTCGACCTGAACCTTGTGATCACAGGCGAAACCGGCACCGGCAAGGAATTGGCCGCCCGCGCCATTCATGACGCCAGCCCGCGGGCCAGGGGGCCGTTTCTGGCCATCAATTGCGCCGCCCTGCCTGAATCGCTGTTCGAGCATGAGATTTTTGGCCATGTCGCCGACGCCTTTCCGGGCGCGCAGGACAAGCCCGGCAAGCTTGAGACCGCGTCCGGCGGCACGCTGGTTTTGGATGAAATCGAGGCCATGCCCGCCGCCCTGCAACCCAAGCTTTTGCGCGCGCTTGAGGAACGGCGGATCACCCGGCTGGGCGAAAACGCCGCCCGCCCGCTGGACCTGCGCGTCATCGCATTGGCCAAGACCGATCTGCGGGCGCTGACGCTGGATGGCAGCCTGCGCGCGGATCTTTTCTATCGTCTGGCCGGGGCGGAAATCGAATTGCCGCCGCTGCGCGCGCTTGGTCCCGATATCGCGCTGTTATTCGCGCATTTCGCCCAGCTGGCCGCCCGCCGCTATGGCCGCGAGCTGCCGGAAATCGACTGGAGCCTGCGCGATCGGATCTCGCGCCGGGCATGGCCGGGCAATATCCGCGAGCTGAAGGCCATGGCCGAACGCTTCGCGCTGGGGATCGAACTGCCCGAGGCCCCTGCCCGCGCCATTTCGGAACCGCAAACCCTGGCCGAGCGCGTCGCCGCCTATGAGGCGCGCGAAATCCGCGCCACGCTGGAACGCACGCGTGGCAATACCGAACGCGCCGCGCAGGCGCTTGGCATGGCGCGCCGCACCCTGAACGACAAGATCAGCCGTTACGGGATCAGGACCTAGGGAAAGACCGGCGCCAGCATCAGGCCGGCGGTTTCGTCCAGCCCCAGCATCAGATTGGCGTTCTGAATCGCCTGCCCGCTCGACCCCTTGCAGAGGTTGTCGAGCGTGGACACCACCAGCGTGCGCCCCGAAATCCGGTCGCCCGTCACCCCGATATGACAGAAATTCGACCCCTGCACATGCGCCATCGCCGGCGATTGCCCAAAGGGCAGCACGACGATGAAGGGTTCGTCGGCATAGGCGGCGGCCAGCGCGGCGTGAACGGCCTCGGCCTCGCCCTTGAGGTAACAGGACGCAAGGATGCCGCGATTGACCGGCACCAGATGGGGCGTGAACTGGATCCGCACGGGCCGCCCGGCGATGGCCGAAAATTCCTGATCGAACTCGCCCAGATGGCGGTGCTTGCCGCCCTGGGAATAGCCGGCGACATCCTCGGAGCGTTCGGCGAACAGCATGTTCTCTTTGAGCGAGCGGCCAGCGCCAGAGACGCCGTTTTTAAGGTCGCAGATAATGTCGTCGATGTCGATCAGCCCCGACCCGATCAGCGGGCGCAGCGCGAATTGCACCGTCGCCGCGTTGCAGCCGGTGCCGGCGACCAGCCGCGCGTCCCGGATCTGGTCGCGATAGAATTCGGTCAGGCCATAGACCGCCTGCGACTGAAGCTCGGGCGCGGCATGGTCCAGCCCATACCATTTCTTGTATTCCGCCGGATCGCGCAGCCGGAAATCGGCGCCCAGATCGACAACCTTGACCGATGCCGGCAATTGCCCGACCAGGGGCTGGCTCAGCCCGTGCGGCAAGGCGCAAAAGACGATATCGATACCGGAAAAGTCGATCTCTTCCATGCGGACCAGCGACGGCAGGCTCAGGTGACGCAGATGCGGAAACACCGCGTCATAGCTTTGGCCGGCCTTGCGATCCGCCGACAGCGCCGCGATCTCGATCTGCGGATGCGTCGCCAACAGACGGACAAGCTCGGCCCCGGTATAGCCCGATGCCCCAAGGATGGCAGCTTTAAGCGTCATGTCCCGTCCCCGTAAAAGATCATTGCCGCGGGCGCGCGGCCCCGCTTTCGCAATTGGCGCGCCAGTCGTGCGTTGTCAAGAATGGGTGGTCACCCCGGGCCGCCGGGCCGCCGTTGTTTCCTGTCCGAACCCGGGGGCCTCGCGACATTTTATTGCAAGACATTCGCGCCCGGATCACATATTCACCCATCCGCAGGACCCCAGAACCGGAGACCTTCCGATGAGCGCGACCCCCGACCGCAAGCCCCGCCTTGGCGCGGCCGATATCCGCGCCCGCAAGGGGCATGAACCCGTCGTCTGTCTGACCGCCTATACGACGCCGGTGGCGAAACTGGTCGACCGGCATTGCGACCTTGTGCTGGTGGGCGACAGCGTCGGCATGGTGCTGCACGGGCTGCCCTCGACGCTGGGCGTCACCATGGAAATGATGATCCTGCACGGTCAGGCCGTCGCGCGCGGCGCAAGTCAGGCCTGCATCACCGTCGACATGCCCTTTGGCAGCTATGAGCGAGGGCGCGAACAGGCCTTTGAGAATGCCGCCCGCCTGATGGCCGAAACCGGCTGTCAGGCGGTCAAGCTGGAAGGCGGGCGCCACATGGCCGATACCGTCGCCTTTCTGGTCCAGCGCGGGATCCCGGTCATGGGCCATGTCGGGCTGACGCCGCAATCGGTGAACACGCTCGGCGGCTATAAGGTTCAGGGTCGCGGCCATCACGAGGCCGACCGCGTCACCCGCGACGCTATCGCCTTGGCCGATGCGGGGGCATTCGCGGTGGTGTTGGAAAAGCTGCCCGAAACGCTGGGCCAGCGCATCACCCAGGAAATCGCCGTGCCGACCATCGGCATCGGCGCCGGTGTGGATTGCGACGGTCAGGTGCTGGTGGTCGACGACATGCTGGGCCTGTTCACCGATTTTCACCCCAAATTCGTCAAACGCTATGCCGAACTGGGCGAGACGGCCGATGCCGCCATCGCGGCCTATGCCGCCGATGTGCGCGCCCGCCGCTTTCCCGGCCCGGAACACAGCTTCGGCGCGGGCACCCCTGCATGAGCGCGCCGATCATCCGCCCGCTGTCACAGATGCGCGGACAGATCCGGCGCTGGAAGGGGCACGGCGAAACCATCGGCCTTGTCCCCACCATGGGCGCCCTGCATGAGGGGCATCTTAGCCTGGTGCGGGCGGCGCGCGAACGCTGCGACCGGGTTGTCGTCACCCTGTTCGTGAACCCGCGTCAGTTCAACAATCCCGAGGATTTCGCCCGATATCCGCGAACCGAACTGGCCGATGCCGAATTGCTGGGGCCGCTTGCGGTGGATGCGCTATTCGTGCCCGACGCGGCCGAGGTCTATCCCCCCGATCACGCCACCACGATCCGGGTTTCGGGCGTGACCGAGCCGCTTGAGGGCACGCATCGCCCCGGCCATTTCGACGGCGTGGCCACGGTGGTGACGCTGCTGTTCAACATGACCCAGCCCGATGCCGCGTTTTTCGGCGAAAAGGACTGGCAACAGCTGCAACTGGTCCGGCGGCTGGTCGCTGATCTGCAACTGCCGCTCGATATCGTCCCCTGCCCCTGCGTGCGGGCCGAGGACGGGCTGGCGCTGTCCTCGCGCAATCAGCGCCTGTCGCCACAGGCCCGCAGCCGGGCGGCGGCGCTGCCGCAGGCGCTGTTTGCCGCCACCCGCCGGATCGAGGCGGGCGAGCCGGTGGCCGATGTCCTGCGCGCGGCGCGCGCCGATCTTGCCGCCGCCGGGTTCGATCCGGTCGAATATCTGGAACTGCGCGACGCAACGACACTGGGCGACCCCGTGGCCGGTCGCCCGGCGCGGCTTTTGGTGGCGGCAATGCTGGACGGGATCCGGCTGATCGACAATACCGCCGTGACCCTGCGCACCTAGCCCAGGGCCAGCCCCGCGCCGCCACAGGACAGCCCCGAAGCCCCGGCCCTTGCGGCGGGAATGACGATGGCGCTGCGCCGGCTGCCGCTGCGTTCGCTGGCCAGGATCAGGCTGCCGCCCGGGCCGGCCGAAAGCCCCATCACCACCGATAAAAGCGCGGTTGCGGCGCCGACATCGCCAACCGCCTGCGCCGCCGTAAAGATCGGCGCATCCTGCACATGCACCGACAGCGCCGAGGTCACCCGGCCCAGTTCCTCGGCCCGCCAGCGGCAGCCCGAAGCGTCCGAAACGATCCGCGCCACATCGGGCATCTGCGCCAGACTTTCGCGCGCGGCCTCGGTCAGGCTGTCGCCATCATCGCAGGCCGCCTCGGAAATCTCGGCAAACATATCCTCGATCCGCGAGGCGCTGGCCATGACACAGGGATGCTGGCTGACCCCGGTCCAGCCATCCTGAGGGCGGGCGATCAGCATGCAGACGGCCGCCTCGGACGGGACCGGGTTCCAGGGATTGTGACGGTCGCGCAGCTCGCCCTTGGCGGCCAGCATGTCCAGGATCATCGGCGCGACCAGCGTATCGGCGGCCGCGATATAGACGTGGCGCGCACCTCCGCGGGTCAGGGCGGCGGCGGCGCGTTCAAAGACCGCAAGCCCGACCGCATGCTCGCCAAAAATCAGCTGAACCGAGGTCATGCCGTCAAAGTTCAGCCGCGCCGCGGCGGCGGTGAAATTCTCGCGCAGGTCGGGATGAAAGCCCAGCACCAGTGGCAGGGCCAGGATCAACTCCGCCCGCGCCGGCTGCATGCCCTGTTGCAATTGCGCCTGGCGACAGGCCGACCAGGCGCGCTGTGCCAAAAGCGCGACCCGCGAGGCGAAATCGACGTGATCGCGCAGCCCCGAGGCCCAGCACATGATCTGGCGTTGCCCGTCGCGCCCGACCCAGCGGGGATGGCGCTGATAATGCGGGCGACCCTCGACCAGTGCATCTGCCTGTTCCCGGCTGTCGCCATCGGCCACCGTCGCAATGCCCCAGGCAAGGATCGAGGCCAGCTCTGTCATGCCACCTGCCCGTCCGCCAACGCATCGGCCATACAGACGGCATGCATCGGCATCCCGCGATCCATGACGAACCTGAACGGGGCCTTTTCAGGGGTTAGGGCGGTGCTCCAATTCTGCCACATGCCAAATGACCACGACCTTGTGCGAACAGCCCCCGCAGACGACGCATAGTCATCATCCATGACCATCCGCATCGCCGCAAGCCTTCCGTTCTTGCACGCTAGAAGCCGGCTTTTGCCCCCGGCATCCGACAAGGGTAGTCCGAAATCGCCAAAAGCAAGATAAATTCCCTAATAAACTCATCGACCTTTTTGAAACTACCTGCCGCAGCCGGTGGCATTTGACCAGCAAAATCTGATAAGGACGCGGCGAGTTGATCGCCCAAAACCCGATTTTTCGGCGGCAATCGGCCAACCCCGGCAAGGATCGCGATCCCTGCCGGGGCCGGAAAGGCCGATCTAGGGCTCGATATCGAAGCGATTCAGCCAGTTCAGCGTTTCTTCATAGGCATCCAGCGGGCGCGGAACCTCGATCAGGTCCTTGGGATTTTGCTGATAATCCTCAAAGCGCAGCGGGCGCAGGGCGTCATTCACCACGCGATAGGTTTCGGGGATATTGCCCATGTTCACATCGCCCAGCTGCGGATGCATCCCGGCCCGGATCAACAGCCCGCCGTCGTAATCGTGCAAGGTGATGCCCGGCGGCAACTGCTGGCGCAGCGGCTCGTCCATCACCGCGGCCCATGCCGCCGCCAGCCGGGCGATCAGCTCGGCCTGCCCGCCCAGGGCGGCCAGCACCTCATCGCCCAGAATCGTCAGCCAGTTCGTGCCGGAAATGCGGCGCGCGGCCTGTCCCTTGGCGGCATTGGTATAGGGCAGCGGATAGTGCAGCCCCGGAAACCGCGCCAGAAAGGGCCAGGTTTCGCACATATGGCTGCGGCTCATGCCGAATTCATAGATCGGCGCGAATCCCGCCAGCCCGTGCAGCGGCCGCAGCGTTTCGCACCAGTCGAGCACCGCCCCCAGATACAGATTCGGATTGCCGCGCACGAATGCCGGGGGCACGGCCGCGTCAAAGACCGAAATCGCGTCATCGCCTTCGCTGCCGGCCGGCAAGGTGGCGCTGGCCTGCCATTTCGGCGGCGCCGCCGGCCAGGATGTCAGATGCGGCGCATGCATGTCCCGCCCCGGGTCCAGCCGCCCGGCCGCATCGCGCAGGCTCGTCGCCAGATCGCCGGCGCCAATCGGGCGCGGGCCGCTATCGGGATCGGGCTGCACATGCGTGACCTGCGTCGGCGCCAGCTGGCGAAACAGCGCCAGCGCGTCACAGGCGGCGTGCCGGGTCCGGGTCTGGGCGCCATCGGCCAGAAAGAGCCGCGTCTGAATGGCGAAACCCATCACCGGGCGCCCGGTCCGGCGATCGGCGATCACCTTGCCATCCAGTTTGTCGTATTCCGTCAAGGTTTCCATGCTTGTCCCTTTTTCCGGCAGGCTGAACCAAGGAACCGGGAAACCACGCAGCCAGGCTGTCGCGACACAAAATCCGCGCCGGGCAAACCCGGTCGCAGCCACAAGCCCACCCCGGAAACGGGGCGAAGAAACAATCTTTGCATCAATTTCATTGAGAGTATCTAGGTTAATTTTCAATTAAACATACCGGTTCGTTTCTAGCCGGCGCGGGCCAGAACGCAACGGTTCTGTGATGCCGGAACGGCATGTCTGGGGGTTCTTCGCCGATTTTGCGGCGCCGCCGCGCGTCAGGCCTGTTTCAGGCCCGGGTCCAACCCTGTTCGGTGCCGATTTTCTCGACATCCGCGATCAGCGCGGCGCTGTCGAAATCCGGGATTTTCTTGGCCGCCAACAGGTGCAGCGAACGCATCATGCAGTCATAGACCAGATGTTGCCGCATCCCGGCATCGCCGGCCTTATAGGCCGCGAAATCCAGAAACAGCCGCAGATCGGTGCTGCGATCCTTTTTCTTGTAGGTCACGCGCTCTTTGTCATCCGCGCCCGGAAACCCCGGCGCGACCAGAACGAACATCAGAAACCAAAGCTGCAATCCCGGGCCGTAATCGCGCCCGCCCAGCCGTTCCTTCAGCAGCGTGTTCATCGGCATGTAGATGCGCGGCAGGTCGTTGCCGGTCTTGCCCTCGGTCACGCTGGTGAAAAAGATGTCCATTCCGGCCTCAGTAATTGCACTTGTTCAGGCTGGGCCGGACGCCATGCCGGGCCGAATATTCGACGATGCGCTGATGCTGCCATTGGTACATCTGCGCCTTGCTGCCCTTTTTGACCACCTGCATATAGGCATTGTTGCGGGTGTAATAGCCCTGCGTATAGCGGCGGATCGGGTTCGGTTTGCTGGTTTCGCCGAATTTCAGGATGCGGCCGGGCGATCCGTCGGCGGTTCTTTCGCGGATGATATAGCCATAGGTCGTGCGCGTGCTGGCATGGGAATTGCCGTGCACGGCACCGCCGGGCATCACCGTGGGCTTGGGGTATTTCTCGGCATAGGCGGTCGACAGGCTCTGACGGTCATAGCGGCCGCGATTTTCGCGCCGGAAATCATCCCATGTCGTCAGGCCCCAGGGATCGACCCAGCGCTGCGGATCCGAGGCATAGCGGGCCAGCACCTCGCCCCCCGCCAGCCCGATCGGATCCTGATTGACATAACAGCCAGCCGCCGGGTCGTAATGGCGAAAGCGGTTGTAATGCAGCCCGGTCTCGGCGTCGTAATATTGCCCCTGAAAGCGGATATTGTTTTCGACCCGCTCGACATGGACGCGCCCGATCCCGCCCCAGGCCCTGAGCGCGACCTGCCAGACCAGTTCGCCCGACTCGTTGGTCAGCTCATGCGGGGTGCCCAGATGGTCGTTCCAGTAAAGCAGCACCGCCCCTTCGTTTTCCGAGGAATGGCGGCGGATCTGGGCGGCCGGGCGAAAGGTGTCGGGTTCATGGACATAGACGATGGCAAAAGCATCGGCCGGGCCGGACAGATCCCCCCGCCCCTCGGCCAGAAGATTGTCGCCATCCCACAGGAACCAGACCGATTCCTCGACCGTCAGCCGCGCCTGCGGCGGGCTGCTGCCGCCGTGCCAGTCATTGGCGGCGATCAGCGGGGCGGTTTCCTCGCGGTGATGTTTCAGCACCCGCCGCCCCAGCGCGTCATAGGCAAAGCGGGTGGTGCGATGCACGCGGCCGGCGGTTTCGCGCACCTCGGCCAGCTGGTTCATGTCGTCGTAATCGAACTGATAGACGTGGCGGCCGCCCCAGCCGCGGCGCATCTCGACCCGGTTGCCGGCGTCGTCATAGCGGTAATGGACATCGCCCCGCATCAACAGCCGCCCGCCCACGACCGAGGCGTTGCGCACGCTTTCCACATCGGCAAGGATGTTGCCGGCGGGATCGAAGGAAAAGACCTCGCGCGTGCCGCCGCCCGATACCCGGCGCAGCTGTTCGCGCGCATCGTATTGAAAGACGCGGTCGCCGCGCGCGATGTCGCGCACCTGCCGGATCAGACCCGACATATCGTAATCATAGCTGCGCCCGAATACCGGCTTGTCGCGGCGGCGGCGATAGCCGCGCTGGCCCTCGATCCGGCCCTGGGGGTCGTAATCGGTGGAAAGGCCGATGCCGCCGCCTTCGCGCTGGGTTTCGCGGCCCATGCGGTCGCGCAACAGGCGCAGCACCTCGCGGCCCTGAAAGGTCAGGCGGTCGAAACAGCTGTCCTGATCATAGCCATAGCCGATGCGCCGCCCGTCCGGCAGCATCGAGCCGATGCGTTCGCCGCGCGGCGAAAGGCTGTGCGCGATTTCGACCGCACCCTGCGTTTCGCGCAAAAGCAGGCCCCGGGGGTCATAGACAAAGCCGGTGCGGCGGACCTCGTTCTCGGCCATGATCATGCGGCCCATCGCGTCATAGCGATAGCTGGCCCATGACCCGTCCGAACATTGCCGTTGCAGCAGCCGGCCCAGCGGATCGCGGGTCAGGCGGTGGCCGCGATGACCGTCCTCATAGCGGATGACATGGCCGGCGGGGTCGTAATGATAACGCTGGCGGCGGCCGTCAAAGCCGATCTCGCCGATCAGCCTTTCGTCCGGGTCGTATTCCAGCGCATAGATTTCGCCCGACTCGTTCTGCAACCCGATCAGGTTCAGCTCGCTGTCATAGCTATAGCGAAAGCGCGTGCCATCGGCATTCGTGCGCAGGACCGGCATCGGCAGGCCGGCGAAATCCCATGCGGTGCGGTGACCGGCCGGGTCGATATGTTCGATCAGATTGCCATCGGCATCATAGGACATGCGCGAGGTGCGCCCGTCCGGGGTCAGCACCTCGACCAGACGGTCATGCACGTCATAGCGATAGCGCGTCGTGCCGGTTTCCTCGACCGTTTCCTCTTGCACGCGGCCAAAGCCGTCATGGGAATAGCGGATGCGCCCACCCTTGGGGCTGCGCTCTTCCTGTAACCAGCCCTGACGGGTCCAGGAATAGCGCGCCAGCGCCCCCTCGACATCGCGCACGACCAGCGGCAGGCCGCGTTCGTCGCGCAGCGTCAGGATGGTGTGATCGGTCGGATCGGTAAAGGAAATCAGGTTGCCGCGCTGATCATAGGTCGAATGCGATTCATGGCCAAGCGCGTCGATGTGACGGGCAACATTGAAGAAATTCGGATCGGTCGGATCCGGGCTGGAATAGGCAAAGCGCTGGCAGGCGTCGCTTTCGTCCTGAAACAGGATGAGGCGGCCGAATTCGTCATAGCCGCTGCGCTGTGAGCGGCCATTGGCATCGGTGCTGATCTCGCATTCGCCAAAGCGGTTGAAGCGGGCGGTGCTCTGCGCGCCCAGCGGCGAATAACAGCGGGTGACAAAGCCGCGCGGATCCCAGAAATAGCGTTCGGTATTGTTCTTGCCATTGCGCACGGTGGTCAGCGCGCGGTCGGTGTCATAAAGGATGTCGCGGACATAGATGCCGCCATCGCCCCAGGTGCGGATGCAGCGCGCGCCCGTCATCAGTGACGGATCGTCCCATTCGAAATAGAACGACAGGCCGGTGCGCCGCGTCTCGCGCACCATAAGGCCGTGGCTATAGGCATAAAGCTGTGCCGAGCCGCCGGCATTGCGCACCGCGATCAGCTCACCCGCCAGATCATAGGTATAGGTGGCCAGCATGATCCGGGCATTGCCGTCGGTCTTGGTGATCTCGGTCACCCGCCCCACCGGATCCAGCGAGAATTGATAATCGATGCCGTCGCTGGCACGCACATTGACCAGACAGCCGCGCGAATCATAGCTGAGCGCGACCTGATTGGCATTGTCATCGCCAAGCGCGGTCAGCCGGAAATAGCCCGGCCGGCCCGGCCATGCGGCCATGCGCCGGATCAGCCCGTCCTCCATGCGGATGCGCCAGCCGCTCTGGCTGTCGCGGATCGCGGTCAGCTTTTCGGCGCGGTGATAAAAGCTCTGTCCCGGCGCCAGCCGAGGCAACAGCACAAGCCGGCCATAGGGAACGCGCAGCACCGCGTAATCGCCCCCCTCGACCAGTTCCATATCAAGGGGATGGTGCCATTTATGGCCCAGCGATCCCTTTTGATCGGACGAGGAAATCCAGAACCGTTCCCATGCGATGGGAATGGCGCCGCCCATGGTGAAATCGGTCTCTGCGGTATAAAGTTCGCCGGTGGCGACATCGACCGGGTGGCCGGTAAAGGTGCGCCGCCCCATCCCCAGACCGAAGCGACCGGCAATGCTGCCGCCGATCATGCCAAAGGTGACCTCGCCCAGCCGCCGGCCCATTTCGCCGCCCAGAACGGCCTCGCCGATCATGCCGCCAAGGGGGGCCAGAACCGCGCCACCCAAAGCCGAAAGACCGGCCTGCAACCCGAATGTGCCAAGCGCGCACCAGCCGCCGGCGACAAAGGCCGCCGCGCCCCCCGCCAAAAGGGCGACCGCGCCCCCGACAATCACCATGCCGGTGGCCAGATTGGCCATCCAATCGGGGACCTCGCTTTCGATGGGCAGATAGGCCAGCGTTTCCGCCCCGATGCGGATATGCGACAGATCCGAGGTGACGGTGCCGTCGCATTCGGTCACGTCGCTGTCGCGCACGGCCGGATAGCTGTTGATGAAAACACTGTCGCTGCCCGTGGCGATGCGCTTGGTGCCGTGGTTGGAACAGCTGACCGTGTCCAGCACCGCGCGCGCCGCCGGAATCCGCTGCGGGCCGTAATAGACATTGGCCGAACCGGTGCTGATCGGGCCCTTTGGACTTCGATGGGCCTCGCCGACATACATGCCGGCCAGCGCGCCGCCGCCGGTCGCGGCGACGGCACCCCCGACCGCCGCAATCACCGCAAGCGCCGCGCCGCCCGTCGCCACCGTCACCGCGACGATGGCCACGCCCACCGCAAGCCCGATCGCCGCGCCGACCAGAAACCCCATCAGGGCCGAGCTGTGCTCGATCTGGTGACCGATATGTGCGGCGGCCAGGGCGGCAGGCATCGGTGACCTCAGTTATTCCAGGTCACGGATTGGATGATGCCTTCAAAGACCGGGGCCAGCTCGTCGTAATTTTCCCGGGCGGCGGTGGCCACGACGGTGTTCACCAAAGGCCGCGCCGGATCGACCTGAAAGAACAGCTGGCGCTGTTTCAGCGTCACCGATTGCGGCTTCATCGCAAAGATCAGCTCGACCGCCGGCCTGCCGCCGAATTCGACATTCAGCCGGCTAATCAGGTCGAAATTCTTGACCTGCCCCATCAGTTCCTTGAGCTGGCGGTTCACAAAGCCGTCCAGCGTCTCGCCCGACTGCAATTCGCCGCGCGAACACAATAGATTGGGCAGCACCTTATAGCCCGGTGCGGCCGGCGCGACCCAGGTGATCATGCTGCGATCCGCCCAGCTGTCGGGCACGGTCAGTGAGAAACTTTCGGTTTGGCAGGTGGACATGGCAGCTTGCTTTACAGCTCGGGCGCGGCTTCGCGCGGGTTGATAAAGGTCTCGGCGCCCTCGATGACGACCTGTCCCTGGGTCACCAGGATATAGTTGGTATCGCTGGCCCGCAGCATGATGCTGGGCGCCTCAAGCACGACGCAGGTGGCGGCCTTGACCCGCACGCCGCCGGCGCGCGAGACGGTGACGATGTCGTTGTTGACGGTGGTGTATTGCCCCGCCGCAAGAACCTGAACCTCTTGCTTGCCGCGGGTCACGGTGACGGTCTGATCGCCCTCGGATACGGTGGTGGCGTCGGTGCCGGTGATATTGCGCGTCTGCGCCCCCGAAACCGCAAGATTCATATCCCCCGAGATCGCCTCGGTCTGGTTGCCGCCGACGCTCAGCGTCATGTTGGCGCCGATGCTTTCGGTGTGATCGGTGCCGACGGTGATGGTCTTGTTGGCGCCGATGGTCTCGGTCTGATTGTTGCCCACGGTCTTGGACCGGTCATGGGCGATGCTATGCGTCTCGTCATGGCCGATATCGGTATTGTGGTCGCGCTGCGCATGCAGATAGACCATCTCGCGCCCGGCCTGATCCTCAAAGCTGATTTCATTGAAGCCCTGACCCTGATGCGTGTTCGAACGCCAGACCGCCTTGGTCTTGCTGTCGGGCAAGGGATAGGGGGCGTCGTTCTGGCCGTTGAAGACACAGCCGGTGACCAGCGGCTTGTCGGGATTGCCGTCCAGAAATTCGACCACGACCTCCATGCCGATGCGCGGGATGACCACGCCGCCCCAGCCGCCGCCGGCCCAGTTCTGGCTGACCCGGCAGCGCATGGAATAAGCGCCCTCAAGATCCCAGTGGAACCGGACAAGGATGCGGCCATATTCGTCGCAATCGATTTCGCCGTCGCCGACAACCATGGCGGTTTGCGGGCCATGCACCACCGGCACCGCCGTGCGGCGCGGCGGCGCCATCGGCGCGCTGTCCGGCATCAGCACATAGGCGCCCGAAAAGGCATAGCCGCCGCCCGTATCCCCGCCCGAACCATAGGCTTCGGACTGGAAATGATGGCTGGCCGACAGGCAAAGATAGCGCCCGCCAGTCCCCGGAACCGGATCGCCGCCCAGCACCACCAGCGCGCCCGCGCCAAGCGACAGACAATCGCCCACCGCGCGGTTGCGCTGATCCCCGCCGCGTTCCTGGCGGGTGCGCAGCCCGGCGACGGCCTTGCCGCGCCCCTGATCGGCATAATCCCCCGGATAGTCAAAGCTTTCGATGGCGCCCTGCGCATGGGTCGCATCGCCCAGCCGGTCGACCTCCATCGCGGCGGTGGGGGTCTGGAAATTGTAATCCGTCAACCGGATCGCGCCGGTGGTCAGATTGCGTTCGGGCGCCCAGTCCCAGAAATGTTCGCCCTCGGCCTGATGATGGCCGTCATAGGATTTATAGGGCCGCTCGCCGATGCTGTCATGGGCCAGCACATCGTCGGTCAGCACCATGGTGTGGCTGCCCGGCGCGTGGCGAAAGTGAAAGCTGATGCCGGCGCGCTCCATCTGGCGGCGGGCAAAGTCCAGATCGGATTCGCGGTATTGCACGGTATATTCGAGCGGCGCGTAATCCTCGGACAGTTTCAGCTCAAGCGCGGGATCGCCAAGGGGCGCATATTCCGCAAACAGCGTGCGCAGAATCTCGACCACGCTTTGATTGTGAAAGATGCGCTGATTGCGGCGGCGGCTGGCCAGCCAGCACCAGGGCCGCAGGACCAGGTCATAGCGGTGCCCGTTCTCGCCCGCGCCTGCCCATCGCACCTGGGTCACGATGCCATCGAAATGGCGCGGCCCGACGACGCCCTCGACCGTGACCGAGGCATGGGTTCCCATCAAGGCGTTAAAGTCGATATCGCCACGTTCGGCCAACGCCTCGACGCGATATTCGAAAAGCTCGTTCATGTGGTCCGAGCCGTCAAAGCGCAGCAAAACCAGCACGTCATCGCCCAGCACGGTGGTCAAACGGCCAAGACGCTCAACCTGGCTGTAGGACGGACTCATGTACGCTCCGGGAAATGATAAAATACAGGCACAACGAAAGAATGGATAACATGGTTAATTTAAGGACCAAAAGCCTGCCAGCCAATATTTCACGCAATGTGGTCCATTTAGACACGAATGGCCTATCAGACACGGCAGTCAAGCCCCAAAACCGTCTTCGCGGGTCTCATCCCACGCCACGTCACCAACAGCATCATGCCGCGCCCGGCACCTTGTCATTGGTTAATCCGGTGCGATTCTATTCGGGCGTGGGCTCGACCACGCGGAATGCGACGGCGGGGGCATCGCCGGCCTGCCGCAATTCGTCGAGCACGGCGGGCAGAATATCGCCCCCCGGCACGCCCGAAGGCGCGGCGGCAACCTGTGTCAGGGGCAAGCCGCTGCTCAGCGCGACCAGCAGATAGGGCGCGGCCGCGGCCGTTGCGGTCCCGTTCGACAGCGCAAAACCAAAGGCCCGTCGGCCCGCATCGGGCGCGGAAAGGCGGGCGGTCAGATCATAAACCTCGCCCCCGGGGGCGACCAGAAACAGCCACAGGCTGCGGTCGGGGGCAATGCCGACCGAACCCTGCATTTGCAGCCCGTCATCGGTGGCCCGCGTATCCAGCATCAGATCCGGCGCCGGTGCCGGACGCCCGGACACCGCGCGCAGGAAATCGACCGCGGCACATTGGGCCGGCGCCACCGGCTGGGCCAGGATGCTGGGCCGGGTGCCAAAAGCCTGTTCATAGGCCTGGGCCAATGCGGCGGTGTCGACATCGTCCCGGGACGAAATCAGGGCGATCATGCCGGCATTCGGCCCGGTGCCGATCCGATCGGCCATAGTGCAGTCGGGCAAGGGCTGCGCGGCCAGAAACCCCTCGCGGGTCGAGCTGTCGCGCGCGGCCAGTTCCGCCGGCGCTGTCGGGACCGGATCGGGCACCGGCACCGGTGCCTCGCCGGGGCGCAGCGCAAGCCAGCCACCCAAGCCCGCCAGCGCAAGCACCCCCGCCCCGGCAAGCGCAAGCATCACCGGACTGCGCCGCGCGGGCGGCGCGGGCGCGGGTTCGGGCGCGGGCGGCGCGACATAGGCGGCAAAGGGGCTGGTCGAGCCGTCTTCCTCTGGGGCCGGGGCCTCGGGTTCGTCGCGATCAATCCAGAGCGGAAAACGATAATGCGCCGGGATCATCGAAGGATCGTCCAGCATCCGCAGCACCACCCCCATATCCAGCGGGCGGTTGGCGGGATCGGGTTCCAGCATATGCTGCAACAGCGGAAAGAGCCGGTGCGAAATGCCGCCCAGATCGGGGATCGCCTGCCGCGCCGCCGAGGCCGCGACGACGGAATCGCCCATCTCAAGCGGGGTGCCGCGCAGCAGAGCCGCCACCAGCAAGGCCATGCCGTAAATATCCGTGCGCGGCCCGATCTCGCCTCCGGCATGGCCCAGCTGTTCGGGCGCGATATATTTGAATTTGCCGGCAAAACGCCCCGCCAGCCCGTCGCCCAGCTCGGTCGAGCGGGCAATGCCGAAGTCAATCAGCACTGCCTCGTCGATGCGGTCATCGCGCAGGATCACATTGTCCGGCGACAGGTCGCGATGGGTGACGCCGCTGGCATGGGCGTGATGCAAGCCCGCGCCGATCCGGCGAATCAACGCGACAACCTCGGGTTCCGGCAGGGGGCCGTCCTCTTTCAGACGCTTGCCCAGATGCCGGCCATCGACATATTCCATGATCAGACAATAGCGGCCAAGCCCCTGATCAAGAACGAAATTGTGGTATCGCACGATGGCTTCGTCGCGCAGTTGCACCAGCACGCGCGCCTCGCGCCGGAACAGGTCCAGCACCGATTCGTCATTGGCCAGACCGGGCAGGATCACCTTGACCGCCACCGGATCGCCGGTGAAGACGTTTTCCGCGCGATACACCTCGCCCATGCCGCCGGCATTGACCAGCGACAGGATCCGGTAATTGTTGTTGATCAGGGTCCCCGGCTCGACCAGTCGCGGGCCATCGGGCGCATCCGGCGCCTTGGCGATGGGGGCCTTGGTTTCGACGATGGTGCGATCAGCCGATGCAGGCGGCTGGGCGATCACCGTGCGCTCGGCGATGCCTTCCGGATCGTCGGGCTGCTCGGCCATGATCAGTCACCGTCTTCGTCGGATTGGGGAATGGCGGTGCAATCGACCACGACCACGCTGACATTGTCGCGCGCGCCCCGCATCAGCGTCTCGGAAATCAGCGCCGCGGCGGTGTCCTGCGCGCTGAGCGAGCGGTTGGCGAAATTGCCGATTTCGCGGTCCACCAGATGCTCGGTCAGCCCGTCGGAACACAGGATAAAGCGGTCGCCGTCCTTGATCACGCCGCTTGCGACCTCGGGGGTGGCCACCTGTCCGATGCCGATGGCACGGGTGATGACATTGCGGCGCGGCGCGGTGCGGGCCTGATCCTCGGTCATGGCGCCCGAGGCGACCATCATCGCCACCTCGCTGTGATCCCGGGTCAGCTGGGTCAGCCCGCCTTCGCGGACCAGATAGATACGGCTGTCCCCCGCCCAGATACAGGCCAGCTCGCCGCCATGCAGCAAAAGCGCCGCCACCGTCGAGCCCGCGCCGCCAAGCCCGCTTTCGCGCGAATGCGCCATGATGCGTTGATGCGCGCGGTCCAGCCGTTCCTGAACCCGGGCGCGTTGATCCTGGGCGCTGATCGGCACGCCAAGCGAGGCCAGTTCCTCGGTGATGATGCGGCTGGCAACGTCGCCCGCCTCGTGCCCGCCCATGCCATCGGCCACGGCCCAGACGCCGAACTCGGGAAAGGCGGCAACGCTGTCCTCGTTTTGCGGGCGCACGCGGCCGCGATCGGTCAGCGCGGCGAAATCATATGCGAATGTCTTGGCCAACTGGCTCATTCCTCGTTCCCCTCGACCTGTCCACCCGCGATCAGCCAGCTCAGCTCATCGGTCCCGGGCCATCCCTGACAGGCCAACAGGCCCGAGGGACGGCCGCCGGGGCCGGAAAACCACCAATAGCTGCGCCCCGCCGTCGCATGGGCGTGATCGGCCGCCGCAAGCTGCGCGATCAGATCCTGCACCGGCAATTCGGGATTGCCGGCCCAGAATGTCGGCCAGCCCGGCGCGCCGCCCGGCGCGGGGGGCAGTTGCAAATCCTGTGCGGTTTCGCGCGGATCAAAGCTTTGCGTTCCCAAAAGCCGGGTCAGCGCCACCAGCGCCGCGCGATAGAAATCCTGCGCCGCGTCCAGCACCGGGGGCGGCCCGCCCGCCTGTGCCACGACCAGGGGGAAACGCCGCCCCGTGCGGTCGCGCGACGGCATCCACGCCCCGCGCAGCGCCTGTTGCCCGGTCAGCGCCGGCCCGATCCAGAAGCACAGCGCCGGCGCCGCGTCGAACCGCGACTGCCAGTCCGGTCCCGCCGCCTCGCGCCAGGCGCCAAGGCTGGTCTCGGCCCAATCGGCCAGACCACGCCAGCCCTCGCCCAGACCGGCCGCGATGAAATCGCCAAAGGCGGGATGCTTGCCATAAAGCCCCGCCGCATCCTCTAGTCGATGCTCTGCGGACATTCGAAATCCTTGATCTCGGGCATGGTGAAGGGGTTTGAAATCGCGTTGATGGTGAAATCATAGGTGATATTGCGCCCGCCCAGCATGAAGGTCGCGCGCAGAACGTCGCCGCGCTGCTGTTTGAAGCTGGCGGCATCCAGAAGTTCCATGAAGGTCCAGGAACTGCCGGTGAACCCGACCGAGGATTGCCGTTCCAGCGGCGGGATCAGTTGCAGGCCGGTGGATTTGCCCTCGCCCGGCCAGATCAGGGTGCGGGGGGCGGTGCCGCTTGAGGTTTCGATGCGGGTGTCGTTGATCACCAGCACCGCCGAGCGGACGGTCGGATGCGCGTCGACCTGTTGCACGGTGATTTCCACCGCCGGGCTGGTGCCGCCACCGGCAAAGAACGCGCGACGGATGCGTTCGGCACGCTCGAACTGGCGCAGGGCGCTGGTCGAAAGCCGCGAGGTGATTTCCTTGTCCGCGCGCCATGTCAGGCCCTCGGTCGTGCGTTCGACGTAAGGTTCCAGATATTCGGTGAAATAGCGGTCCATTTCACCGCCCGGACCAAAGAAGCGGGCGAAATTGTCGATGGACAGGCTGCGCGAGGGGGGGCCGAACGGATAGGACCCCTTGATCGTATCGCGGCACATGAAGGTGATGCGATCGGTCAGCGCCCGGTTCATCGCCTCGATCGAGGCATCCGACGCCCCCGAGCGGAAATCGCTTTCCGCCTTGGTGACCATCTG
>RRZU012473512.1_pt1 | contig 30702 bp, 37 predicted proteins | sample 2165561 | NCBI WGS metagenome assembly RRZU01 (sample SAMN10456909, study PRJNA506462) | wastewater metagenome | isolation source: wastewater sludge | place: USA: Moscow, Idaho | reverse complement strand
TCAATAGCAAAATTAGTAAAGAAATCGGGTTCAATGGAATATACTCCCGAATTAATAACACTGTCACAAGCAGCAACACAACCGTTAGAAACATTATATTCAGCCAATTTTGGAGCAGATACACCATAAGATGCTGCATTCAAATACAAAGACGGCCAAATCTTTATGGCAAAGAGCAAGGAAGCGCTGAATATTCGCTGGTCGCGTCCTCTGCCTTGTGAACCGTCAACCATCACCATTTTCAAAGATACAGCGGGCCGTTACTTTGTTTCGTGCCTCTGTGAATTTGAACCTGTATCACTGCCGATCACCGCATCTACGGTCGGCATTGATGTAGGTTTAAAAGATTTGTTTGTCACTGATGCTGGATTTAAAACAGGCAATCCCCGTCATACCGCTAAATATGCGAAGCGTCTAGCTCTACTACAGCGCCGATTGAGCAAGAAACAAAAAGGCTCAAAGAATCGCGCTAAAGCACGCGCTAAGGTTGCCCGCATTCACGCGAAAATTGCTGATTGCCGAATGGATAACTTGCACAAGCTATCCCGCAAACTTATTAACGAAAATCAAGTTGTTTGCGTTGAATCCCTAAAAGTGAAAAACATGATCCGAAATCCTAAGCTATCAAAAGCGATAGCGGATTCAGGCTGGGGTGAGCTTGTTCGCCAGTTGGAATACAAGGGCGAATGGGCAGGGCGAACTGTGGTTGCTATTGACCAGTTTTTCCCGTCCTCAAAGCGTTGTAGTGATTGCGGTTATACCATGTCAAAAATGGCGCTTAACGTGCGTTCGTGGGTGTGCCCTGAATGTGGGGCTAACCATGACCGTGATGTTGAAAAGAATATAAAAGCGGTCGGGCTGACCGCGTTAGCTTGTGGAGAGTCTGTAAATCCTAAAGCCGCTTAAATGTGGTTTAGGTTCGACTCCGCGAAACAAGAATCCCCTTCCTCTCGGGAGGGGAGTGTCAATTTCCACTGCCCATACTATTTCGAGCTTCATTTATCTGTGAGCCTGAATTGTAAACGCTTATATCATCATAAACCGGTTTTGTCGGTGCAATCCAAACGATACCAGGACCTGTAAACGTCTGTAACAATCCTTCGCCAGACGTCACCGACTTAAACAATGACTTAGCCGATTTTTCCGCTGCAAAAGATACTGATCCCGTCCTAGCTAACGAGAAGTTACCATCAATGCTTAGTTTTTCACCTGCCTCCAATTCGTAAACAAATAACTCATTTTCTGGAACTGGGCAGTTTAATACGACGATCCCTGTCCCTTTAGCTTCGGTCTGAAACAGACCTTCGCCGCCGAACACCGCAGAAGATATGTTTTTCTGTAGTTTGGCTGAAATAGCCACCTTATTTGAACCACAACAAAATGTACCTTTATCGAAGATCAGCGAATCATCCTCCAGATTAAAAAGAAGATAATTGCCAAAACTGGGTTCTAAATACACTTCACCTGTGCCAGTGATGGTCGATTGAAAAAGTGTTTCACCTGACATGAATTTTCTCATCAATCCTTTGGCTAACCCGCCTTGCGCGTTAGACTCAAGCGTGAGCTGCCCTTTCATAAAAAATAATGCACCCGGCTCGATAGACACAGCGCTGTTTTTTAACGTGATCCGAACCATTTTCATGTGAATATTAGCTTGATTAGCTAAGAATACTTTATTGGCAACATCCAGATCATTCGATCCACCTAAGCTGTCCAACTCAACAATTTCAAACGTCAGATCATGCGTTTGTTGTGAACTGATCACCCTGAATTTTTTCTCATCTAACATGACTAATCCTCGACATGGCAACTGATTAAATTACTGTATAAATATCTACCACCAGCAGTAGAGTACCCTATACGAATATGGCATGATTAAACTATTCATATGAATACAAAACAACTATTAACGGAGAGCATATGCAAGAGTTACTCTCGGGACAGAATATTGTTCTTGACCGAAAAAAATTCAATATTTCCATAGGGTTTACTAAGTCATCCAACTTTATTGGCGATATCGATTCTTCCGCTTTTTTACTATCTAAAGCCGATAAGATCCAACGGGATGAAGATTTCGTTTTCTACAATCAACCCGTTACGCCCGACGGTTCTGTCAAATTAACACCGGGCACAAATTCTGTGATGTACGCATTCGACCTTGATAAAATCCCATTAACTGTCGATAAAATTGCCCTAACCATTGTCATTGATGGACAAAGTACCATCGCCAGTTTATCTGACCTTAATCTCTCTTTAGATGGCATTGCTAACTATCCAGTGCCCTTGGGCGAGCGTGCAGAGCGTTCATTGATCCTAGGGCATGTTTACCGCTATCAAGGCGCGTGGAAATTTAAAGCTTTAGGTATTGGGTTTAATGGTGGCCTGAAGCCATTAGCGCAATTATTTGGTGTTGATGTGGCCGATGAAGCGCCAGCGACTCAACCAGACGTTACGGAAACGAAATCCACGGTAAGCCTCGAAAAGAAAATACAGGAAAAAGCCCCACATCTTGTCAGCTTGGTAAAATCAGTAAAAGTGAATCTCGAAAAACATCGCTTGAATGATGTCAAAGCGAAAGTCGCTTTTGTGCTCGATGGCTCAGGATCAATGACCGCTCAATTTAAAAAAGGTAATGTCCAAGCCGTACTGGAGCGTATTGCTGTTCTCGCGGCTCAATTTGATGATGATGGATCGATGGATGTTTGGGGCTTTGCTGCGAAACATCAAAAATACGAAGATGTGACGCTCGATAATCTGCAAGGTTACATCAAACGAATTCAAGGTTCCGATACTGGGTGGTTACGAGATTTGTTACCCGGACTCGGGGGAACAAACAACGAACCGCCAGTCATGCAAGAAGTCGTTGATACATTCAAAACCAGCAAAGAACCAGTATTTGTCGTGTTCATTACCGACGGTGGGATCAGTCAAACTGGCAAGATCAAACAAGTCATTAAAGAATCGGCTAATCACCCTATTTTCTGGAAGTTCGTTGGGCTTGGTGGCCGCAACTATGGGATCTTAGAGCAACTAGACGACTTTAAAGATCGGTTAATTGATAACACTGATTTTTTCCCGATCGATGACTTTGAAAAGATCCCGGATGCAGAACTCTACGATCGATTACTAGTGGAGTTTTCTGACTGGCTGAAGATGGCAAAACAACATTCTTTGCTTTGATCCAGCACCTTATTAATATATTCTCGGCACTGTCATAATATGATTTTGAGGTTCCAACTATAACCCTCTATTCTGACAGTCGCCTTCACTGCGACAAAACCATTGATTTAGTTATACTTTTTTTGTTAATTTCATTTTTTAAATTACATTCTCTATATTAGATTATGATTGAGGTTGAAGTTCGTTGATTGGAAAACAAACCACCAGCACATTAAACATGACTGCCAAACAGCAGCGTTTATTTAAGCTAATCATCGCACTTCGATGGGGCACACCTGCATCGAGCGCATTAAAAGATGAACTTCAGTGTTCAATTCCGACTTTGCATAGGCTCATCAAGGAAATACGCGAGACGTATGGCTCAGACATCATTTTCCATCACAGCTCAAAACGCTATGAAATGAAGGATGCTGGCTCACTAACACCACAATTACTCAATCAGATAGAGAAGTTAATTCAACCCTTGAAAACAGAGCTTCAGGTAGCCACCAAGCAAAAGCCTAACAACCTTAAACAAAACATCAGTGTCTCTCTGAGCTTGACGCGATTAAAGACCTTAAACGACCTTACTGAACAAACTGCAAACATGAATCGTTCAGATCATATTGAATCAGCACTTGATCTGTATTTTAAAAAATTAAACATCGATCATTGATACATTTCTTACGTTTGAATAATCATTGACCATCTCCAAACCCCTAACGGTTTTAGACATGGCCAATGAATGTTAACGCCTTACTATGCTGAGACCATTTGAACGACGACTAAACGTCCGCCGCTATTACGATCGAGAAGTATCTGAGCTCCATCAACCAGCTGAATCTTTCCTCCAATAGGGACTGGCGATTTGGTAGCCACATCCATGAGATCGGGTAAGCCTTCATTTACCAGCCACCAAACATCATTGTGACAAACAAAATAACCAACACGCTTTTTATGCGCCTCTGACAATTTTTCATTCGGAACAATTAAATTGTTGGCATGCCACCAATACAATGACTGCCCCGTCCAAACCATCAATCGATGATTGTCTGGGCGGAACGCGCCTTCTTTTCGGGCAGAATACAAATTAAGGATAGGTAATTGCCCCTTGAACGGTGTGGAGCAAAATGGGCATTTAGGTGCCAAGCTGTTATCAAACACATACCATTGCTGCTCACAATCTGGATTGTGACAAGGCTGTACCAGATCAACCGTTTTGACTAAAGCCGTTTCCCATTCATTAGCGGAGGGTCTTAGCGCTGAATCATGCAAACCATCCACAAACGCCCGTTTGAATAACTCACTCAAATAGGGTCCAGTTAGTGTATAGGGTAACTTTGCCGTGTCCGCCCAAGGTAATTCCGTGGGCCGCACACTTTTAATGTTGATCTGGTTGGTCCGATCAGTGGGATGCTCAACAAACAGTGCATTCCCACCCATGGCCAGAAACTCATCATTTTCAGGATCATCAACATCATGTACCTTTTTACCCCGCAGAGGGTGTCGATACAGTAAATACATATAGATCAAAACAGCTAAGGCATGCCGATCTGTTTCCTGACTAGGTAATGCTCTTTTCGGGTCATCCTTCTGTAATTTGCTTGTTTTAACAACCTCAGGTGCAATGAAATCCGGCGTACCAACGACATCAGGTGGATATTTTCCGGGTACTACCAACCCATCCACATCAATAATACAAGCGCCACCTGTTCTTGGGTCTATCAGTACATTTTTATAACTCAGATCAGAATGAGCAAGCCCGGCCATATGCATGCGGCGAACAGCTCGGGAGATCATGAGCGATATTTTCAGATGGTTTAACCAGTTGCCTAACTCCTGAGGGTCAATAAAACGGTTTCTTAAATTCGATGCCGCAAACCACTTACCTTCCTTCTCTTTTCCTTTTATCTTCAACTGATCATTATTTTTCGAGCCTATCTCGAAGAAATATTGTTTTGCATAGGTCGGCATGACAATGCCCACTTTGTTGTCGTGCTCAACCAAAGCTGTTGGCCAGCAAAATAACTTGCGCCAATAATCGCCACCGATATTATTAAAAATGCCATCGTGGTATCTGCCGATTATATTCTGGATCCGGTCTCGCCCCATGGCATCAAGGGGAGTTTTGTAAAATGCAACGACATACGTTTTACAGGGCGACATATACACATCTTTCATACTGCCACTGCCTATTACCTCATCAACAAAAGCAATAGGTTGGCCATCCAACGTTTTTGTATTAATTACATTCGACATGCTCACCTCCTTTGCTATTTGGTTTGAGAATTAGATGTATTCAGCAATGCAATAGTGCGATCATCGTGATGACCTGGAACGAAAAAGTGTAGCCAATCAGTTAACGCTTGTTCAGGGTTAGACTCTTTGAGTTTTGGCTCTATTTCGTCCCACAACTTTTTCCATTTTGTCGCATCGGCAAGGCCATTGTCTGTTTCAAAGAATGGATCGGATACACCGTCTGTCATTAAAAATAAAACTGACTTGCCATCAAATGAACTGACCTTAGTTCGCTTACTAAATGATGTTGCAGAGAGCGCAGAGCGATCAAGGAACAACGTTTGCCCGGCATATTCACCCCCATCTGGGGAGCCCATCAATTTCACAACACCATTCGGCTCATAGATCGCAATGGCTCCATCGCCTAACCAAAATGAAGCTACGAAATACTGGTCCTCGTATGCCTTCACTACTGCCGCCAAAAAGGTAGTTGCAAAAGCACGGGGTTGTTCATTAATGCTATTAGCTGCATTCTCTATTGCTGAAACTGCAGAAGTGCAGATCTGGTGAAAGATGTAATGAAACTCTGTGCCTAACTTAGTGAGCTTGTCGCTTTCTGTTGATTCCAGCATTGCTGCCAACTGGCTTCCTTTCTGCGAGCTCAATAACTCTGTTAACGACTGACCGGCTACTGTTACGGCGATTTTCGAGCCTTCTCGTGAATATTTAGCACTCCCCGCACCATCAGCCACAACAATCACTGACCAGCCACTGACTGGGTCAGAATCAAGGAAATAATCATCATCACGAAAGGTTCCCCCATGCTCATGAGAACGTCCTCGTCGGCTAGCGGCCACCAGCTGACTAGCATCATCAAGCTGAATACATTTTCCATCAGTATGCGATTTTGAAAACGGGAGTGTTGCGTCTGGTTCAATGACTTTCCAGAGGCTTTTGGGGTCAGGATTAATAATCAAAATCATTTCGCCACTGAGCTTTTCGCCACTCACAACCTCATAACGAAGAGATAATTTGATATCACCACTCCGGGTTGGGGTTCCGGTCACTAACTTTTTGTCTGCGTTGAACATTAAGCCTAAATCATCAGGGATTTTCATATCGATGATTTTTACTTCACGGCCAAAATTATCACTCCCTTTAATGAGCTGTTGGTAGCTTTCGCCCACCTTTGCATTTGGTAGATTAAATTTGGCTGTGATCATAGAAGGCATAGGTTTCACCGTTGCGGGAGATGCAGGCGTTTGACCTGGTTTCAATGGTTCGTGTTGGGGAATTGAAGTCGTAGGCGTACTTTTAATTTCTTCTGGCTCATTCGACGGATGTTCAACCTTGCCTGAGCTCAGTGAAAATGAATCCCCTTTATTTAACTGCTTCGGTGCATTCGATGATTGGGGGGCCTCTGTGCTAGATTTGTCTTGCAACGGTGTTAACTGTTCTATTTGCTTTTTGGAGGAGGCTGCCGGATTAGATCCCTCCAATTGTTCCGTATTTGCTACTCGATTTGAATTTTCTATAAGTGGAAATTCATGTTTTTTTACTGTTGTACCCTGCGATTGAGGCTCTTGGGTGATTTCATGCTGGTGTTTCAGTGTTTGATTCATATTTCTCGATGTCGCAGTAACACTCTCAACCTTTCGATACAAAAAATCTAAAAAGGTTTGGGTCATATTGAGGGCATCTATATCCGATGAGAGTGTATTTAATATCGATTTGTCATCTGTGATCCGCCTTAGCACCGCAGACAGAACTAGTGATGTAAATTTTGTATCAGCCATTAAACGTTTTATATCCATGCCAAATTATCCCCTACTCCGCTGAACATCGAAGTTACTACTACCATCGCGGCCAAAGGTGATCTCATTATTACACCATGGACAAACCACGCTATCAGGGCCATTAATGCACATCAGTTTGCCGCAAGAACAAACTGCGAAGGCGGTCGCGGCACCACAATGAGGACAACCAGGCGCACCCTCAAGCTGTTCCGTGCTGACTAAATCTTGTAAAACGTCCTGATCAGACCATTCGAAATAGGTCTCATCCAAGTGAAAACAGCCAGCAAGATTGTAATGTCCCGGATTTAAACGCATATCCAAACCAGCTAATTTTGAAACCATAGAAACATACTTAATCAGATATGGCCTCTTGGTTTTTGAGCAACGACCTACCAGCGTGATGCAAGAGTTATCCGATTTTTGAAACGGAGCGCTCTGAACATCTTTTAACAGTGAAACAACGGACTTATCAAGATTAGCAACTGGCATTTTGTCTTCATTGACCATACCAATACTTTTACTTTGAACAGAGATGGATGCTGAAACCCACTGAATGAATTTACGAAAATCTAACTCGTTCTCCGGGGCGAAATGATAAACATGGTCGGTCAGTTGTTTTAATTGGACGAGATCCGCGTCTGGCCCCATACCTATCACAATCATGTTTGCTTTGGATGCATACGCTTTTTTCCACTTAGCAATGGCCTGAGTCGGATCATCCGTCGGTTTGCCATCCGTCACCAGATATACAATCGGTTTCCAGTCGCCTTTCTGATCTGCCGTGCTTTTTCTAACTTGCCTGTCAATTTCAGACATCAAGGCATTCAGTGCCGCTGACAAATTTGTACCACTCCCCAACGGCAATTGAGGTGGATAAAAAGACATAACATCGAGCAACGGAGAGATCATTTTCGCGATCCCGGCAAAGGCGAGAATGCTGATATGAACCGTCTCAAGTGCATGTGGATCACTTCTTAACGAAGTGACGATTGCATCAATGCCTTTTTGCATCTGATGTATCGGCTCACCAGCCATTGACTCTGAACAATCAAGAACAAAGAAGATTGGAAGTCTACGCAAAACTATCTCTCCGTTTTGAAAAATTAAAAAAGGCCCGCTAACGGGGCCTGTCTCAAATTAAAGTACCAGCTGGACTTCAGGTGGCGGTGGAGGAAGCGAGACACTCCCGGATACACCTGCTGACACACTACCGGCACTGACCGAAGCCGAAACCCATTTAAAGAAACCTGAAAAAGCAGCCTCATCCATGGTATCCATGGATACGACTTGATCAGCCAACTGCGCCAAATGCCCTGTTTTAGCTTTTGGGCCTGCTGCACATGCAATCACGGAGGCCGGATTTCTTGCTTTCAGTTGAGGTATTGCTTGTTCATAGGCATAAGTGTCCGACGGCGAGCCATCCGTCATCAGGAATACCAATGGCCGCCAATCGCCTTTCTCACCCTCGGAGCTACGCTTCACATCTCGGTCGATGCATTGAATAAGCAACTCCAATGCAGCACCGGTAAATGTCGCACCAGGACCAGGAATAGTGACGCCACTGAACTGCACTTCGCTGATCGGCGTCATTGGCAAGGTGACACGAGCTTCATTGTCGAAGGTGATTATCGTGAGATGGACACTTTCTAAAGCGTAAGGGTCTTGTCTCAATGTATTCATCATTGATTGGATACCCACGTTCACTGACAGCACAGGTTCGCCTCGCATAGAACCTGAAGTATCAATCAATATATAAACGGGTAAACGGCGCGTTGAACTCATAAATGATAACGTCCTAAACTTTTAGTAATTGAGATACTGCTGTAACCAATGGATAAATGAGTCATTCTCAGCTGGCGTACCAATTGCTTTGAATTGCCAGCCATCCGATGCTCTGTCCAATTCGGCGAACAACAGAGATCGTTGATTGACATAAGCTTGCCCACCTGACAAATCAAAACGGCACATTTCTTTGCCGCGAGCATCTTCTGCCCGAATAAACGCGTTACTGACCTGCTCGAAACTTTGATTTAGGCGTTTACCATCATAAATTTGAACAATAAAGACAATTTTTTGATATTCAGATGGGATGTCATTCAATTTAGCAATGATTTGCTCATCGTCGCCATCACCATCGCCAGTCTGGTTATCGCCGGTTAACCAAATACTTCCTGATTGGTGTTGCAAAGAATTGAAGAAAACAATGTCACCATTTTTTAATGTTGGATTGCCATTAGCCATTTCCCCCATGTCATGGATTTTTCCATCGGCATGACAAAGAAACGCAACAACATCTAAGTCATAGTCATCATCCGACTTTTTACTGAACATTCCCAATAACCCTGATTTTTTGGTCTTGATATCCCAACCAAGTCCAATCGTTACGCGGGATAAGTCATATTCAGATTTTTTTAGGCTAACTACTTGCCCTTTTTTCAACGATACACCCATGACGCCCCCTTAAAGAACCACGTTAACTTCAGGTGGTGGTGGTGGCAGATCTTTTAGTCCGATGACTTCTTTTTGTCCTTGTTCTACCTTCTGACTACCCACTGATACTGATGCGGATACCCATTTGAAGAATGCCTTTATCGTACTGTCATCCGTTGTATCAAGACTAACAACAACCTCAGTGATTTGCTTAAGCACTGCAGTATCAGCGTTTGGACCTGCGGCACAGGCCACAACAACACCTTTTTTGACTTTATTCAGTGCATCCAAGCCTTTACGCCAATCATCCGTAGGGCCGCCATCCGTCATGATGAAAACTAACGGTTTCCAGTCCCCCTTTTCTTCGGCAGTGGTTTTAGCCACTTCTGCTTCAATACGCTCAGCCAGTAATGAAAGTGCCGCACCAAGGGCCGTCGTCCCGGACGCATTGATTGCCGGAGCCTGAAAAGAAGGCAATTCAGTGAGTGGCACCAATTGCTTCGCTTCATCATCAAAAGAGATAACCGACAGGTAGGCTGTCTCTAGTGCGTAAGGATCCTGACGAAGATTTGTCAAAAGCAATTGAACGCCGTTTTTGACTGCCGCAATTGGTTCTCCCGACATTGAGCCAGAGGTATCAAGCAAGAGATAAACAGGTAAACGTCTCATATCAAACTATCCTAATGAATATTATATTATGATTTCAATTGAAAACTTTACGCCCATTTACACAGTGATTCAATTTGAATACTCTGCAATTACACACAATTTTTTATTAAAACGTGTCTCGTACTATGACCAATTTGATGTCTATCAAATCATCTTAATTTGCCTATTTTTTGTTGAGGTAATCACGCTCAGCATCTTTGTAGGCTGCATTTTCTATATCCGTAGGATCATGTGAATTTCCACCACAATATGCTGCAGGTCCAGGTCCGTAGTTATTTTCAAAACTTTCTAATGCACATTTATATGCATTTTTATATTCCGATTCACGTTGAGTAATGGAGTTTTTTTGTTCAACTTCTGGCGGTGGGGTTGGTGTTGTCTCATTTTGCTGAGTATTTTTTTTGACTCTAAATTTACTTTCCATTGTAGATCTTATATCAGCTAGATCGCCCGCATTTATTAAGTAATTACCACTAGGACTAAACGCCTGAGAACCAGAGAAAAACACTCTAGAAAACCAACCTGGTCTCAAATTATTTTGTTCTTGTATCTGTTCATCAATGTATTTATTGATTACAAAATATCCATTATCACCATAGTCTTCTATAAACTGTGACTTGTTCTTATCAACGTCTTTTTTGACTCGCTCTAATATTGCAATATTTGTATCAACAAGTTTATTTTGACAGCCATTAGTTCCATCTCCAAAACAGGATTTTTTGTAATCACCGATCATTTTTTCCAATCTTAGATCATCATAATAACTACAACCTGATAACAAAGATGATAATAATGAAATAATTAATATGTTCTTTCTCAATTTATTGCTCCGTCTATATAAAGAATAGAAGTAAATAAATTTTTATATTACAAATTTAAAAATGGCAGAATAAAAAACCCGCCTTAATTAGCGGGTTCTTCTAATATGTATGCTTTTAATTAAACATTCACACCATGTTGTTCTGCTAACGCTTTCAAACCACCAGCAAAACCTTGACCAACGGCTTTGAATTTCCACTCAGCGCCATTACGGTACAGCTCACCAAACACCATTGCTGTTTCTGTGCTTGCATCTTCAGACAAATCGAAACGAGCGATCTCTTGATTGCTATCAGCATTAACAATACGAATAAATGCATTTGATACCATGCCGAAGTTTTGTTTACGAGCTTCAGCATCATAAATGGTTACAGCAAAAACAAGTTTCTTCACATCAGCTGGCACTTTGTCAAAGCTGACTTTCACTTGTTCATCATCACCCTCACCAGCACCAGTCAGGTTGTCACCTTGATGCTCAACAGAACCGCACACACTGGTTTTGTTATTGAAGAAAATAAACGATGTATCGTTCAAAACTTTACCATTTTCGCCAACCATAAAAACGGATGCGTCTAAATCGAATGCAGCGCCGTCAGTTGCACGAGCATCCCAACCTAAACCAACCATAGTGGTTTTCATCGTTGGTGCTTCTTTAGTTAATGAAACGTTACCGCCTTTAGTCAGTGATACTGCCATTTTTATACTCCAGTTTTATCTATGAAGCTGCCCAACAATGAGCAGCAATTAAATTTATTAAGTGTAACTAGCTAATTAATCAGCATTAATACCATATTGATTACACATAGCCTTCAGGCCACCAGCATAACCTTGCGCTACAGCACGGAATTTCCATTCGCTGTTGTGACGATACAGCTCGCCAAACACCATTGCTGTTTCAGTGCTCGCATCCTCTGTCAGATCAAAACGTGCCACTTCAACACTCGAATCATCATTAACAACCCGAATAAATGCATCTGAAACCATACCAAAATTTTGCTTTCGAGCATCCGCATCATGAATGGTCACAGTGAAGACAACCTTCGATATATCCGCTGGCACCTTATCTAAATCAATTTTAAGCGCTTCATCATCGCCGCTACCGGCACCGGTGCGGTTGTCACCGGTATGTTCGACTGAACCATCGACAGAACGCAGGTTGTTGTAGAAAATGAAATCGCTATCACTACGGACTTTCCCTGTCTCTGTCAGCAAAAATGCTGATGCATCCAAGTCAAAATCCACGCCATCCGTAGAACGAGCTTCCCATCCCAAACCGATCAGAACTTTCTTTAAACCAGGATCGGTTTTACTCAGAGATACGTTGCCACCTTTTGATAATGAAACACCCATTGTTAGCCTCAACTATTACTGATTAATTAATCGTTCGTTTCTTGAGCTTCTGCTTTTTCTGGAAACATGACGCTGGCAACAATACCCGTCGTCAGAACCAACATCACAACCACTAAGCTCGCTGTAGCCGAAATTTCAAAGCCATGATGTAAAAAATGATCAGATGAGTTTAATGCCAGTTTGCCTGCAATAAAGAACAACAGTGCCACTACTGCTTTCTCTAAATGCACTAAGTACCCTTTCAGCGCCTCCAGTACAAAGTACATGGTACGCAGACCCAAAATCGCAAACATCATCGAGCTATAAACAATCAATGGCTCCTGACTCACCGCAATCACCGCAGGCACAGAATCGAATGCAAACATCACATCGGATAACTCAATGACTGCCGTACACAGCAACAGTGGCGTTGCGAATTTCGCTGCTTTAGCCGCCATCTGACCCATGCTTGCCAGCGTTACATCTTTGTTCTCAGGTTTAGCTAGCGCTTCGTCTACCTCTTTACGAGAGATAATAAAGCTGTGTCCATGCAGTTTTGGCCATACCGGATAAAACTTATGAACCAGACGATATGCAATGTGTTGGGAGTAATCCTCAATTTCATCGTCTTCTTCATCTTTCTTGAGCATCATGACGGCAGTCCAGCCAACAATCCCCGCGAAAACAAGCTCAACCCATGGGCCCAGTGTTAACAAGCCAGCACCAATAGAAACGAAGATAGCCCGGAACACCACGGCCCCTATCACGCCCCAGTAAAGAACGCGATGTCTGTATTTTTCTGGTACGGCGAACCACGAGAAAATAGCCATCATGACAAAGAGGTTATCGACTGACAGCACTTTCTCCAGCGCGTAACCAGTAACAAACAAGCTGGCCACTTCTGCCCCATGGTGAAGGTAAAGAAAACCGGCAAAGCACATGGCAGTTATGATCCAAAATATGGTCCATAATGAAGCACTTTTGAGCGACACTGGTTTATCAGCACGATGGGCGAGCAAATCGATCAGAATTGCGCCCACCGAAAGCACCAGAAATACAACAACTGTTTCAATCGGAAAACCAATATGTGTTGAAGACATATATTATCTATAACCTCTTACAGTCCAAAATCAGATGGACTTAAACCAACGGCTTGACAGATTTCACGAACACATGCTTTTTCTTTGTCGTCAAAATCGCCATCACTACCACCAATCGCGATACCAACACGGATCATTAACTGTGCGGCATCTCGTTCATCACGGAGGCGAACAACGTATTTCATTGCTTCACCTTTACCCACTTCCTTATCAAAATCGTAGTTGGCCACAATTTTGTTAAAAAATGCGATAACTTCGGCTGTATCAAAAACTTTCAGTTCATCGGAGTTTTTGATGTAACCGATCATTTTCTGCTTTTCTTCAGAACCAGCGCCATCGCTTGCCATGGAAACTAACGCACAGACTGCCGTAACACCTTCCATAAATTTGCGGTTACGAAACCGGCTAACCTGATTTGTTAACTCAGCGCGGCCTGCTGAAAAACCACTTTTTAATTTGTCGAAAAATGACATAGATATCCCTCTTAATTTGTTATTTAGACCCAGACTTCCAGCGAAAACCCCAACCGTGAGCCCGATCCATATCGTCATGTCCACCAAAGTATTGGTTAACACGTTCCACTTCTATCGTACCGTTTTTGTTTTTCAAATTCGCTATCGCACACATGCCTTTATTTTTATGGCCTTCGGTCAATTTGGTTTCAATTGGCGGCTGATCAGGTAATGTGATTGAGACAACGCCGTCTGTACTATCCCAGTTAGGTGCGCCTTCATAGATAAACGCAAACACAAGGATCTCATCAATTTCATCCCATTTGTCGCCATTTATATGAAGCCATTCCCCTTCTGATACGGCACCTGTGCGATCATCACCCTGCAATTGAACATAGGGTTCTGAGTTAAATTGACCAAAGCTTTTACCTAAAGCCTGAATAACACATTGATACCCATCTTTAAGACGGACAAAAGCGCCCAAATCCAAATCAATGTTCTTAGATCCAAACATCCCCAGAAAACCACCTGAATTCGTGGAAGCTCGATTCCAGTTCAGATTGATTTTGATCGTGCCAAAAGACCCTGACGTATTATTTTTTGAAAGACTGACTTTTGGTTTCTCTTTTGTCAGACTGACTTTACTCAGGCTCACTTTGGGTTGAGGTGCTGGCTGTGGAGATGGCACCAACTCTGGTGGCTGTGCTGCTGGCGCTTCATCTGCAATGACAACGCCGAAATGTTCGGCCAATGGTTTAAGGCCACCATTAAAACCCTGAGAAATGAATCGGAACTTCCACTCGTGGTTACGGCGATACAATTCACCCAAAATCAATGCCGCTTCTTGTTTACCTGAGACATCAACCTGAGCTTGAATAAGCGAATTACCCGCTTGTTCTACGGATAGAATAAGCTTGTTCAATTGCCCAATGTTCTTTCCTGCATCACAGGTAGCCGAGAAGGCAACTTTCTGAACATCAGGTTTCAACGCATTCACATTAACCGAGAACGCTACAAAACCAGGGTTTTCTGAAACTAAACGAATTGTTCCATCATCATTCGATTTCTGGCCGTAAAAAACCATATCACTGTCCCCACGAACCTTACCTGAGTCGTAGAGACGAAATGACGATATATCTAAAGTTTGATTCGTTGGTGCGAATTCAATCTTCACCGTCAGTTCTGATGATGGAACAGGGGCATTAGCCCCTGCTGTTAATTGGATCACTATAAGATCTCCGCAGTGATTTGCGGGATCATGTCATTCACCATACGGCCACGACACGCCAAACCACGCGCAGTGAAGTCCCAAGCGCCGCCATTGCGTTTCAATGATGAAATCAACACGCCAGTATGTGAGCCTTTCTCATTTAGCTTATAGATAGCCAGCTCTTTGTTAGACTGATCCACTATGCGGCAAAATGCATTCTCTACTTCATCAAAGGTTTGCCCACGGAAACTGTTTACTGTCACGGCCAGATATTCAACTTTAGGTGGCAGTTTATTAAGGTCCACTGAAATAACCTCATCGTCGCCATCACCCTCACCAGTTAAATTATCACCACTGTGCAAGACTGAGCCGCAGCTTGATTTGAGGTTACGGAACCAAATGGTATCAATGACGCTGCCAGATGCATCCAGCAAAACACACGAAGCATCCAAATCAATCGAATCAGCACCGCCGCCAAACATGCTAAATAAGCCTTTTTTCTTTACCGGATCCCAGCCCAAACCGATCTTAATTGTACTCAGTGACGACGTCTGCTTGGTCAATGAAATTGATTGACGTTTTTCTAAGCTAACACTCATTGTAATACTCCAGTTTTATTCTAATTGACTTAACGCAATCAGCATCTATTTGATGCCACACCACGCGCTGTTTTAAAAAAATCGGACTCTATCCCTTTACATAATTTCACTTTGCCACAACTCTCCCCTTAAATACAAGCGTATATTATGATAGAGTTTAAAAAATATTGTGTTTCATATGAATAATATTGGTTCTTCTTTAGGTTAATTACAACAGACACGAGGCATATGTGATAATAAAAGCCAGCAAATACAATGATATAAGCACATCATATCAACTTGCATTTAGCTTTAGTGATCCACATAGCATCACTACCAATCAACTTTCCTTGCTAAGTCATATTATGATAGACTTGATGCATAAAAGAGTGGATACTAAAGCTAATGTCAATGTGATTGATTCGGGCGCGTTAATTCTGTTTTCGATCAGTTATTACACGGACATACCCAAACTGGTGAATTGGCTTAAAACCCACAGTGCAAAACGGTTTAACGCTGAAAACATTGAGATTAAAGCATCCTTATGGCAACGAGGTTATGTTTTAAAGTCCGTCGGCGAACCTTTAAATATGAACGATTGTTTTAAATTATTAAGTAATAAACGGTGATTGAAATTGAATAAAAGTATCTGGTTTATGGAAGGATTATCTTCCCAGCGCGACATCTTATTGTCAGTAAAAGAAGCAATTCCTGATTTGCATTTAGTCGCATCCCACCGATCTCAACGACCTGAGATTTTGTCTGTGGCTGATTCAGCGTATCAAGAGCCTAACACTCAGAACGATGACATCGAAAAGCTCAGTTTTATTGAACTCATTGTTAAAAAACATAATGTCCAACTGATACATTGTGGTCGCAACTGTTCATGGTTTGAAAAACATCGTCCACACATTGAATCACTCGGCGTAAAACTGATCACTGGGGCAAGCACCACCGATTCATTCGCATTGGCTGACGATAAGTTCCAATATGCTCAGGTCATGGCCAATCATGGTCTACCCGTTGTTGAATCAATAATGATCCCTGACGTAGCAACGCTTGAACGCATGCTCGAAGAAAAACCATTCGGTGAACGTGCCGTTTGCATTAAACCTGTCACCGGTATTTACGGATTAGGCTTTTGGCGATTCGATGATTCGGTGTCATTCATGAAGCCGTTGAATGACCCGGATAGTCGTCGCATTCATCCTGAACAATATCTCCACGCATTAAGAGCAATGGATAATTTTGAACCATTACTTCTGATGCCATATCTGCAAGGCCCCGAACGTTCGGTTGATATGATTGTTGATAAAGGTCATGTTCTTGCTGCAATTGGCCGCCGTAAAGAAGGGGTCTATCAGCACATGGAATGTGATGGCCCTGCAATTGAGTTAGCCAAATCCTGTGCTGAATTGATGAAAGCTGATGGTCTGGTCAATGTTCAGACCCGAAATGATGCTGGTGGCAATCCCGTCTTGCTGGAGATCAATATGCGTCCGTCTGGTGGGATTTGCTATACCAATCATTCCGGCGTTAATTTGCCTGGTTTATTCGCGAAATATCACCTCGGCATGATCACGCCCGATGAAATAGAAACGAACATTCGCTCTCTCTTCCACCCTGCAGTTGTCCGTAGCATTACGACCGTACTGCCTGTATCAATGGATTGAAATAATGATTTCATTAACTCGAATAGTTTATCTCGCGTTAGCCATCATACTCACTGGCTCTCTGGCTCTACTTGATTATTACCTTCCCGAAAAACAATTGGTTACGGTAACAGGTGGTGAAGTGAAACGAGTCGACAAAGACGGGCCTATTGGTGCTGATAATCCTGCTGATGGTCCAACACATGATGTCTATTTTATCTATACCCGACTCGAAAATGGTCAAGTGCGTGTATTCAGCAATGAAGATACCCGTTGGCATTTCCCTTTCTATTTCAAATTTAACTCTGCTGACATTCAGGCCAAAGCGATCAGTGAAGCCTCTCTGAATAAAAAAGCAGTTTTGTCATCCTACGGCTGGCGTTTCAACATCCTATCGATGTTTCCAAACACGCTGGACGTCAAAGAGGCGAATGATTCTCCAAATCTGTTCAGTTTTATTCGCATTTCAGGCTTCACGATTTGGACTGTAATTTGGGTGTTCATCTTGTTTAAAACCCGAAAACTATTGAAGAAAAAAAGTATGGCTGCTGAGTCGAAAGGAAATTAATGAATGTTTGAACGTCAATTATCTACCGGGTGTTTACAGGTAACATCTTCTCGGGCCACCAGCTGGCCCGCTGAACTGTTGTTTGATATAGCAGAACGCCGCAATCCGAAACGCTCATTTCTTTTTGTCAGCAAAGTGCTGGGACGCCATATTCCGGTGTCACCCCATAAAATGAGATCTGTCTTTCAAGAGCTCTCTGCAAAAATTCCGGTCGATTTGCCCGGTCCAGTGGTATTTGTCGGTATGGCTGAAACGGCTGTCGGGCTCGCTGCTGGCGTTCATCAAGAATACCGAAATATCAGAACAGATACCGTGCTACTCACTTCAACGCGACATCCGGTTGATGGTGAGTTGCTTTGTGAATTTAAAGAAGCTCACAGCCATGCAACAGACCACTTGATTTACTGGCCTCAAGATAATCATTCTCGTCAGTTAGTGTCCGCTGCTCAGTCGATCGTATTGATCGATGATGAAGCAACGACCGGGAATACGTTTGCTAATCTCTTAAATGGCTTACGGGATTCAGGTCTGAACTCGTTTACGCGGGTATGTACGGTCACACTCACAGATTGGAGCGATAGCTCGCTATCAACTCGTTTTGATTTACCGATCACCGATATTGCATTGATGCATGGCAAATGGCATTGGGCACCTGATCATGAAGCCGTTCCGCCTGTTATGCCTAATGTGAACGTCACCGCAAAAGGCTCAAGCCCAATTATTGGCATACAGGACTGGGGACGATTAGGTGCAACCGATCTGAACCACTCATTTGGCGATTCGATTACGACTAAAGCCGGTGAGCGGATCCTTGTTCTGGGTTCCAGTGAGTTCGTTTGGCATCCGTTTTTACTGGCCGAACGTTTAGAACATGAAGGTGCCGTTGTTGAGTTTGGTTCAATTACTCGGTCCCCTATCGCGTTAGGTCATGCGATAAAAACGATCTATGCCTTTAATGATAATTACGGCCTTGGCATCCCAAACTTCGTTTATAACGTGGTTCCGGCAAATTATGACCGGGTACTCATTTGTTGCGAAACACCAGCAGCATCACTTGATCCATATATTGTTCACACATTGAATGCTGAGGTGGTTAGCTATGAATAAACCTTTATTTCTTGCCGATCTTGACGACACGCTATTTCAAACCAAACGCAAAATGTCCGAACAGGACAAAAAAGGGAATTTGCGTGTAGGGGCTCTCGATTTAACACTGCAACCTCGCAGTTTTATGACTGAAGAGCAAAGCCTCTTTGTCGATTGGTTACTGAACAATGCGGAGCTTATTCCGGTGACAGCGCGTGGCACATCAGAAATTGCACGAGTATCCATCCCTTACTCTTCTTGGGCCATTACAACTCATGGTGCAGTGATCTTAAAGCCAGACGGAACGCCTGATGTGACATGGAAAAACAAGATCCTCAGTGATATTGCACCACTGCAAAACACCATACTGGATCTACAAAGTAAATGTGAAGAGTTGCTATCTCAACGCAGCATTAACGGATTTGCCCGGATCAATTACGAATATGATGACCAGCCTATCTATTTGGTGATGAAGCACAGAAATAGCGCTCAGGTTCAGGAAATCTACGATATCGCCAAAGTCGTGGCAAAGGAATTTGATTTATCTGGATTTTATGTTCACAGCAACAGCAATAACATTGCCTGGTTGCCAAAATGCGTAGAAAAAGGATTGGCCACAGAGTATCTATTAAATCAAATTCGCACGACCAGTGGTCCGCGCCCTGTGATTGGTCTTGGTGACAGCATTAGCGACCATACGTTCCTGAAGCATTGTTCATGGTGGGGAGTACCAAAGAAAAGCCAGTTCGCCAACCTGATCCAGGATTCTATCGACGCAGTTGAAGTCGGGGTGATCCATGAATGATTTTGTTCCCTTTTCCGGTTCTTATCAGCCGCAGGACGTATCCTTTCTCTTAAAACAGGTCAACATGGAAATGACCCCCGTCGCTTTGAAAGAACAGTTGATTCAAAGCGGAAAAAAACATTACTCCGATATGCTCAGTCAGGAACCAGCACCGTCTGAACGTCATCTGCAGTTATTTGCCCAATCGCTGGAAATTGGTGCTGATAAGTTAGCCCAAGAATCCGTGGCGTTATCGAAGGCTATTAAACAAGCCGTTGGTGATCAGCCAATCGTCTTAGTGAGTTTGGTTCGAGCAGGCGTACCACTGGGCGTCATCTTGCAACAAACATTAACAGAGCTAGGACACGAGTCACACCACTATGGGGTCAGTATTGTTCGTGATCGCGGTATTGACGTCAAAGCTCTCGAATATATCGAATCACGCCATGGAACCGCTGGGATTGTGTTTGTTGATGGTTGGACAGGTAAAGGTGCCATCACGGGCCAACTGATCCAATCATTACAGGGCCGCACGGGATATCCCACAAAACCTCGCCTTGTTGTGCTTGCCGATCTGTGTGGCGGAGCATGGCTCTCGGCGTCCGGCGATGACTGGCTGATCCCTTTTGGGATCATGGGCGCACCCGTGTCAGGAATGGTATCGAGATCGATTTGGTCTGAGGATGATTTTCATGGTTGTGTACGATGCGACCATCTTGCGAAATATGAGTGCAGCCAATATCTGACCGATCATATAAAAAATGTCCGACAGAAAAATAATTATCTGGCATCCGTACATGCATGCACTTGGCAAGATAAAGATCGTCAATGGCTCGCAGCCACCAGCAAAGATGTGATAACCCATCTAGCTGAAACATACCAAATCAATAATTTGAACAGGATCAAACCGGGCATTGCTGAGGCAACCAGAGCAGTATTACGCCGGGTGCCGGATCATGTTTTAGTTCGCTCAGTTGATGATAAAGACGTAGTTCTTTTGGTTCATCTTGCAAAATCAATCGGGATAAAAATTACAGAGGTCGGAGATACTCTTGGCCCATATAGAGCAGTAACAATAATTAAGAAGGTCTCTAAAGAATGATGAATGAAATCTCCCCATATCAACTTGGCGCAACCCTTTACATGCCAGCCACTCGTGATGATATCACCGATGTCATTCTGAGAAATAAGATAAACGGATTGCGCTCGCTGGTGATCTGCTTAGAAGACGCTGTTTCAGATAAGGATATTCCGCATGCACTTCAAAATTTAAAGTGCATTCTCCGTGAGTTATCGGATGCAAAGCGAGAGTGTCAAAGTCCACCGCTGACATTTATCCGTCCTCGTAATACTGATATGGGTCAGATGCTGGTCAATGAGTTTGATTTAAGCTGTATCGATGGTTTTGTTTTACCTAAATTCACTCAACTTAATCTCAATACTTGGGGAGATATCTTGGCAGCTACTCATCTGCTTTGGATGCCAACACTTGAAACTGAAGAGGTTTATGATCCGATAGCGATGCGAGAACTTGCATTCGCATTAGCGGCCCATCCATGCAAAGAAAAAATTCTAGCACTCCGTATTGGGGGGAATGACCTAATGAACGTGATTTCCTTAAGACGATCACGTACCTCTACGCTGTATGACGGCCCGTTGGGTTATGTGTTTAAAATGCTGGTTAGCTCATTTGCTTCTAAAGGCTTTGCGTTAACCGCGCCTGTTTGCGAACTCATTGATCAACCTAGCTTGCTACAAGAAGAGATTCTGAAAGATATTGAGCATGGTTTAGTGGCCAAAACAGCTATCCACCCAACTCAGATCAGTATTATTCACAATGCTTTGGCCGTTGAACGACAAGATTATGATGATGCTTTACGTATCGTGAACTCTGAACAGGCGGTCTTTAAATCTCATGGAGCAATGTGTGAACCTGCGACTCACAGAAAATGGGCACAAAACATTTTGATGCGAGCAAAGCATTATGGGATCCAGCCTTGTGCCAACCAGATAGCGTTGACTATGTGATAACTTAATTGTTTGCTTTGATATTTTGTTGAATTATTTAATTTAAAAGGAAGGTCAAAGATATGGGATTTCGTTTCAGAAAGACAATTAGCATCGTTCCTGGTGTTCGCGTTAATCTCAGTAACGGAGGAACTAGTCTTTCTTTAGGGCCTCGCGGAGCCAGTATATCGGTAGGTAAACGAGGTACTTATGCTAATTTAGGTCTCCCCGGAACAGGGTTAAGTTATCGCACTCGCCTTGATGGCAGAGGTAGTAATCGCTCAGGAGATACAACAGGATCGGTTGATCTCGAATCACTGCAGCAAGAAGCATTGCTCATTAATGGTGATATGGAAGCCATCCTAAATATCCATGAGTTGACCCCCAACATTCATACAGGGCGCTCTTTGCCGTCACTGGAAAATACTTACATCAATTTATTTGATAAGCCCTATTCAGTTTTACCACCTGAGCGCCCCATCAAGCCAGAGGTTCTCACCCCTCCAATTCGTCCTGAACGAGTAAAACCCGGTTTCTTTGCAAAACTGATAAAGTCCGATACTGACATTGAGCAAGAGTTTCAAATGCGCTTAGAGTTATGGAATGAAGACGTTGCCCGTTGTGAACGTGATAATCAGTTGAACCAATTAAGATATCAGCAGCAACGAAGCGCTTGGGCTGAACAATACGCGCAGTGGACATCAGATAAAAAATCTCATGATGAAAGAACTAATATTCCAAGAGATCAAATATTGAATTCATTCTTATCTGATAACACTTTTTATGAGACTGTTCTCGCGCATGATCTTGCAACCATAGAATGGCCTCGCGAAACTATTATCTCGTATCAGGTCGATGCCCGTAAATCACTGATCCAGCTCGATGTTGACTTACCTGAGATAGAAGACATACCCAATAAAACCGCCTCTCTCAATGCACGACAAAATGGTCTAAACATCAAAAATAAGACAGATAAAACACTTCGACAGGAATATGCTCGACATATCCACGGTTGCCTATTCAAGCTGATCGGCGAAGCCTTTAGCTCATTACCATTCAATCAAGTTCAAGTCGCAGGCTATTCACAGCGAGTCAGCAAAACAACAGGTAATATCGAAAACGAATATCTATTGTCTGTGATAGTTGATCGCGTCGCATTCGGCATGACCAATTTCGATAACCTGACACAAATCGATCCAATAGACGCATTAACAAGCTATACATTGAATAGATCGATGACATCAACAGGCGTATTCAAACCCATCCAACCTTAATCATGCTTTGCTTTGAAGCCTTGTTATAAAGAATTTTTGATGGAGTTAGCATGATCAAAATGAAACCTGAGCTTAAAAAGTTAAACTTACGCAATCCATTGCATTTCATGGCTGTAGGATTCGGTTCTGGTTTATCGCCTATCGCGCCTGGTACAACAGGCTCCTTTGCTGCAATCCCGTTATGTTATTTGCTCACAGGACTCCCAGTAGCATGGAGCTTAATTATCATAATGATTTCTTGGTACATTGGAATTATTGCATGTCAGTCTGCAACCGATGCCATAGGTATCGATGATCATGGTGCAATTGTCTGGGATGAATTTGTTGGCATGTTCATTACCACGATTTGCGCCCCACAAAGTTTTACTTGGATGATAATTTGTTTTCTTGTATTTCGCGTATTTGACATATTCAAACCATGGCCAATCAAGTTAATCGATAGTGATTTACATGGCGGGCTTGGGATCATGCTTGATGATGTCCTTGCTGGACTATACGGCTTAGTCACCATTCAACTTTGGCTGTATTTCTTTCCAAATTTCACACTTTGACACTCCCCTTTTGATTTCCAGATCTCATTAAATTGTTCTTCTGTCAGCGTCAATCAAGAATTGACATTTTATCAACATACAATCCCAATGGGACTTTATATTGAGTGTGATGTGTTTTATTCTATGAGGATCAAACATGAATCACTAGGAGCCCTAATGGCCATTCTTACTCGAAGAAACATCCTTGCTTTCGTAAAAGCTACAGTGGTTAGCTGTGGATTACTGCTAGCCAATCAATATGCACAGTCTGATGTGGTGTTAAATCAGATCTTAGGTCAAGAGATGCAAACTTGGGATATTCTTTTAAATTGCCTTACTGGAATTTTAGTTACTGTAAATTTTGCTTTTCATTTTATTCCAGATCATAAGTACATTGTAGGAAGGGATCCGCTCAATGAAAAACAAGCAACATTGAGGATCACTGCGGACCTAGCATAGTAGATAGGCCATTCTTGGCCTATTCAATTTAGCTTTATAGACTCAGCATAAAGGCTTAATGACAGATCAGAGTGACTACTGATTTAATGATTTAAAAGCGCCAGCATTCTGCTTTGATAATTCAGCTAAATTTTGCTTCTCTTCTTTAGAAAGAAGTAGAGACTGAATACCGACTAAGCCCTTTGCTATTACAGTAATCTTTTGCTCATATCCTATTGCTGGAAGTCCGATTGATACTTGTCCCGCTTGATATGCGGCTTTAACTTGTTTGTAAAACATATTTTCCTTCCTATTAATAATTCATTTAAACATCAACCTTATCAGCATTGATTTGTATTGCACTCCGCTTATCATGAATCAACTTTTTGGTAAGAATGAATCGCCTAAATCGCCAATGCAATGCAGTAGAAAACATCACGGTTAACGTCGCTGATGCGGTTATGTATATAGTAAATCTTGGTGCTTCAGGGAAAAGATATACACAAGGAGGAGCTGACATTAATATTGATATCAGTCCATCTTTGACTATTCGCTTTAGTAAACGCCATTCAATAGGCGAAAGTAAACGCATTATTAATCCTTTCGGTCTGTGTCTTATTCATACGGAGTAGGATTTAGCATTTCAATCAGTGTTCCCGCTTTAACCAGTGATTCTTTGGTCTTTGTTATGCCTTCTTTTTTATTCGACAAAGCGATAGCCTCGGGAGATAGAGGATCGAGAACCATCGAATCTTTAATATTTGTCGTCACGAGTTTATTACCAACAACCTCCATAATTGTTTGTTGATTATTGTGGGGTCCCATTACATCTTTATTAACTAGATCTAAGGTTTTTTGATCAGGTCGGGCCCATTCGGTTGCAACATTAATAGCAATAACGCTACAAATAACTTGCTGCTCATGAGTACCCTTTTTTAAACAATGCTTCATTACATCGTAACTTTCCTGAGTCTGCGGCGTTGCTCCCAATGTATCAGATGGATATGCAGCAAATATCGCTGGCACGTCCACCCCAAAATCATGAAATGGTTTAGTAATAGGCTTGCTTTCATACCTTTCTCCAAATATGACAGCAGCCTCACTTAAAGGTGAAATCGATCGCTTTTGGTTTAAAGGAACGCCTAATTTATCTTTCAACCATCGACCATTTTGGTCGGCAATTTCACGTTGTTCGGGTGAAACATGCCATAAATAAACTTCATTTGCGATCAAGGGAGCATTATTTGACCAATCATCAGCCAAAGCGTGAGTCAATGACATCAACAAACCAATACCAATTATTGTTTTACCGCACATAGTTGCTCTTCCACCTTAATGATTTTTACATTGTCTATTTGTGAACTCGATATCGACACACTTCTAATTTTATAACTGCCTTCAGATCTTATTGATTCAGTTAAACGTTCATTCCCATTCACGAATGCCTGATCCATTTTTGATAACTGCATATCCAATCTGGTCATAGTTTGAGAATGGGTCTCACCCGGTCTCGTATATGTACATGCGACGACATTTTCTAATACCGGTTGATGAGCACATCCTTGTCCGACAGAGACAACGACAAAAACAACACAAAGGTTAGTTAATTGATTTATCGTCAACATTTATCCTACCGTCCAAGATGAACATATAATATCATTATAACATACTATCCCGATGGGTTACATAACCACACATAACCAAAAGAGGTGAGCATGCCCCAAAAGCCGTCATACAAAATGGAACTGGCCTACATTTTGTCTCTTTCCTTAACCCTAAGCCTAGCAATCCTAAATTGCCTGGCAGAGTTCAAAATCAACATGGTTGAGATTTCTGTAATCATGTTTTCTGGGGGGTTATTGTTCGCAATAAGAACGCGTATTTTACTCGCAATAGACGGTGCTCTTTATGCTTTAAAATCTGGTTATGTGCCATTAAAAGAAAAGGATGAAAATAATGTCAACTAATTCAGATAGTCTAAACTGGACTACAACTTTACGAACATTTAAAGCGAGCCCTCTATTATTTACAATCCAAAGGATTTGTATTTTATCTGCATTATTTGTTGTAATCTTTACAATCAAGGATGTTATCCAAAACAACACAACCCCAACCCATCAAAACATTTTTATCGTTATTTTATTTACAACGTCCGCACTACTAATTAGAACTCCACAAAGACATATAACCATTCGAGAAGCTTCTTTAGAGGTGGGTGACTCTATATTTGGAATTCCCACATCATATAAAGAAATAGTCAAAAATGAAAAATCAACATTCTGCCGAAGAAAACAAAACAAACGCTGGACCGGAATTGAAATAATAAATGACAACTCAGCACAAGTATTAACCTACATCAAGACAAACTCAGTTGATGAAATATTGCTAACTCACAAACTAAAATCACCATCTGTAAAAAGCGAGATTGTAAATGAATAAAAGTAAATTAGCATTAGTTGCGTTAAGCGCGGGAATTATTGGGTTTTCAATTTGTTTGTTCAGCATCAAAAGCTCAACTAACAATGCAACAAATGATTCGAAAAATGAATTGGCAACTATAACTAACAAACTAAAATCCTTGAACATCAAAACCGAAAAACTGACGAAAATAGATAAATCTTTATATCAGGTTAACGGCAACGGCGAGGTTTTTTTCATAACTCCGTCAGGGTCACATTTGATTTTTGGCGAAGTTCTTGACATAACAAATAAGATCCCAGTAAACGTAACCCTTAAAGCTAAAATAGACAATGCAAAACTTGAAATCACAAATGGCCACTCCATTGACTTTGTATCACCAAATGAAAAATACAGCATAATTGTATTCACAGACATTAGCTGTCACTTCTGCAAACAGCTACATCAAAACATCCAATCCTACCTAGATGCAGGTATTAGCATTCACTATCTCGCATTCCCCCGAGAAGGATTGGATTCGTCCACAGCTGAATCTATGCGCTCAATTTGGGCAAGCAAAGATAAAATAAAATTACTAGATCAAGCAATGAACAGAGGCGAATATCCAACACCACTGAGATCTGACACAACAGTCAGCCATCAATATACTTTAGGTAAACAACTCGGAGTTTCTGCCACACCGACCATATTATTACCAAATAATCAACTTATGCCTGGCGCATTAACCCCAGACGAAATAATCAAAGCAATGTCAAAATAGTTTAACATCGGATATCAAAGCAATTGATATCCGAAAAACATATTCATTTACACAAGGTTTAGCTGAAAATGATAATAAAAATAATGATGGCAATGTGGGTTTTCTACATAATCCAATTTTACGCAATATTCACTGAGTGTGGTTTTTCATCAAAATCCCCCTCCCCAATCAGATTTTTACACAAAATAATTTATTTCTTTTTTATCCTATTTTTCCTACCAAGCGTTCGTCCTGTTATAGCGATCTTATACCTAATTTTGATGCCTTTTTTATTGTTTTTAAAAAGCAGATTTTAGTGATCTCGTCACAAACTAAACTAAATAACACTAACAAGTTTTTTCCTGCTGACAAATTGCAAAACGGTTTCTGAATTCTTTCGCATCAAGGAACCCAGATATTGTCATGCGTTTATTTATACCACCAGCCGAATGATAAAAACGCACATGTGGAAGACCATAGATATTCAACTTTTCCAAGAACTCATGATTTTCTTGTGTATTTTTGGAAACATCGATTCGCAATCGAGTGTATTGATTTAGCATGTTGGCAATAGATGGTTTGCTAAATGTTTTTTCATCAAGCTCATGACACGCCGCACACCAGCTTGCAAACACATCGAGCATAACGGGCTGATGGGCTTGTTTCGCTCGCGTGAGTGCTGCATCTAAATCTGATAAGTTGATGATGGGTTTAAATGAGAGAGTGGTTTTTGGCTCCAGCACTCCACTGACAACAGGATAAATGGCAGCAATAGATAAAAATAAAACAAGGCTCGCTATGCGGATGTTTTTCGGACGTGTTGGCATGAACAAACACAAAATTTCAGCTGCAAGCAACGCCAAGAAAAAAGCCCACAAATAAACACTCACCGGCGCTGGTAAAAATCGTTCTAGCAACCAGAGCGGCATTGCGAATAAAAACAGTGCAAATAGGCGTTTAACTGAGACCATCCAACTTCCTGCTTTAGGAAGCCATTGTCCACCAAAGGCGCCCAGCAATAATAAGGGGGTTCCCATGCCAACACTGAGAATAAACAGTGCGCTTGCACCATAAAGCAAACTTCCGTGCTGGGCGATAAAGAGTAACACTCCCGACAACGGCGCACTGGTACAAGGTGAACCGATCAATCCAGAAAAGACACCGAGAACAAATGCGCCTTGCCATTTGTTTGCTGATTGCTGATTCGCATATTCATTGAGTCGATGTCGGAGTGATTCTGGCAATAATTGCCCTTTATCTTGTAGCAAGCCGATCGCAAGCACGATATAGAACAGACTGAAAGCACCAAGAAGCCATGGCGACTGAAGATAGCCTTGGATCCCCGCACCTAACGCTGCAATTGCAATACCAAGAATAGTGTACGTCAGTGCAATACCTAATACATAAAACCCGGAGAGCCACAACCCACGTCGAACGTTCAGTTGTTTGCTTTGCTGCGACAGTATAGCGCTGAGCACCGGATACATCGGATAAACACAAGGCGTTAGGGAGAGCCCAACCCCCAGCAGCCAGAATGTGAGAAGAGCCCAACCTAACGTTGTCTCTCGCAATTCATTCCCAGGTGCGGTTGTTTCGGCTATCAATTCCGATTGGGTGTTTTCTTGTTGAGGAGTTACAGACGATGTCGATGGCGAAATGGGAGCCAATGTCAGCGTGACAGTCGATGGTGGATAACAAATCCCAATCACTGCACATCCCTGATACGTCACGGAAAACGTTGTGCTCTTAGGAATGCTTTTGAAGATAACTGGGATTTGAATCGACTGAGAATAGACCTCGGTTTTCCCCATGAATTCATCTTCATGTAATATTCCGGCAGGTAAGTTGAATTCAAACTTGTTGCTTGTTGATGTCGATAATCGAAATTTATCTCGATATAAGTAATAGCCAGACTTCGGTTTAAATGAAATCGTGACCCGTCCACCATCTTGCTGCAATGAGGGCTCAAATGCTTGCTCTGCGGTTAAAGCCTGATTTTGTTGTGCAATTTGATCATGGATCAGGTCATTAAGTAAATTGTCATCAGCAAAAGCCTGATATGACAGAAATAACACCATTAATGCACATATGCGGATCAACTTCATCATAGCAACATCTAGTTCCTTGACACTCCCTTCCCAAAGTACGGACTTTCCACTTGATTTTGGTAACGAGATCGGGATATTTAATTTTTGTTTTGCGGGGCCGGAAAACATCTGAAATAAATGTTGCCGCTTTACCGCTCATACAACGTGGTAATGCCCCACACCATCAGCAATCCACCGAACGAATTCATACTCATACGGAAAAAGACCACATTCACGGTATAGCTGTGTATCAACCAGTTACCGGCCTTTAGTTCTAGTTTCTTTACGTTTGATTTTACTAAATATAAAACAAATACCACATCAATTATATATCCCATTGGGATAGTTTGTGTTATACTTGTTTCACCAGTTAGGCAATTCCGCTTAGCGACTCAATTCCTTCTTAAAGGTATGTTTATGACTCAGTTAATAGCATCAAATCCTCAATTGCTTGCTGATTTTTGCATCCAAGAATTGCAAGCACCCGCGAATATAGATAACCATCTTCAACTACGAGCTCAGATTGATCAGCTTATATCTGAGCTTGTTCCAACACATGGGAGCATGGCTGATACGATTGAGGGGGAATGCTTGCGAGCTTCTAAGGCTATAATGCAAGACGGTTGGTGGAATGGCTTTGCCAACAACACCACAGGGGCTCTGTGCTATCTGCAGCAACATTTCAACCATCCAGCAATGAATGAACTGTACCGCATTCTGAAACCCCGAACCTTCGGCACTGGTGAAGGCGAAGGCGGTTACTCAGAAGCACTATATCTAATGCTGGAGGTTGGCAAGGCGGCTCTTTCCACCAGCAACCGAACCACCAATACAACGGATTGGCATTCTCTGAATATCCAAGTAAAACAATCAAATCGACACTACTTCGGTGACTAAAATTCCATGCCCTGTCGGCGAACAGGGCTTATTTCTCTTGTGAATGGATGACATGAAAAAAAGTTTAATGCTGACAATTAAGTGGTGGACGACTGACACCAACGGCAACCGCATTGATACACCAAAAGAGTACGAAGATGTGCTCAACTAATATCATCTGTAAAGGTCCGTGTAATATCATCATCCGAGGTATAAGAGCACCTGCATGGTTCATTGATGACCTCATTTCTGGTTTGGGGCTCAAGAACGCCATTTTCCAATCCAGCAGATTACACCCGCTCGCGGCATGTCATTCAGTCGCATCAGATAATGTCCTACCCTCACAATCAAACGACTCATAGTTCATTATGTAAAACCTATATTATTCATTTTGTTAACTGAAATACCCCTTCAAATTAATATCAATATACTATCCCAATGGGATAATTTGTGTTATACTGAT
>RRZU010841271.1_pt1 | contig 30702 bp, 31 predicted proteins | sample 2165561 | NCBI WGS metagenome assembly RRZU01 (sample SAMN10456909, study PRJNA506462) | wastewater metagenome | isolation source: wastewater sludge | place: USA: Moscow, Idaho | reverse complement strand
TACAGTGTTGTTACAAATAACAGTTACAATACGCCAAAAATCACAGAAGATGGTTATGTAACGCCTCTCAAATTGATTAATGCATTAAGATCAGCTTCAACCTATGTTGGTTCCTCAAGCCTTTTAGAGACCACCAAAAACGTATATAACGCATGTATCATCAATAACACAGCTTTTAATTCGGAAGCTTATTCTAAATCTGAAAATCCTATTCAATACCTAGCTCAAGCAGCTGCTCAAGGAAATGGGCTTGTATATATCGTCCAAGACCCTGCAACAGCTAATCCAAACGTAAACAACTTGGTTTCGTGCGCTAAAGCTGGTGAAGTACTCGCAAAAGCGATGGATGCCTACATGGATGGCTCTAACGGTTCACAGGCAATCGAATACAGCATTATTGGGGATGTTGGAAAATACAACCTACAGTCTGCTATTAACGGCCAAATGATTAGCAATGGTAGTGCATCAGGCTCATCACCAAATGGTCGTGGTGGTTTAAATGGATATCAATATCAGGATGTGGTAGGGGCATTAAGTTCGGTTGTAGGCATGGGGGAATCTAGCTCACGTAATTTCATTGCCGCAACTCTACTAAATCCCTACATGCAGACAGCAAGCTACTGTTCGTCATCAAGCTCAGATATGAACGCAATGTCAAAATGTACTGCATGGGTATCTTCACAAAATCAATGGGAAGAAAAGAATGCAGCAAGCGCGACTGGTTTCTTAAAGGTAATGCAAAATGGTCAAAATTTATTGATCATGATTTCTTTTTTATTCTTCCCGATTATTGTCATTATTGTGATGGTTCAAGGTGCGGGTTCGTTGAAAATGTTAGGAAATTATATGGCATTTACGGTTTCCGCTTACATGTGGATTCCAATGGCATGTTTAATTAATTTTTATATTCAACATACTTTAGCAGATGAATATTATAAAATTATTGTAACTAATGGCATCAACAATTTGACCCTTTTCACTGCACCTCAATTTTATGCAGCTGTATCCCAAAAACTAGCATTGGCAAATGGCTTTTTAGCAGCAATTCCTGTTCTATGTATGATGTTATTCAGTGGCATGATGGTTGGTATGAATCAACTAACATCAAGAATGAATCCTGCAGATGGTAATAATTATGATGCCAAAGTAAATACACCAGATATTCATAAATCAGCTCCGTTATCGACAACAAGTGCAGCTATTAATATTTCTGGGCAATGTGTTGCTTCGGAAACAGGGTTAGTTAAATTAACAGGGTCAAGTTCATCCGCATATAGCGCTGCACAGAGCCGATCTCAAGCAATGTCTAATGCGGCCAATCAAGTTGCTGCAGATACTCATGCCTTACAACGCGCTATGACTGCAACCTCTGGCCATGCAGTAACAAGTACAGGTACAGTATCTAATTCTGCATCATCAACGCAGGCGAATACACAATCTACTAACTCAAGTGTTAATGATGGTTCAATAAACTCAACAACCGCTGGAACTGGCGAAGCATATACAGTTAAAGCTGACAAAAATACTGGCCAAACAGAAAGTAAAGGTAAGATAGGAACTCTTGGGGCAGAAGGCTCAATTAGTCCATCAAAGTCACCAGATACAAAAAACAATGCCAATAATAAGGCTGGTGGAGATAAAGCTAAAAATCCAATATTAGATGTTAATGCCGGTGTAAAAGCTGGAGGAACTGGTGTCTATGCCGACAATAAGAGTGCAAGTTCAATTATTGGAACGAGCGACTTAGAAAGCGCTAACACCAACACATCAATAGGCAATCAACATGCAAAAACTGATTCAAATGTAATCGCTAAGAGCAATGATTCTTCAACTGCACAAATGATTAGTAATGCCAGAGCGACAGCTGATAGTAAAGAAGTTAATGATGCTGCATCACAAAGCAACGACATTAGCTTCCTTCAACAGAAACTCAAAAGCTCATTATCTGCTTACGATCAGGTAGCAAAAAATACAGCAAGCATGGACCTTGCTGTTAGCGGTAATGAAGCTGAAATTGTTGGTACGCTTAACAGAAATGGTGGTGTCCAAAAAATGACTGATGCCATTAACGCAAGTCCAGATGCTGCAAACAAGTGGGAAAAAATCAACAATGGAGATTACTCAACTCCGAGTTTGAAGAACAATCCAGAAGCAGATAAAACAATGAGTATGTATAGAGCACTAAGCGATTCTGATGAAGCAAAAGAACGTAATGTTCCTATTGCATTATTAAATCCAGCAGCTGCTCAACAATTTCAAAAGAGTGATGATAGTTTTAAAGGTCATCATGTAGAGGCGCCTAACACAGCAAGTATTGATCAAATGAACAATGACGTTCAGAGTAAAATCAGTCAAAGTGCAAAACTGTCACCACAACCTATGACACATCAAGCTGTTCAACCAGCACCGAAATTAGCACCTCAAAGTGTTAAAATCTCACCACCTATGGAGCAACCAAAAAATAGTGTTCCAGTTACACCACCTCAAGCTATAGCTAACAACAATGGAGAGCAAGTTCGATTAGCAAATATGGCTGTACGAAAAGAAATGAATGAGATAATAGGTAGAAAATAGTTTCAATTTATTAATAAAAGACCCTAATCATTAGGGTTTTTTATTATTAAATATTTATAATATTTGTTTATTGTTTTTATTTATTTGATACTATAATGATATTAATCATTTATCTATCATTTGAGTAAGTCATGTCAGGTACTTTAAAAAAAGAATTTTATAAATCTTTAATGGATGAAGGACTATGTAAAATAAATAGTATCCCTGTTCCTTTTCTGACAAATTTAGACGAAAATTACACAAAAAATAAGTATTACAATCAGCTAGATAGTAGTATTTCAATCCATTTCTTGCGCTCTCAAGAATTTCTAAAGACAATCCAGAAATTACCGCTTTTCGTCACATCTCTACCTATAGATTATTTTTCAGAAACTGAGCTTTGGCGACTATTAGACGAGAATATTTATAGTATTTTGACATTCCCTAATGGCAGCATAACGAAGGAAATGTATCATTATGCCGTAGCGCGTGATTATCGGCTTTTTGCATTTCTAGATAACTCATTTCAGAATATTGATATTGTGAAAGAAGTATTAGGCCGTGAACCATTAATGCTGGAGTACGTGCAACAGGATTTAGCATATTACTACATTTGTGAGTCTGCAATAATTCGCAATTGGCGGGCATTACGATACGTGCCAATCGAATTGTTTGATGATGGGTTAATGGAAATTGCTAAAAAGAATAAAGATGCGTTTCTACTTGATATTGTTCCATCAAATTTCATCAAAAGTGAATTGTATTCCGAACAATTTAGAGCATTCCCAATAGAAAGCATTAATTATGTTGTAGATACACTTCTTACTGATTTAAATCTTGATACATTTATCGGCTTGCTAGATAGCGGAGAGACATTTACTCCGGAAGAAACCTTTAAGAGCGTGGACCCAAGCATCTTGTTTTCACCTAATAAATCAACAGCTCTTGTACGAATGCTTGAACAACGTCCTAAATGGATTCATTACATGGAGCCTGCAGGCATATCTAACCAAATGTATGAAACAGTTATTCAAAGAAATGTTTATCCTAAGCTAACACCGTTGGCATGGGATTTTAATAAAATCTCAATTGCTTATGAGGTCAATCGAAAAGCATTCTCACAAGCACCGATTGAAACAATTAATTCAATTGGAGGAGATCGTCTATTACAAATCTTCCTAACGGCCATCGAGCAAAAATGGATTGAAGCTTTGCCATTTTTCTTCTTCACAGGAAGTCTTATTAACAATCCTGATGCCCATACCTATTTAATGGAATATCGAACTCAATACAGCATAGCTAAAGTAGAAAGCACATCTTTTAATTTTTCGATATTAAAGAATATGGATTTCTCTATTGATGAATTACTTTTAGTTGAAAGTAAGGCTGAATCAGAATTTTCAGAATTATTTGAATTAAACATAGCTAACTATGTGGTTTTCCCTAAAGAGGAAAAAACATTAGATCGAACCTTAGTGTTTTTAAAGACCTATCCAATGCATGTTAATCAAATTCCAGACTCACTATTGGAAAATAAGAGTACTGCCAGAACTATCTTAAATGAAGTCGCTCAGACTGCACGTTTTATTGACGCTGAAAAAATCACAGCTATTTATTCAAGTTATTAAGGGAAAACTATGAAGTTTACAAATCTAGCACTCTCAATTTGTAGCGCGACACTATTTTTGAGCACTGCAGCACATGCATCAAACTTTTATGGCGGTGTTGATATTTATCATGTAGAAGGTGATGTTGAGGGTAAGAAGGGATATAGTGTAAAAGACTCATCGCAAGAGACTTACGGCTTAACATTAGGCTATGCGCTAAATGACTATGTTGGCATAGAAGCTTTCTATGCTGAGTCAGATCAATATGAATTTAAGAATTTTGGCGCCAAATTAAATGTTCGTTACGTTCTAATTGGTGATGTATATGGCATAGGAAGTATTGGTGTCCAGCAATCACAATATGACGCATTTAGAACAGTTACTTATCTTGATGGAACTTCTGAGACCACTACAAGCCAAGATAAAACTGAAATAAAGCCAGTTTTTGGGGCTGGTATTGGTTATAGAATAAATGAGCGTGTAAACATTGAAGCAAAATATAATAAGTTTGAAGACCTAAGTAGCTATGGGGTTTCACTACTGATGCGTTTTTGATAATTTGAAAATGGAGCCTTTAATTGGCTCCATTTTTTGGTTCTACGAAATGTCATGTGTAAAAAATTCATTCATCCAGTTGATAACCTAGCTGAATTTCAGCTTCTTTGGCATGTCGTAATATAAGACTGTAAGATGCAGTTTTGCCACATTTCATCATAAAACCACATGCCATTTTAAATGCATAATCAATTTCATATATATTTTTGTCTTCATCTATATCTAGAATCACTTTGTCGTGTGGTTCATATTTTTTGTATATTCTTTTGTACTCATTAAGATGCTTTTTTAATTCCTTTGTATTGTGAAAAAAGAATGAAAAACGATTATTTAAGATTTTTTTGACTTTTTCATAGCCACCTAAATCTTGGATGACACGTACACTAAAATTCATTGGTATGTTCCACACGATATTCTTGAATGAATATATTCCAAAGTTAACTAATTACACACGTTTTCATGCTGCACATTTTTTAAGCTATCTTATTCAATTCACTATATTTCTGATTGATCTCTTTTTCAATAAGTCGCTTTATGGTGCGATCAGAGAAACTATCATCAATCCTTATAGTGGGGATTCCTGCTGACTGGGTAATATTGTCACGTTTTCTATCTCTAGCCTGTACACGGTGGCTTCGATGAGAACTTCCATCAATTTCAATGATCAATAAGACCTTAAAATCCAGCGTTGTTATCAGCACATCACAGTGAGCGCGATTGAAAGAATTTCTTATTTTTACAGTCTTGCTCGTTAAAAATGCACTAAAACTTACTTGGCAATGCATTAACACATTGTCGGGTAACATATTTTGAATTCTATAATAATAATCTTGCTCATACTCCATAAGGAGGTCAGTAGTTTGAATGCTTTCATCTTCAAAATCATCCGAATCAGATGTCTCAATAGGCTCAACTATTTTTTCAGGCTTTCGCTTTTCTGATAGCGTTATATATAGCAATAAAACCAGTGAAGCTATTGATATAATTAGGTATATGATCATCCAACAACCAGTAACTTATTATCTATTTACATTATAAACAATTTAAACGTTTTCATGTCGTTCAATCACATTTTATTTATTCTATTTTATTATGTTTTATTAACAAACATTATCACTTTTATATTGTCTAATTTTGATCTAATATTAATTAAATATTTTTTTAGTTAATGAGCATAATATGACTGTTAGAAAGAATGGGTTGATTTCAGCTAATTTCGACAGTTACCTCACATCCGACAATCCACTTGGCGCAAACAATGATCTTGATATCATCAAGTCATGGCTTCAACACGCTGCAAGTAACTCAAAATATACTTTTTATAACTATCTAAAAGAGGTAAAGAGAATTTGCCTGTATTGTGACTCTATTGGTATTCACTACACAGAGGTTAAAGCGCTAGATGTAAACAACTATCTAGGTATATTGAAAAATCCCCCTGCAGAATGGTTGAAAAATGATGAAGCAGGAGTACAGCTTAAAACTCAAATTCTTCTAAAGCCGTTATCAACCAAATCTGTAGAGTATGCTCAAGGCATTCTCAAAAACTTTTATAATTTTTTAGTAAATTCAGAAGTCATCCGTGTTAATCCAGTTAATCTATCTGTAAAGATTAAAGTAGAGGAACAATATCATATATCGGGGAAGTCACTTTCTTTTGATGCATGGGACTATCTAAGTGCTTGGCTTAAACACGAATCGATTAGAAGCAATCAAGAGAATAGAAGTAAGGCTGTTCGAGATCGTTGGTTAATGAATCTTTTATACCATACAGCTATTCGCAGATCGTCAGTTATTGGCTTATCAATGAACGCATTTAAGATGGCAGACAAGGGGAAACACCGCGTCTGGTGTATAGAAGTTCATACAAAAGGGAATAAAAATCACGAAATTATTGCCAGCGAAGAATTGATGAATGAATTGAAGTTCTACAGACAAGCGATTGGCCTAAAGGAAGTGCCATCAGAAAATGAAGAAAATATTCCATTAATACCAGCCCTGAACAGAAATAAATCAGGAATATCAAAGATGACGAATAGCATATCTTTGAGAGGGGTAAATTTTGTAATAACGGAAAGCTTAAAATTAGCAGCTTCCGATTGTGAAGATTACTTTATTGCCCAAGAGTTACTGAAAACAACACCACATACATTTAGGCATACGAGTGCTATTCACAGACTGAACGTTGGTATTGATTTAGCATCAACACAGCATCATTTGGGGCATAAGTCTATAAACACAACAATGATCTATCTACAGGATACACAAGATCATCAAGTTGATGAAAATGAAAAGTTTAATGAAATACTGAGGAATAGAGTTAATAAGTTTGATAATAAATTCTAAAAAAAAGCCTGATTGAATTCAGGCTTTTTTGCAATTTCTTAGGGCCGAGTTCACAAACAAAGTGTAGAAATGTGATGTTTTACGTTATATTTCAAATAAACATTAGTTAAATACTTAGAGCTTTGTGTTTAATTATTGATAGAAAATTATTAAATAGACGAACCTGTCTGTATATGAAGAAAGATTGATAAATAATAAAAAGCATAGAATGCTGACCAACATTTTTTTATTTACTGTCGCTAATTGTTAATATATGACAAAAACGCAATAATTTAAAACTATAATAGCTAAAAATAGATGCACACAATAATAGTTGTGTGCAGTTATCGGGGCGGTTTAAATTTAAGTCAATGTTTTATATGAACTAAATTTAAGTTAGTTGCTGAGCTAATAGCTCAGCATTTGTCAAAAAAGTATTTTTTTTAATTACATCGATTCAGCTTTGTTTAAGAAAATTTTGTTTTAATTGATAAAATGATTCAAGAAGTCATTACAAATGATTGATTTGAATTACCCCATCGGATTATTATTACTTAATTAAACATATCAATGAAGTTTGTGTGTTATTTTAAATACTCAAATATCGAAACGCCAAATTGCATTTCGTGTAATTCGAACTATTTGAGTGTTTAATAATCGTTTGATTTAATGCGAATAGACATTGAGGTCCAGTATGAAAACCACAGTTAGTACAACTGCAAAAAGCAAGCATGTGCCAGCACTTATAGACGTTGAAAACAAAGGTTCAACTAAGAGTCAAATTGATAAATTTTTCGCCTCTAAAAGCCCAAGCTCAGCTCAACTTAAAAAGCTTAATTTAGAAGCTGACCAAATACAGCGACTGATTGTTATTGCTAATGATGTGCTTGATGGCCGTAAAAATGAAGATCGTGAAAATGCACAGCTTGAAATTTTAAGACTTGTTAACAGCCACAAAATCCCATTTGATGCATTGACGGAATTGCTTATAACTTCTGATGCTATCTACACAGATAAAGGTAGAAGTAAAAAAGTATACATTGACCGTAAAAATCCACATAACAAGCCGTGGAACTGTGTTGGTCGTCCTCCAGTCTGGATTACAGAGGCTTTGGAAAAAGGCATAGATATCGAAAAAGAATATGCCGTGGTAACAGCAGAAGATAAAGATCATATATCAGCTTGGTTTTTCAATCCCAAACGCCCTTCTAGTCGATGGAATGGTATTGGTAACAAACCTCGTTGGTATAAAGAATTAGAGGCCCAAGGCGAAGATATGAATAAATATCGAGCGTTATTTTAAAGCCCTATAGTGTCTATTCAGAAAAGCACCCTAAAACGGTGCTTTTTTTTATCTTAATTACAACCCTTTGACATCAACAGCCAATATAAATAAACAGCGCTAATGTAAATAGAGACTGTCTTATATAAGCAAAATTCAAACTTGATGCACATCAAGATTAATTAAAAAAACTCCATTGTATAAACAGATTGATATTCAAATAATTAATGTATATGGAGATCGAATAACGTTTAAGTGCGAAAAAAGCATTAAAAAATGAGCAAACAAGCCAAATTATGTACAAATCAACAACCATTCTTTATTTATATTGGGTGTTTCAAAATTTGACACACCCCATTTTATGCAATATTATCCATATCAACAAAACATACTTTTAAGAGCCTAAAGATGTCAAACGAAAGCAAAACACGCATTGTTTTATTTATTTCACAAAAAGGTGGCGCTGGTAAAACAGTCAATATTGTCAATTTGGCAACTGTTTCTTATTACGAAGGTACTAAAGGGATTGCTATCCTTGACTGCGATACACAAAAGTCAGCACTTAAATGGAGTGAAACATTCCGAACAGATAAATTGCGAAAAATTGAAGCATTCTTCCCAATGGTTGTAGGTCCATCAAATGATGGTTCAATCCAAGATACGATTGATTATCTTGCCGAGTATTCAAATGAAATTTGGGTAGATACAGCCGGCTATATTGGTGACGATGCAACAAATGCTAAGCGTATTCTTGAAGAAGTTATTCCTCTTGCAGACCTGATTGTTATTCCGTGCAAAGCATCACGAAGTGATGTCTGCTCTACAGTAGATACAATTCGATTTGTTGAAGACATTCTTTCAGCGAATGGTAAATCAGATACTCCGCGTTGTATTTTGGGTTCAGACATTCGAGGTAATGACAAGGGATACGGTTATTTCTTAAAGCTTTTTAGTTCTGATGAACAGTTCAAAGAATATTCAGCAAAATGGAAAATGATTGAGAGCTATATTCCTTCTGCTGCTCAGTTCGTGCGCAATGTTGACATTGGTGGTACGGCATTCTTCCCTAACCGAGTCAAATCAGTAATCACAGCTTCAATTGGAGCTTATCAGGAAATGATGGCTCTGCTTGGAATCAAAAATAGAAACCAATCAGAAGCTGAAATTATTGAAGGCTTGGCTAATCTGGGTAAAGTTCGTAAAAAAGCAATGCAAGAAACTATTGAAATGCATGAAGATCAAGAAGATTAACCTGAATAAAATAATTCATTTGTTATTGTAGGGATAATAGATATGAACGATGAAGTGCAACAAAAGCAAGTTAAAAAACGCCCACTGCTAAATAAAGGTACTACTGCAGGGGTGAACCCGCCGATATCAACAAGCTCTCAAACAAATCATACTAATTTGGAGCGTGATGGTGAAATACGAGTAAAGCTTAGTCAGATTGGTAAAGTTGACCAAATGCGGGCTGACATGAATGCAGATGGCTTAGCAAATCTTATTGAATCCATTAAAGATATTGGATTAATGCAAGGACTTGTTATTAGAACGCCAAACCCAGCATTTGATGATATGTCTTTACTTAATGAAGGTGAAGAATATGTTGTCCTTCTTGGCCATCACCGTTATGACGCTCTTAAAGCAGTAAATGATGATCTAAGCCTGACATGCCGTTTTATTCCGCAAAAGACAATACCAACACTAAGAGATGTTGTTAAGTTCCAATTGCATGAAAATGATGTTCGCTCATCTATAACACTTTGGGACCGAACTAAATCCTACAAACTCATCACAGAGTCAGACCCATCTCTAACAAAAGTTGAAGTCGCAAAAGATTTACGAGTCGATTCATCTCAAATTTCACGCTACAGTAAAATTAATGAACAACTTTACAGCAAAGATTCTAACCGTCAAATTGTTGAAAAATGGGGTGTCAGTTCTTTAATTGGTGTTTATAAAATTGCACTTTTAGTTGAAGCAACGGACAATTGGGAATCAATTATCCGGAACCATTTTGTTGATGATAAAAAGAATTTTTTACCTGAAAAAATGACTGAAAGCAGTATTTCGGCGCTTGTAGATTCGATATTAAAACCAAAGCCAAAAGTGGAACCTATTGTTCGGGTAGAAAGTCCAACAACGGCCACGGCAACTACCCAAATAACACCAGTGGAGCCTACAAAAACAGATATTAAAGAAGACAAAGGAATTTCAGAGGAAGCTGTTACCAAGGCGAATCCTTCAAGTAATGAAGTGAGTGCTTTCACTCAGAACATGGCGGCTGAAAAAGCATTCCAAGAAGGAACATCTAAAAAAGAAAATCCTACATTTAATGCACCACAAGCACCGACTGAGACCAATACACCAGTTAAAAATACTTCTGATGTTGGAATAGATAACTTTAATCTTGAGTTCTTAAAAGGTGTGGCTTTTGTTTTATCATTGCCCTCCGATTATGGAATCAATGAGGTTATCGATTTACTCAAAAAAGATGGTGGCCAACAGAATTTTGACTCTGGCACAGAAGTCACATTGAATACAATTCTTGAAAGTTTGAAATAGCAAGTACAGGGTTAATCCCCTACGTTAACCCGAACATCTGCAATCAAGAAAAAAGCCATTCAAATAATTTGAATGGCTTTTTAGGTTGAGTGTTTGAAGCAGAGGATTAGGCTGCAACTAATTCTTTATTACGTGATTCTAGAATATCAAAAAAAGTTTTTTCAAGTTCTAGTTCAATAATAAAGCAAAGAAGTGTCTCATATTTTTGAATTAATTCCTCAAGGAGAGAAATAATAAGAATTGAAGAACACTTACTGGCTGTCAAAAGTTTAGCAAGAATCCGATGACCTTGAAGCTGATCTAAAGATGGAAGCTTACCAACTACATCACAAATCTTATTGAAAAGTAAACGCTGTTGAATGCTGAGTGAGCACTCATGTAAAGGTCTATTAGTTTCAATATTTAAGCAAGCTAAGGCGATATCATTTAAGTACATTGTAAATGTTGACTTAGGTTTTTCGTACAATTTTGCAGAATCATCAAGTACAACAGTACAACAAGCATCAACAATATCTTGTGCATCAGAAATAGATTTCTCTATATCATCATCATTCATAGCAATTAAAGATTCAGAAAAAGGCTGAAACGTATGCATTGAATGAAACACAGGAATACCAATAGCCTTTCTAAAAGACCATTGATTATCTACCTTAATTTTTTTACGACCAACATTCTCAAGTATAGTCAAAGAATGACTGTACATACCAAAAGCTAAGAATATTGAAATACTAGAAACAGGTTTTGTAAAATCAAGTTTGGAAAAATCCCAATTAATTTCTTTTACATATTTCCCAGTAGTAATATCCATGCCAAATGGAAAATTCATCTTAGACGATAAGAGAGTGTCTCTGATCGATAATGAACATCCAAATGTGGTGTGAGCAAATGGCTGAACTTCTTGAAAACCCATCCCGAAAAAATACTGGATACGTTGAACAAGTAAAGCACCTTTTGGTGTGGTTACGTTTGCAATAGACAAGTTTGTCATTAGGGTGTACTCCGATTGCGCTCGGATGACGGAAATTTAGCTTTTGCTAAACAACCATCATCACAAACATAAAATGTTTTAGAATAATGGTTGAGCAAAATTAATTGCGAAATTTCACTTTATATCGTATAGGCATCCCCTTCTATTTTCAATGATAATTTAAGTAACAATTTGAGAATAATATTATCAACCATAAAAACATTAGATAAATGTTTATTAAATTTTATATTCCTAATTTGTGGTATATGGTATTATAAAATTAATCAAGAAACATGCTATGGGATTTAAATTGAATAACAATCAAATTGATGAGCAAATATTAAATAAACTTTTCAATGCAGAGCTTCGAAATAAAGTGAGCAATCCTATTACGCCTGTTCATATTGAAAACGACAACGAAAGCCTAATTGGATACAGTGTTATTCGTAGCGTAGAAAGCATTGATATTGATGAGATTTCTTATGGAAAGCAGTTAATTGAAATTTCAGACAGCATAGAAAAGGCGATGTATCTTAACAAGAACAATACATTAGACTTCTCTAAAAAATATCCTAAAAAACTTAAAATATTAGTTGAAGAAATAAATGCTTCTTATAGTTTGGCAAAGGTTATGTCATTAAGTAACAGCCTGTCAGAACAATATAATACAATTAAAAATTTATCAGACAATATCACGATTAAATTAGATTTGTTAAAAAAAGAAATTGTAAAGATACAACCTGTAATTGATGAATATGCCAATACCACATCCCCAGCCATAAAGATGCGAGTTGGCCTTTTAGAGCAATTTCAGTCTTTTCAACATCTACGGATAAAATCAATTGAAAGCAATCTAGAAGCAAGTGCTTCTACCTTGGTAAATTGCACAAATTTTTTGTCATTTACGTTACCTAATTTAACTTATGCCTTGCAAGGCAAGTTATATAAAACGAATTTAAGTGACTCACTCAAGCAATATAAAGCAACAATGGAAGACTTTGGAAAGAGTCAATTTAGGAATGAGTTTAAGCTTCAATTATTGATATCAGCATTATTGGGTGGCATGTTTTACTTATTCGTCTACTGGCTGGCGGGATTTGGGAAAGATATTATATTTATCGCAGGAGGATTATTTTATAGTTCTCTAATCGGGTGGCTTGTAGCATTATTCGTATGCGTCCCTTCTTATACTGAATTTCGAAGTGCTATTAATAAAAAAAATGGTAGCCTTAAGAAAGCGATAGACGAAGATGAACATATAGGTCTAATGATTGGTTTATTCATTTTGGGTTTTTCATTGTTTGGAGGGGTTGTTAGTTCAATTGATATATTTATCAACAATCTTTCAATGTTAAAAAATAGTACCCTAGCCTTTTCGCTGTTTTTAAGCTCAATATTCATTACTTTAATTCCATTTTCTTATAAGATTTTGGGTAAATCCAATAAAAACTCAAGTGAGTTTGACGGCATTGTTAAACAATTAAGTGAACTTGAAAACAAATACAATAGTGAAAGCCGTGATTACTTTGAAAGGGATAAGATCAGTGGTCGGAAGCCTTAAGAAACCTAATACGAAGCTGTAGAATTAATAGGAAGGCCTCACTATTCTTGTCTTAGTTGGACAGCTTAAGAAAACTCTTTATAATCAGTGCCTCTAGCATAAAGTTGAATGTTTCACATATTACAGGAACAACTATGGATAAAAGTAACGAGATGCCGGCTTTTGATGTTTCAAAACTTTCATTAGAACAACTGATGGAGCTAAAATCTCAGGCAGAAGTTGAAATAATAAGTAAAACTGAGAAGGAATTGACTAAAAATCTCGAATCTATTGCGGAAATCATTCGGAAAAATAAAATTCCATTTACGTCAGTTTTGCGGTCCCTAAGAGATGAAAATGCAATCTTCCAAGCAACTGATGAAAATGGAAAAATCAAACCACTTTACTTTAACCCTGCTAATCCGATTGAAATGTATGATGGCGCAGCAGGGAGAAAGCCAAAATGGTTTACCGAACTAGAGAAAAATAATAAGGATTTATCTAAGTTTGAAATTGATATTTTTGCTTTTCTGAATCCATATAAAAAATCAGCCAAGTAAGAACCAGCGAAAAAAAAACCATTCAGACTGAATGGTTTTTTAGTTTTAAGAATAGATTAACGAGGCTTAGTCGATAATTGTTTTAGCTCAATAATAAATTGATACCAAAGAACAGAAACTATTGGTAAAAGAAGAATATTGATAATTACAAGAATAGTTACTGGTGTAAGATCATAATCAATTTCTTTAATAAAAAAGTAGTTGATAAATAAAAGAATACCAGTAAACGAAATTGTAGCAATAAATTGAAGAACCAAAGTTAAATCAAAACTTGGGAACTTGATCTTCTTAGAAGCTGGTTTGATAGCCGATAAAATAGAAATATTATTGCGTTTCATGAGATATTGCTCCGATTGCGCTCGGATGACGGAAATTTAGCTTTTGCTAAACAACCATCATCACAAACATTGAGAATGAGGTTGAAATAACAAAATAATTGCTTAAATAACACCCCTAATAATATACAGACTCAGGCTGTAATTCAATGTTTTAGGGCAAAGAAAAACCATTCAAAATAAATTTGAATGGTTTTTGGTTAGAGAGTTTAACTACGAGAGCTAGTCATAATTTTTTTATTGAGAATGTTGATATTCAGTACAAGATTTTGCGTATTGATATACACATTAACTGAAAAAGTCAGACCAAGGAACAGTGAGAAGAATGTCAGGAAACCGTAACTTGATGAAATAGACAAAGCCAATTCATAAGTAAAGTTTGCTGCATACAAAGCGACCATAGCAAAGATACAACCTAAAAAGACTTTAAAACCAAGAACAATTGTCTTAGTAATAAGTTCTTTATTTTCAAAGTTGGCTAAGCTATAGCACATTACCATCACTGAGAAACCAACGGCGATAGACAGCATTCCAAGGAATACAAACTGTGTAAAGAAAGCAAAAACCAAACCACCAATAACCATTGAAGTAATGATAATCAGAAAAAGGCTGGAAATTGCATTATGAATTAAGTTCGATACTGGATTCATGAGATATTGCTCCGATTGCGCTCGGATGACGGAAATTTAGCTTTGCTAAACAACCGTCATCACGAAACATTTAAGTTAAGAACGAGGTTGAAATAGCAAATAAATTGCAAAATTTCAGGTTATATCCTATACAGGCACGGCGCTTTCATCAACTGTTTTTTAACAGTATTCAATTTTTTCCCAAAAAAAAAGTTATTCATAAATGAATAACTTTTTAGAGTAGAGAAATAAAAGCAGATGGATTAGATCGGCAATTTAGTCAAAAAATTAACGATCTGATTGAGATCGGTTAGATGACTGATTAGGCATTTCAAAGTCTTCTAATGAAGGAGGTTGGCCAAAATCAAAATTTTGTTCAGAATGTTGCTCTAAATGAGGGAATTCATGATCATAAAATGAATCTGGAGTATAGCGTTCATCAAAGTTTTCTGAAAAACCATTATTAGCAAAATGATAATCTTCATCAAAGTTAGATTGCAGATTTTGTTCATCTAAATGAAATTCATCATGAAAATGAGGCTGATCGGCAATATCAATGTTGCTGTCATCAAAATGATGATTATTTAAATCTAGATCATCAAGAAGAACAGGACCATTCACATCTGTATTGGTAGAGTTATCAGGAACCAAAGTATTTTTAAACTTAGCTGTTTCAGATGACTGAATCATTGTAGCTGCTAGGTTCTCAAACATCTGAGATTCAAATAATTCTGTACACTCGCTTAGTGCAATACTTAAGTATCTAAAGATACAGAAAGCAAAAAAAGCTAAAACTAGAACTAAACAGATAATCGTAACGATATAACCAGCAAAGTTATATTTAAGTGTATAGAAAGCAATACCAATAACAAGAACAACCCAAGCTAACAAATTGCTAGTTCTGATAAGCATGTGGGTAATGAATGTATATTGTCCTATTAGGGCTGAAATATAGTTGAAGGCAAAGCTAAAACAAATACTAAGAACAATAGGCACAGCAATAGGCAAGTCTTTAAAAAAGAATTTGACAAGTAAATAGGTAGAACCTAAATAAGCAATCAAAAACGCAATTAAAAACAAGACAATTGAAGATTTTACTAAAAATTTCATGAGGTGTTGCTCCGATTGCGCTCGGATGACGGAAGAAATGCTTTTGCATATCAACCATCATCACAATTCTTTTAAAAAAGTAATAAGGTTGATGCAAAATGAAGTGCATATATTCTTTTATTATCGTATCCGCTGACTTGATTCGTTTCAATAACTATTTACGATTTTATAAGCGTAATCACTACCCGACTGATAATTTACTAATCATTAGTTAACAATAGCACCTATACCGCCTAAACAGCCTCAGAATGACTAAAAGCAAGTTTTATATGTCTTGGTGTTATCCTTGAGTAAAACCATCAAATAGAGCAATTTAGAGCGCAAGCAATGATATTTCAAACGCATCCCCTCTTTGCCCCTTAAGAATCAATTTATTTCAAAATAAAAAAAACCATTCAAAATAATTTTGAATGGTTTTTAGGTATAAATTGAAGTTAATGTGAATTAAACATTAATTTGAATGATCATTGATGTATTGAGTCAATTTCATTAATTGCTTATGTGCAATCTTTAAGGCAACAATCGTGGAAATAAAATAAATTGCTATAGTAAAGATAGATGCATACATGACTTCAACACTGAAAGGCATATAGACACCATGATAAAAAACAAATATAGCAAACACGGTTGGCAACATAACAAAGAAAGAACCTTTGATTAGGTAAAATTCTTTATTGAACTTAAAGTGCAAGATCGCAACAACTGCAAACGTATACGCAAGAGTTAATAATATAGCAATGTTGGATGTTTCAGATTTAAAAAAAACAACAAATGCCAAAACAACAGTTAGACATAGAGTTACAGAGCTTAAGTAGCTTTTAAGATTCATGATGGTATTACTCCGATTGCGCTCGGATGACGGAAATTTAGCTTTGCTAAACAACCATCATCACGAAACATAAAAATGTTAAGAAAGAGGTTGAAATAGCAAATAAATTGCGAAATTTCATTTAGGATATTATATAAACTGATTTTCTAATTCAACTTGTTAATTAATATTTTTCATTTAGGTATATTCAACTACGTGCTCAAGTGCATGGCGAACTAAATCATTCAAGCTTTTACCTTGAGCAGTGGAAGAAATTAAACCGCGTGTGCGGTATGTCATCTTGTGAATGCTCAAAACTATATTAACAGCATTCTATAAACCGCGTGTGCGATGTATCACAAGTACTTGGATTAGGTGTAAAAGATATCGACCTACAAACCGCGTGTGCGATATACCTTATAGTGGCGTTAGCCAGTCGTATTTTTAGCCTCCTATAAACCGCGTGTGCGATATAGCATAATAGCTGTATGTTTTCCCTTGAATCACAAAATCTAAAAACCGCGTGTGCGATATGTCACTTATATTGGTTATTAGAACCAACTCACGCAAACCTGAAAATCGCGTGTGCGATATGCCACTAGAAATACTTTTAATTTTTACATCAATCATACCTGAAAATCGCGTGTGCGATGTGTCACCTGAAACAGCTCAGTATTTTTCAGATTTGTCTCCTGAAAATCGCGTGTGCGATGTATCACGATTCCTTTAGCCAAGAATTTAAACCACATAACCTGAAAATCGCGTGTGCGATGTGTCACAGAACAAAGCCCCGATAGTTGCAAGACTCTCGCCTGAAAATCGCGTGTGCGATGTGTCACTTCCATCAATCTAATTTTACGCTGCTCACTATCCTGAAAATCGCGTGTGCGATGTGTCACAATGACGTAACCAATTCGAATACATATTCTTTCCTGAAAATCGCGTGTGCGATGTGTCACGCATAATTTACAAACATTATTGCGTTTTTTTACCTGAAAATCGCGTGTGCGATGTGTCACAGGAGCAATTTTAACATAAGGTGATAAAATATTAAGATTTTTTCAAGACAAACTACCTTAAACCAAAATTTTTCCATGCAAGCTTAAGATATTGAATTAAATAGGTATATTTTTAATCTTATAATTATGGGTGTTTTATTCAATTATAAGAAAAAGCCACTCAAATAAATTTGAATGGCTTTTAAGTTTGAAAGTTAATTAATGCTGATTAGACACTAATTTTCTCAGGAATATCAGAATTAACAATAGATTTAGATTCTGAATCTTCTGGATATAGTGTGTCCCACATGAATAAAGATGCCTTAGTAGCTTCTTTAATTGCAGTACGAAAGAAAGTTTTACTATCTTCTTTAGTAAGCGATAACCATCCAGAGATATAAGCTGAATGGCTTTCAAGTGGAATTTTTTCAACGCCGAACATTGAAGAAGCTAAGACTGCAGTAAGCTCAGCAACAACTTCTTCTTTGGCATAGAGTACAGAACCAAAAGGACCTTTCTCCCAATCGCTGCGAACATATCTATGCGTAGCATGTGATAATTCATGGAGCGCCGTATTTATATACAGTTCTTGAGTATGAAAGTCTTGAGGTGCTGGCAAATGAATTTCGTGCTTAGAACGGATGTAATAAGCTTCACCTGATTCTGGAACATGAACAATTTTGACATTCATTTTTGAAGCGAGTTCATAAATAATTGCCTGTTGCTCAGCAAGATCAGGTAATTCAGCAATTTCATTTGAAACGACTGGATTTCCATCTGCATCTACAACTTGGTCTAAGTTAAAGACTGAATAATATTTGGCATACCAAACATCTTTATCTTGATCTTCTTTATCTTTAAAAGTACTCCAAAATTCTACAGGAGATGCTTTTTCACCTTTACGAACAACCCAATCATTAGTCTGTAGTTGTTTATAAGTGGCCCATTCACGCGAAGTATAACCACGTTCTTGAGCAATGACAGCGAGGATAAGACTGTTCATGCCGTTATAGCGTTTACCAGTAACAGCATTACGATGAGGTTTGGCAACACCAAAAGGCATTTGCCATTTACCAGTGCCGAATAGTTCTTCAATTTTTGCAGCTAAATCATTGAATTTATCTTTAGCAGTTTCTTTGTTGAATTTAGTCATGAGGGTATTGCTCCGATTGCGCTCGGATGACGGGAGATAAGCTTTAGCTGATCAACCGTCATCACATTTAAAAAAATGAAATAGAATACGGTTAAACAGCAAAAATAATTGCTAATTTCCAAGCTCTATCCTATATGCAGCATAGAACTAGATCAAGACGTTTCAGCGAATAAAAAAGCCCTACAATAAATAGGGCTGTCAATTGGTTCCGTAGAAAGTTATCAAGACACAACTTTCTTAGGTGTTTCCACAAGCAGATGATTATTTTTCTTTAGATAGGCTTTGATCAAACCCTGATTAAATTCAGGAGTGTATTTAGGTTTATCATCCTTCACTGTTAAAAATTTACTTCTAGCCATTAATACTGCAATTAACCTTGCAATTTCAGCACTGCCATTGAACTGTGATTTAAGTACATTCTCCAAACCATTACTCGTTTTTGGTACTGAGGCGCGTAACAACATGCTCAACATACGGCAATATACTAATATTGCTATTTCATAATCACGATCTGCAGCATCATAGTTAAGTAAGGGACGTTTATATGTACCTTCCTCACTCTTAAGTTTTCGAATGAGCGAACCTAAGCGCTGATATATAGATTCAATGCTCATACTTGATAGCGAAGTCTTATCTTTTTTCTCGTTTTTTAGAGAGTTATTTGTCTTAGTATCCCTTTTCTTTGATGGGTTAATTGCAGAAGTCGTACTCTTTGTCGTTTTTGGAAAAGCAACATTTTGTGCTGGGCTTGGTAATGGGTCCAACAGAACGGGAGCCTTTTTAGTAGTTGAATGACTATTTTCTAACTTATCTAGACACGGCGCATTAGCTGCAGGAGGTTCAAATGGTAAAATTTGGATTGCATTAATTTTCTGGGCCTGCAACATACCTATAATATTTGACATCATCTTGTCAGCCGACATGATATGAATTTCATCATCTGATTCACATGTATGGGCCAACGTTCCGGCAATATAAGCAAGTCCTAAATCTGCAGAGTTTTTTCCGGTCTTACTCATCTTATGAATGAATAGACGTTCTTGCTGAATGAAGTGACTTAACTTAACGACCATATCTATATCAAAATTGGTTTTTAGCATGGCATAGACTATATAAACATACTGGTATTCATTGAATAGCTCTAGAATTTGTGCAGATGTTTTAGTGTTGTTTTCAACGTCTAATAAAAGTATCTTTTTCATTAAATTTTCGCCGTATTCATTACTATAGTTAACCAATAAAAACCTATCTACAAAAAATTCATCGCTTCTTTGTATTAAGGTATTTTTCAATAGAGTCTTTGGAAACAATTATATTTTTGCCGTGCTTTGTGAAAAGTTTTTTATAAATCATAAATTCAAGCAAGGCCCATGAAATTTTACTATTACTGCCCTTAGCAGCTTTAAGAGAACGGCGCATACCAATTCTCGTTTTTGGTGGATGTGACATTTTAAGGATTTTTCTTAAAGTGTCAGAAATTAAGCTTAATGCGAAGTGCCTATCTGAACCGGTACGGCCATGTGCATACTTCCTTAAGGTTTCCGCATCCATATTCTTTCTAATTCTTGCGTAGAAGTGACTATCTTGATTTGCAGTGTCTTTAGTGAAATGAACCTGACCTTCTAGTGCCGGCACAGGGTCTACATCATCAATATTAAGTACTGGTATCTTCACCAAATGTAGTGCTAATGGATAGGTTTGGAATGGCTCATCAAGAGTAGATACACGATCATCTTCATTATGAGTGATCGAAAGATCATTAGTAATGTCTGGGTTCAATTCAACTTCAATGGATAACAGCTGATCATCATGAAATACAGGATAGTCAGTATTCATTATGTTTGGAGGAAAACGCTCTTGATCTTGCTGTACTGCAAGAGACGTATCACATTCAATATTGAGCAAAGGTATCCTTGTTTGGCGCATCCCCACTTTGGAAAGACCGACACATTGGATTGAATCTGGTACAGGGCCATAGTCATCTGGAGTGTTTGAAATATCATTAATGACCAAGGCATATTTATTACGTCTCCCCCTAATGGGAGCCTGTCCTATTTTTTTATAGGATGGTTTTATCGCGGCATCTGTTTTGTTATAAAGATCACTTAAAATACTATCTGCATGTGAGTAAGCTTCATCTTGTGTATATAAGTGACCATTACTCGCTATTGGCTCTTTAGAGCTTATATGCGTAGTTCCGACTGATATGAGTTCAGATGAAGTCACACAAACGCCGTGCATCAATTTTGGATTAGATATTTTGTTTAATAGAGCGTATTCATCACCCTCACTTAAGGGTTTAACTCCATAATCCGTTAATGAATCATTGTAATGGCAAAGAATGGAATCAAGACATTTTGTAGAGACATTAAATCGCTTTTCTTCCAAAAATTTGATCAATGAATCATATCTATTACTATTGGCCACAATCGATAATGAGCTTCTTTTGAATAAGTAACTTTCACTTAATAAAAGATCATAGACAATATAGCAACCTAAAAGATCAAGCCCTGCTGTAGCAATATCAACGAAGGATATTTTTTTTCCAAAATGGTTCGTTAAGCTAGTGATAAGACTTGATAGGTCGTATTCATTTGGATTAGAAGAATCATAAATAATAATGAGCTTATGAGCAGACTCAGACCGTTTGATGAAGGCTTCCAACATGCCTTGCGACTTACTTGCATCAGTGATATCAAACAATTGAGCATCGTACATATAAAAGCGCTTTTATTATGTCTAGTTAATAAAAAATAATATAACATTTATCTAATGTTTTATTTAAAAACACATTATATTATATCAATTAATTCATTTTCATTAAATATAACTGAGTATAGGAATTATACATGAGCAGCTTAAACATATCTGAAAAAAATCATGAATTGCTAGAAGAATTAGCCAAAAGAGCCAACAGCACAGTTGACGAATATTTGGGGGCGACACTTGATCTTACTCACAAACTTCTAGATGAATTTGATAATGACAATAGCCCACATAAACTAAACAGCTTACTGTTCATTGTTCTGCAATCCTCACGCCAATTTATGATGAAAACAAATGCTGCCACCATGGAAATCAGTTACGGCGATACAGCCTTGTCTTTAAAAATTAAAGATGAATTGAACGATTTGGCAGAACAAGACGGGCATGAAGAACCAGCCGACTACATGGCTCTTATTAAGAAAGAACGTCCTTTATTTGAAGAAAACTACATCAAGAATGGTGGGAAACTTAATTACCTTAAGTGGGATGAATGTAATGATGGCACAGGCTCCTATCAGGCCGATTGGGAGGCAATTGAAGAAGCTGGCATCGTTGATGCTAAATTTGATGAGCAGATACAACTAGATGCGGAGGATACAACTAGCTGTCTTCATTCATGGGTTGAATGCGCTAAATCGAAGGCTATTCCAGAAGGCCATTACTTAATGCCAATCCAACCGACAGAAGAAATGGTTGAAGAAGCAGTGCTTGAATTCGAAGGTTTAAATATTAATGATATTCGAGACCGCATTGTTTTCTCCCACCAAGCAATGATTCAAGTTTTCAGCCGATAATGATTCAAGTTTTCAGCCGATCAGCTCGATAATTTTTTTATTTGTGTGAATTAGTTTTATAACTTTTTCACACTTTATTTTTTAAATTGCAATAAAGTCTTAATAGCAAAGTTTTTGCTGATTAAAAAAGAGTTATCTAATGAATACAGTGAAATATGACATTTGTGTAGAGATAGAAAAAATTGGTCGCTTTTCTTCAATAGACAGAAATGGAAAAAGAGTTTTGCAGCGGAATTTATCTGTACGTCATAGCGATATTAATAAATATGTAGCTGCTGCAATATGCGTAATTAATGGTAATGAAGTTCCTTATTATCATACACCTGACACAGAAACAGAATATTGGTGTAATGGAAAAGACAATCAAGAGTACCTTCATGAAAGTCTAAGTGTTTTTGATACACCACAAGAAGCTCATATAAGCATAAACAAAGGAGTACCGAATAATACGATTCACTATGTATTAGAAAAAATCACATTAATTGACAATGCGATCATTCTTAAGCGAGTGGATTAAAGTAACGAACAAAATTAACAACGTAAGGAACTGAAAAATGAGTAACGATGTCGGGTGTTTAATCTACCGTATTGATGCTGAATTATGGATAGGTTTTAGTGATGACTTTGAAAAAGACACGCTAAATGGTAAAGCAAGTGAAGTCCTAGATATGACCGATAATTTACTGGTTTTAGAGGATGAATCAAAGATTTCACTCTTTGAATATATTAATGATTTGATTGGTTCGGAATGCTTAACGAAGGAAATGATACCGTGTTCCTTGGGTACGTTCCTTGAAGAAGCTGTAAAGCTGAAAGATAATAAACGACAATGGCGTGTTTTATTTACTCATATTGGAGCATAAGAGGCCCAACCGAAGTGGACTGGGGATGACTGTAAGTTTCATGTTAGGTTCAGTACTGGTTATAGTGGCAATGGTGCAGATATACAAAAATTCTTTTTTCTTAGAAGGTGTATGATAGTGGGAAATCTTTCTCTAATAAATGTTGATGGAAAACTATGGGATTATGTAAGTGAAGAATATATCAAGTCACTAAAGAATACATATCCGTCTGACACCACACACTTCACTCCCAGTTTCCATCTAGGAATGGCTTATTTTTTTAAGATTGATAAATCATATAAGCCTTTAATTTATAGTCAAGAAACGAATGCTTGGCTACCTTATAAGGAAGATTTTTTTTCCAAAAGCTTTAAACATAATTTGATTGAAATTAAACAACTTAACTCGTATTTAAATTACAAACCAAATATAGATATAACAGATTACGATCAATGGAGTGCGTGGCGTATTGGCCGAGATTGTAACGATGGTTCTTACTCACAGGAACAGGCCATAAACCGGCTTAAAAGCATTTTCCCTCAACCTAGTCTTGAGCCATATTTTCAAGCTGGTTTTTTAGGGAATGAATGTCCTGAACTTACAGCCAAGCGTACCGAATAAATATGTATATTCGGGATTGATAAATAAAACCATGGTGAAACAAAATATTGAGCAATATATGAAAGATAATGAAATAAGCAAGGCAGATGGTCAGAGTATATGTAGTTTATTAGATACGCTAATTTCTGCAGCAGATAAATGTATGGCCAAGAAGCATAAAATTGAAAACACCATGGTCATAACCGCCGTTTGCTTACTACTCTTAATGATTGCCTGCTTTGGAGTATTTGGACTCATAAGCAGCGGATTATATTTAGAGGCCCTTTTAACATCCCCTATTCTGTTATTCCTTTCCTATGTAAGCATACTTCAAGCTTTAACCTTCTGGAGATCAAGGAAAGACTTAAGCTTCAATAGGCGCGAATTGGTGCGTGATATGGGCGAGGTTAGCGTATTAGTACAAAGCTTTATTAAATTACCTGAACTAGACCAAATGAAATTGATGACTATTGGAATAAAATGGGCTTACCTTCAAAGCTTGGTGAGGCTGGCAACATACAAAGATGGTTCAAGACTAAAATAGATATAAAATACCAATAGAAAAGCCCAATAAAAATTGGGCTTTTTAGCATCTGATCTATTTAGCTATATTTTTGATTCATTCAATTCCATGATATTTTTTTAACTGTTCGATATCCCAACAAGTTCGTCCAACATCAAGAACAAACGCCTGATGATCATGATTTGCTTCGCTAGACAATGGTACGGCAGTTTTAAGTTGCTTAATCTCAGCAAGGCTTACATCTAGTGGGTTAACAGTTAAAGTTTTCATTTCAATTTCCTCTTTTTGCTTCTATTTCACCGAGAGTCGGTAGTTCACCTGTTGATTTAATTCTGTCACGAATTTTCTCTAAAGATTTCATGGAATCAGTGTACGCCGTGTATTTAGAATCAAGATGTTTATTAATTTCTGAGAAAACTTCAAAATCTTCAATAGAATTTAGCACGGCGATTACTGACTTTTTCTTTACTTGTACAGATGATTGCATTTCAGGGTTATCACCACCCAAGGGATTACCTAAGTGATCTACAGCAACTCAAGTAACAAACGCATTTGTAAGGTGAGTAACCTTGTATGGTCGTTTTCTAAAAATGTAATTAATCGTGACTGAATCAAGCACAATTAAATCACCAATTTTAATATCAGCTTTCATAACAATCCCAAAGTGAAATTACGATCAAGATTTGTCGTCTTAAGTAAGTTAAGTAACTTAAGCAGACCCATCATTCACAGCCCCTTTTTCTGTTTCAGGGATGAGGTTCATTGTGTATCGTTCACCGTCTACAATTACCTGTATAGTGTTATTGCGCCCATTGATACGGTATAAGGTTGCGCCGTGCTTATTAATTAAATAACGAGCTTCTTCGGCCTTGATTGGCTTACCGCTTTCTAACCGACTGTAGAAGTACTTTTCATCATGATAAGCCTTAATATCAGCCAGAAACCGTGGCCCCGCGATGACATAAGCGATAATGGAAAAGAAAACGATGGAGTATAGACTTCCCTTGTCTAAAAATAGAGCAGTAAATAAGATCGCAAAAAAAGGGATTGATAAAATCAACCATGCACGAATTGCACTTGCTTGTTTTTGGCTCATAACTTCATGTTGATTTAAACTTATTGGCTTCATATTACATACTCACTTTCAACAATACATAGATATTTTTCTTGTGTGTCCAATATACAATAGATATTTAAAAATGAATAGCGGTATATGGTTATATTTTTAAAAATTATTATTTTTTATCTATCCATAAATGATTGCGAATGAAATTCAATTTTTAAAAATAAAGATTAAGCAATCATTATTGCATTGTTTTTATTTTTAATTTATATATCTAATACCCCATAGGTTAATCACCTAGCTTTCGTTGAAGCTAAACCCATTATTGTACTCTGTATCAAAAGCACATCTGTAAATTTAATCTCTTATCATCTTCAAAATTTTATATTTTTGGGATTGCTTAAATCAACGACACTCCCAATAGAAATAGGAAATTTTGTTATGTTTAGCATAGATGTACCCAGCACAGTTAGCATATTACCAATCACGCTCAGCCACCAAGCGTATATCATCGAAAGCATATCATCTTGGCTATCCACCCCAGATTACGACCATACCATCCCTGCAAATAAAGCAAGAGAACTTGTTGCTGCTGTTTATGGGTTCAAAAGTAAAAGCGCATTCAAAGTAAGTAACTCATCAGAAATAGTAGACCGCGATTTAGAGCTTAAGCAACCAGAACTAAGTACTACTGAAATTTACCTAAATCTCTATCGTCAAATTGAAAAAATTTCGAATGGCAAATATAACGGCGTACTCTGCTTTATTCTTGCTGATTACTTCACTGGATTATTCAAAGGCAACTGGAATGACCTAACTATTATCGATGGTCCTTCACTGCTTTTAATCAATATGATTGCCAGATTTCCCCGTGCTTCCGAATGGGGAAGTGAACCGTGCAAATTATTTTTCACATTGAATAATGTTGGGCATTTCATGACGAAAAACTCGTATTGTCGTACTGTTAATACAGACATTCACATGAACATGTTAAACGGGCTTGCAAACAATGCTGATAGCTTCCTCAAAGCAATAGAACACCACAGCGAACGATATGAACATCTTAAGTTTCCGAAAATTCACAAAACATATAATTACATTTTAAGTGATGATGGAATCAACACAAATAATAATTTGGCTAATAAAGAACTAAAACCATTATTAAGATGCCAAGGCCAAAAAATAGGGAATAAGAAAGATTTTATTCAGCAATATATTTTGTCATTACCCTTTGTTGCAACGAAAATTGATGATAATCAACTATCAGCGCATTTTGAGTCTCTCTCCTTTTTAAACACGGCGAAAACGAAAAGTATTAAAATTGAGTCAAGTTATGTGAACAGCGCTTTTAATTTTTTATCAGGAAATGGAATTGAAAGCTTAGACAGTAAATTTCATTTTAACGAAAAAGGTTTAGTTAGCTTAGTTTTCAATGAAAACCAAAAAATATCACTAACAGGTACATTAGATATTGCTAAGTTTGGCCAATGCAATTTTGAGCTATTTTTTATTATAAATTACTTTGTTCAGCATAATTTTTCACCTAAGTTGCCACATCTGGTTTCTAGAAAAGAGATTGCGAATCAGAAACCTAGAAAAATTTTAAATCGCTTGACTGTATTTAATGATACTGGTGTTTTATATAGCAACACACCAGAAAATAAATTACAAAGCTTCCAATATGGGAGCCTAAATTTGTTCTCTAACAACCAAGGCTTAGAAGGTGATTTTAAAAAAATAATTGATCTACTTGTTCAAAGAACAAATTCAGAAATTCAGAAAAATCAATCTGTTTTTATCAATCTGGCGAATTCGCTTTCTGAACAATATCTTCGCAAACAATTAAATTTTGCTTCATCGCTATTGGAGGCAAATAAAAGTTTTGCTTTAAGACATGAAATGCCATCGGAAATTAAAAAAATTCTCACAGAAATTTCAGAGACCAACCTGAGCAAGAAAAAGCTCCCTAATTTAAAGTATTTCCCAGACGCATACGCAAAAAAAGGTAAACAAGTGACTTGGCACGAATTTCATCGTCATATCACATTGCTTTATACGCTTAAATTCACACTGAATAAAAATGATCATGAATACATTATTGGTGGCCCAAGATATTCATACACACTACAAGAAGTTTTTAAATACGTGACAGATCGTGATCGATATATCCCGATTAAAGAATATTCACTGAAAGAACTGCAGGAATTCAATAAGTTTTTGAATGCCGTGATTGGAACAGATATTGTGATAAAAAAGACCAACTTAGATGGGAGAAATGGTTTGATAGAACTCATTCCTATACAAGATTGTAAGCTCAATTCAAAAGCAAGAAAATACAAAAGTAGCATGAAAAAGCAGTTTACAGATTCAGAATGATTTTCAACAAAAATCAGGATTGAAATTTATTAATCGTAATCCCCTTTGGTATCAAATGCAGAGGGGTTCATTGGCTTCTTACAAAGATGTTTTAACCTAAATCTAATGAGTCGTTATATGGCAAAAAATAGGAACAATGACTATAGCTTTCTATACGGATTCATCATAGCTGCAACAGTGTACGGCGTTTACTTTTTATTTATTAAGGAACCTCATCAGGACAAACACCCTGAATCAGAGCAAGTTCAGACCCAAAGGGATGCTCAAGAGAAGGAAGTCTTTAAGGAGGGTTTTAATGCCTTACAGATTGTTGAAGCAAACGATAAAGAACGGAAGATAAATGCCGAGAAAAATAAAGAACGCTTTATTGAAAATATAATGATTAACATTCCACCGACCGCAGATCAAAAAGGTATCTTTTCGCTTAAAACGAATGAAAAGGATACTGTGTTTATTATTCGTGATAAGTTATCAAATAATATTGTAGCCGCAGTAACTTTACCACAATATAGAAAAGTTGACGTCCCACTACCTGTAGGCAGTTATACGATTGAATATGCTCAAGGTGATGGAAACTGGCAAGGACTGAATCAATTCTGGGGATATTACACGCAATATTATCGCAGTAACTTTAAGCACGACATTACTCTACAATACAATGAATTAGGTATTAGCTATGGAATAATGGGGACTGCTCTTTATGTAAATGAAGGCAGCAACCACCCAGATCGCATAAATCATAAAGAACTAACAAAACAGAACTAAGTGTAGACGTTTCCTGTAAAAATGATGTATCACAAATGAATAAGAGTTGTATTTTATGAATGCTAATGAGTTATATGAAAATTTGAAAAAAAGTGGAAAACCTATTATTCATGTTGAAAGTGTTGAGGCCACAATGCACATGGACATTCCAATAGAAGAAGTAAATACATACATAGAAATAATGGAAGTTAAATTCATATTGGTTGAAGTATTAAAAATAGATTTTGGAAATTTATTTTCTAGAGAAAATAAAAATTATATAAGTGAATATATTAGTGAAAATGAATCAGATAAAAAAATAATATTAAGTATTAAAGAAAAGAAACCTTCTGATATTGGTATGGTATCTATTGGATTTAATCTTAATGGGTGCATCCTTGCTTTAACTCATACTGATGAATGGATGGAACACCTAGTTCAGTTGATTAAATTTATTTCAAACAAAAAGGAAAATGAGCTGAACAATGACTATTGGGCAGAACAAAATAAAATTAGAGAACAAAAATACTTAGAAAAGCAAGAAAAAGAGAAAGCAAGGGAAGATATGATAAAAAAAGTTGAGGAGTTAACAAATTGTGATAAATTTAAAATACTTAAAAGTAATGGTGAGATGTTATTGTTTTGGGAAAATAGCATTCCAGACTTATATAAAACGCTCTCTAGAACGTTTATGGAAAAAATGGCTAGAAAATATATATCTGTTGTTCGAAATTCATAACCATGTTCTTCAGAAAATTGCATAAGACATATATGAAAATTGCGCCGTATTACACGGCGCGTACTAAACTTAATGCTTTTTTATTAAATCAATCAGTCCTCAACTTCATATATATGTCCTTTTAACTCACTTGATTCATCATTATTTTTCGCACCAACAAGCATTGGCATAATCCAAATCATTTTTATTTGCTCTTTCCTTTCACCATGGGGCTGTCTACGCCAATGCCCTCTACGCCAGTGAAGCTCTACAGAGCGTTGATTGGATACAATGCCCATTTGGTGAGAAATTTTTTCACCACAGATATGTACTTTCCTGTATCCATCTTGGATAAGCTTTTCGTCTATTTTTTTACTCTGTTTAGGAGATTTGGCATTCTCAAGTAAAATCTTAGGAACATCATCTGTGTACTTGTATTCGATGTCTTCGCTATAACTCGTAATATAGCAAAGTGCATTAACAATAAGGTGAAGTGCTGATTGATACAATGGGAATTGTCTTTCTGCAGCATCAATTCTTTCTATTGCGTTGTCTTCACTAATATCAATAATCTTTAGACCAGTTACATCTGATATTTCAGATAAATTTTTAACAGGCTTGGTCGAGCTAATTTGATTAATAGAATCGTGATACACGGCGTTAATGACTTCGTTGAGATTTTTATCAGCATATTCACCAATAATATCTTGGCTAAAAAATGGTTCCTTGTGAGTAAACCACAATCTAGTTTGATCTACATTGAGTGGAACACTGGTCAAAGTAAATTTAAAGTTACCACTATCACCTCTTGATTCAATATAAGCTCCGTCAACCAGCCAGCCATTCTCTAGAACCAAATCTTCTTGTGGACCAAAATATAAATATAGTGAACTATACGGAAGTTTAATACTTCCCATTTTTACATCATTTGTTCCGGTGTGATTTAACATCTCAGTGAGTTCTTTCGAGAACTGAAAGATTTGCTTACCAGAAGCAACAAATCTACCGTATGCCATCGCCAAAGCAATTTCTGCATCAAAGATTAGGGAGGAATTAGAATCCTTTCTGTATTTTAAAGGGAATTGAAATCCAACTTGATTCATCGTTGAAGCAACAGCACCAGCAATGGCATTAACTTGATGTAGCTGCAAAAGCCCAGTTTTAGGGTTAACTTCTTTATTATAGATTTCTACAACTGGCTTTACATATTTTCGCGTAGATGCAATTCGTTCTTGATGATAGCGATTAAGTTTTTGTTTTTTCCAATGAATAACTAGCATTTCGTGTTC
>RRZU010044044.1_pt1 | contig 30733 bp, 30 predicted proteins | sample 2165561 | NCBI WGS metagenome assembly RRZU01 (sample SAMN10456909, study PRJNA506462) | wastewater metagenome | isolation source: wastewater sludge | place: USA: Moscow, Idaho | reverse complement strand
TTCGCGAATACATCCGGCAAGGGCTTCGATAATCCGGTTGGTGCCATTATGCAGTGCCACGCGCATGGTGTCGGACAAGTCGGAAACCTCGCCGCTGAGTTTGACCGTCAGGCATTTGTTTTCAATGCATTCGCTCGACTGTGTTTCCAGCCAGGCCGACCAGTAACTCATCAGACGTTCTGCTGCGCTACAGTCTTTTTGCTTCAAGCGTGCATCGAGGCGCGCCTGATAGTCTGAAAAGTAGCTATCCAGAAGCGCTTCGCCGAACAACTCTTTGGATTTGAAGTAGTGGTAGAAGGAGCCCTTCGGTACGCCTGCGACGGCGAGGAGCTCGCTTAAGCCGACAGCCGAGAAGCCTTTGCCGAGAATGATCGGCTTGGCGGTGTCGAGAATGTGCTGGCGGATATCGGTGGATTCAGTGTTCATGTGGGGCATAGTATATAAAATTAGACCGGTCGTCTACTAATTGGTGCTGGTGCGCTTCATTAACAATAGAACGCCGCTCTCAGTTTTCCAGACGCGCTCCGTTTGGGTAGATATTGCGCTTGTTGCCACTGCCAGTCTCCTCGACTGTTTCACAGCGAGTTCGCTAGCTAAATATCCGGCAAGCTGGCGAAAGGATGCTCAGGTTTGAGCATGATTTAAGCCCATCGATGACGATTGATAAAAGGCCCTGCACTTATCGAAAGCCTGTGGATGCGTGTTGGATGTGCTGCTTGGTTTCGTAACGGGGTGGAACGAGCGGATTCGGTGGTGGGGCATGTTTTTGATGTGTAACGTGATTGGTGGCAATGAGCGCCGCCAATCACGCCATGTCTTCGCTCTGATTGGATTCAGACGACCCCGCGGCCTTGCAGGCTGACCACCAGAGCCGCTTCATATTTGTGCCAGCGAAGCGGGATGATGTAGGCCTTGACGTTTTTAGGAACCTGTATGGCGCGTGCGTTTCCGGCAACAACGACTGGTACCGAAATCATGAAATCCGGCCCGAAATGACGGCGTGCATTGCCGGAAATCGTGTTGGCAATTTCACCGACCAGATCACAGATGTTGTTGTCTGATACATCGGTCTCTCCCACATGCAGTAGCAGTTGCCGAAGCAGTTCGCGGTTGGCTGTGACATATACGCAGCCTTGACGAGCGCCCGAGATGCCGATAACACCGGTAAAGTCGTAGATGGGCAAAGCACTTGGTTCGCCAAGGTGAGGGCTGCCAACTTCCGGAGGGCGGCTGGTTTGGCGCTCAAAGTACTCGATGACGATGTCCATAAAGACACGAAGTTCTTGTTCGTCCATTTAGTCGTCTCCTAAAAGTTCGTCCATGGCCTCGGTGAGGTCTGATTCAGAGAATGGCTTGCATAGGAAGCCTTGCGCGCCTTCCTTGAGAGCCTGGATTGCAGTTGCTTTGTCGGCAAGCGCCGACACGACGAGAATATGAACGTCCGCTTTGATCTTGCGCAAAGCGCGAATGCACTCGAGTCCGTCCATCCGCGGCATGGTCAGATCCATGGTCACTACGTCGGGTTGGCTTTTCTTGAAAATCTCGATGGCTTCTTCCCCGTTGCTGGCAGTAGCAACGACTTCCATGTCGTGTTGCGTTAGCGTACGGGTGATTTTGCTGCGGATGATATTGGAGTCATCCACGATCATTAGCTTTAGGGTCATCAGGCTACCTCCTCGCTCTGCTTGGGTTTGATGATTGATTCTTCGAGTTCGGTCTTGAACGGCAGTTGCACGCGGAAATGGCAGTATTCGCCGCGCGTCGTGCCGATGCGGATGCGGCCTCCCATCTTGGCAATCATGTCCTTGACGCTGTCGAGGCCGACTCCACGTCCAGCGTCTTCATTGATCTCTTTCTGCGTAGACAGGCCGGGTTCGAAGATCTGGAGTGTGAGTTGTCTTGTGCTGAGCGCCTTCGCTTCATCAGCCGAGAGTCGGCCGGAGCGAATCAGTGCTTCCCGAATCGATTCCGGATTGATGCCGCGGCCATCGTCGCGGAAGCTGAGTTCGACCATGCCGTCTCCTTGGTCAGAGATATATACCGAGAGGTGACCTAACTCACGTTTTCCGTGTTGTTTGCGCTCTTGTGGCGTTTCCACCCCGTGTACTAGTGCATTGCGGATGAACTGGTTGACCATGCTGTTCATCGTTTCGCGGAGTTTGGATGGAAGCGTTTCGAGATCGAGTCCCTGATAACTCAGTTCAACCTGCTTTTCTTGTTTGCTCGCCAGTTGCTGGGCGAAATTATTCCACTGCCGAACAAACGCTTTCTCCGCTTCGTGTGCGAATTCGCGTGCCGGGCGTGACGGTTCTACGCTGACCACGCCGCGAACCTGGCTGATTCGGGCGATCACTTCCTTGACCGCGCCAATTTCGCTATAGAGCTCTTTTACCCGCACCGTTACCGGTAGAAGTTCCTCTCCTTTGATGTGGTTTTGTGTACGCAGATCGTGCAATAGTGTTTCAAAAGCATGCAAGGATTGCGTGATGGCTTCGAGTTGCAGCGAAGAAGCATCGCCTTTGAGCTTGTGGGCGTTACGTAGTATGGCGTCGACTTGCTCGTTGGAAATGCCGTTTTTCGAGTCGCTTGTGCGAAGTATTTCGTTGATCTGATCAAGCCCGTCTGTGGCGCTCTTCAGAAAATCCTGAAGCATTTGTGGGTCTGCCTGAAGGATGTGCACCATCATGCCCATTTGATCTTGAACACGGCGCTCACTCTCTTTGAGTTCCCGCTCGAGCTTAACCTGCTTGGTAATGTCGTTAGCCGTTACCAGCAGGTGGGTTACATCGCGGCCTTGCAAAACACGGTTGAAGTGAATTTGCAGGAAGCGTGATTCCACCCGGCCATTGGCGCGCATGGCCGCAATCTCGATGCATTCCAGCGGGTTCAGGCTGGTTACCAGTTTTTCCTTGATGTCGTGACGCAGCAGTAGTTCGAGGTACTCTTTGGCTGTGTCATAGGTCTTTGGGGTAACCAGAGGCTTGAGCAGCTCAAGGAAATTGTTTCCGGGTTTTGCATCGAAGCCAAGAATTTGCGAGAGCTTGCGCGAGGTTTGTGTGCCGAGCAGCAGATCGTGATCCAGCAAAAATAGACCTTCTTGTGTGGTTCGGAAAATGTCCTCGGTCTCTCGGTGGGCTTGTTCGACGCGAATCGAAAATACAAAACCAATCGTCAAGAGCGCAATGCTTAATACACCCACACCGATCACCACGTAGTCCATCTGACGGGCGCGTTCCAATATCGGATCAGCTGATTGGTAGTCGATCCCGATGAATACGGCGCCGCGCGTTCCGTTGTTGAACGACACCGGCAGGTAAGTTGCCATGTGCGGACGGTCGAACAGCGTGATGGAGCCGGTGTACGGCTGTCCTTGTGCCAGAGCCTTGAAGGCTTCCGTGTTGGGATCCAGTGCGGTTCCGATGGCGCGGGAACCATCGTCCTTCTTCAAGGTAGTTGCCACCCGGATGTATTGATCGTTCTTTTGCAGGAAGAAGGTGGCAACCCCCTTGTCGTTGTTACTAAAGGAGTCAAGAATATTGTCTTTTGCCAGAGCGTCCTCTCGCCATTGCGCTGCTTCGCTGCGGACTCCTTTTAGTGAGAGCGCGAGAGCTTGTGTTTGTTCCTTTAGCGCTTGGGTGGTCAGTTGCGGAATCATGGAGAGTTTTACAAATGTCACGATGCCTACGATGATGACTGCGGCTGACAGAGTGGATGACAGAAGCAGTTTGGTCGCAATGGATTTGGATTTGAGTATCATTGAGCTTTTGCCTCCTTAAGTAGCAATTGTTCGAGTCTTCTGCGTTTCTGCGATTTCGAATGCTCATTAGAATGAAATTTCTCGAATGAGGCTTTGCCTGGATGCCTTGTCAATCACCTACGCTTTTTTTGAAACACGGGCTTCCCCTGAAAATACATTCGAGTAGGTGCTCGGTATATTCCCATTGCAAATTGCGTTTGTGTATCCGTAGTTTCCGCTGGGTGACCTAGTTAACTTTTCGCTACTTGGCCATGCTAAGTCCCTGCTTCCCTTTCGGCAGAGCTTGCATTGTGTCGTTCAATGTGTCTGAATCCGGGTTGGCAAGCGGTTTTTGTTTTTCTTTATTGAGGGAAATCGTATGAAAATTGATATCGAACGCCTTGGTTTGAAGAATGTCGCGATTGATCCGGAGACACTGTTCAGTTTCCCTCAGGGAATTGCGGGTTTTGAGGACTGCAAGCGATTCAAGATTTTTCACGAAGAGGGCAAGCCAACTGTTTTCTGGCTGCAGTCGGTTGATGATGCCGAGGTAACGTTCCCTATCGTGGCGCCGGAAACATTGGATATTGAGTACCAGATCGAGCTATCGGATGCCGACTGTGAGTTGATCGGGATGCAAGGCATCGAAGACGTGGTAGTTGTGGTTATTGTTTATCGCGATGAGGCTCAGAGCGGAAGAATTGCTGCCAATGCCCGTTCGCCGGTGATTCTTAATCTCAAAAACCGCAAGGGCATGCAAAAAGTGTTGCAGAACGTCCATCCAACTTTGCTATATCGGGCTCGTTGAGCGGTTGGTTTGGATAAGGCTTGCCGAGGCAGAGCATCGCTTGGCTGAAATTCTATTGGCTATCTGGCATCAAAAAGGAATGCAGAGCACCTGATTCTTTTTTGTTGCCGTGGCATCTGAATTGCCCTTGATTCAAAACAGAGGTTTTTTGTTGGATACACAGTTTTTGCTTCTGATGTCGTTTTGTATCGTTTTCCGATGGCGATGCGTCTTAAAATTCAACCAAATGAAGTGATTAGTAGAGTGTACGAGTCGGTATAATGCGCGCTTGAAATCGAGGAACCATCCTGGGGCCTCATTTTTTTTGCCCGCTTTATCATGGTTTTTCCATCCTCTGCGCCTTTTCCCGAAGACTTTCGGTCGAATGTTTTTCCACAACCATTGATTGTTCCGATTGCGTGCAGTTCGGTGTGGGAAGCCCATGCTTCACTTGAGGGTGGGGTGGTGCTGCCAGATGTTGGGTTTGTAGAGCCGATGCTCAGACGTCGGCTGAGTCCGCTGGCCAAGATGACGTTGCGTGTTGCCTACGATTGTGCTCGCGACGTTCCAGATGTGCGAATCGTTTATGCGTCCCGCCATGGCGAGTTGCTTCGTACGACCACAATGCTTGAAAGTCTTGCCGCCAAGGAAGAACTGTCGCCGACTTTGTTCAGCATGTCGGTGTTGAATGCCAGTGCTGGCTTATTCTCTATATTGCAAAAAAGCACCGCGCCGAGTACAGCCATTTCGGCTGGTCGTGCGAGTCTTGGTCACGGCTTGTTGGAAGCCGGTTTGCAGTTGGCACAACAACCCGCGCAGCCGGTCCTGTTCGTGTACGCCGACGAGCCCGCTCCGGCCGTGTATCAGGCGTCCGAATCTCCAGAGGCCAAAGCGCATGCGCTGGCTCTGCTGCTTGAGTCATCCGCAGCAATGAGAGTCTGTTGCAGTTTCACTGCAGGGCGCACCGCTCAGAGCAACGAGGAGCAATCACATGCTTTCATGCGCTGCCTTGATCACGGCGAGTCCGAGTGGAGTGAAGGTGGCCGGACTTGGCGTTGGAAAAAGGACGCTTAGCGTGGGCATTATCAATTATTGCTGGCGACTGCTGGCGACCGCTGCATGCTTTGCGGTGTTTGGTCTCGGCGGTTTGGTGCTTTGGGTGCTGGTGTTTCCAGTTTTGCGGATTATTTCTGGTGGCAGACGTTTCGAACGTATTCAGTGGGTCGTTCACAAATCTTTCGCGGCATTTTTATGGCTGATGGAAGCTGTCGGTGTTATGCGCATGGAGGTGATTGGCGCTGAGAAGCTGCGTAACTGTCGCGGTGCTCTGGTACTGGCCAATCATCCAACTTTGATCGATGTCGTGGCATTGGTTTCATTGATGCCTGCGACGAGTTGCGTGGTCAAGCAGGCGCTCTGGCTAAATCCTTTTCTCGGGGGAGTGGTCCGTGCCGCCGGGTACATCAGCAATTCTGATTCCGATAGCCTAATCGACGATTGCGCCCGCGCTCTGAGGCGGGGCCGGTCATTGGTCGTTTTTCCCGAAGGTACGCGGACACAGCCGGGTGAACCGCTCGGCTTTCAGCGCGGGGCTGCCTATATTGCGCTGCGCAGTGGTGTGCCGGTGCTGCCCGTGCTGATCGACTGTAGCCCAAGTACGCTAACCAAGTGCGAGAAGTGGTATCAGATTCCTTCTCGTCGTTTTCATCTGCGCATCAAAGTGCTCGACCCGATGTCTTCAAATCGATGGATAGAGTCGAGCGAAACACAGACAATAGCGGCCCGCAAACTGACGCGGGCATTTGAAGGATTTTTTATCAAGGAACTATCGAAATGGACATGCTGAAGCTTGAGATCAAGCGACTTATCATCGAGGCGCTTGATCTTGAAGATACCAAGCCGGAAGACATTGAGGACGATATTCCGTTGTTCGGCGATGGCGGTCTCGGTCTGGATTCGATAGATGCGCTTGAATTAGGGATCGCCTTGCGCAAGAAGTATAAGGTGCAGCTTGAAGCCAGCGGCGTTGGCAATCGGGAGCATTTCAGGTCGGTAAACAGCTTGGCACTATTAGTGAAAGCCTCTACGCAGCCTGCGTGAACGTTTTTGTTTATTTAGACAGAAGAGAACCATGAACGACCAACAGATTCTTGATAATCTCAAGAAAATTCTCGAAGCATCCTTTGAAATCCGCCCGGATCGTGTTGTTCCCGAAGCGAAGCTTTTTGAAGAGCTGGACCTGGACAGCATCGACGCCGTTGATTTGGCAATTCAGGTTCAGCAAATGACCGGAAAGCGGATCAAGCCGGAGGATTTCAAGAACGTCCGGACGGTCGGCGATGTAATCAACACCGTCAAACAGTTGATGGTCGACTGATGCGAGCTGTTTATGTCGGAGCCTGACGCAGCATGTTGATGGGCTTGAAGCGGCTTTTCCCCATCCTGTCGTGGTTGCTTTACCCGCTGGTCATTTTCTTCGGGCTGCGTGTTGCCGAACCGCGTTATGTGGCGCTGATGCTGGTCGTCATCCTGCTCCTGCGCCGCAACCGGCAGGCCGCGCGCCTGTTGGCGAGTCTGTCTCGGGTTGATCTGGCGGTGTTGGGTGGTTTGCTGCTGCTGGCTGTTTCAACCGCAGTGTCCAACAGTGAGTTGTTGCTGCGCCTTTATCCGGCCGCCGTAAACCTGGGAATGCTGCTGCTTTTCGGCGGCTCGCTGCTCTTCCCTCCGTCCATGATTGAACGCTTTGCTCGCTTGGGCGAAGCCGAACTTCCGCTAGCAGCTATCGGTTACACGCGCCGCGTGACTAAGATCTGGTGCGCCTTCTTTGTCGGCAACGGTGTGCTCGCTGTTTATACCGCGCTCTATGCCAGCCGCGACGATTGGGCGCTTTACAACGGCTGCATCGCCTATCTGCTGATGGGCGCCCTGTTCGGCGGAGAATGGCTTTTCCGCCGTTTTTTTGTGGCAACAACAAGATGACGAGTTATCTTCCCAAGCTGACGGCGCTGCATGCCTTGTTTGAACGCGGAGAGCGCGTCAACGACCAGCCTGTATGCCATGATGGGCAGCGGCTGGTGTATTGGGGCGAATTTACTGCGCTCGTTTCCGCTCGGCTTGTGGTGCTGCGGCAACGCCATGAAACGCGCTGGTTGCTCGCCGACGATGATCCTCTGGCCTTCATCGCCGGATTGCTGGCCTTGCTCCATGCCGGAAAACAGGTGGTCATTCCACCCAATACGCAGCCGGGAACCCTTGCAGCGCTGGCCGATGCCTTTGACGCCCGGTTCGATGACCGGGATGCTGGTTTTGCCGTTGACTCCTCTGGCGCGCAGCACGGCCCGATGTCGATTGATCCGAATACGGCTACGGTCGATCTTTATACCTCTGGCAGCACCGGCGCATACAAGCGGGTGCGCAAGACGCTGGCGCAGTTCGAGGCCGAGATTGCCGTGCTTGAGTCCTTGTGGGGCAAGACCCTTGGAGCGGCGGTGGTGCTGGCAACGGCGCCGCACCAGCACATCTACGGCCTGCTCTTCCGGCTGCTTTGGCCGCTGGCCAGTGGCCGGGTCTTTGACGCGGTGACCTGTGCGCTGCCAGATGTGCTGGAAGAGCGTTTGGCTTTCTTCGGAAATAGCGCATTGATCTCCAGCCCGGCGCAACTGACGCGACTCCCCGAGTTATTGTCGCTGGCCTCGATCAGGCCGAAGCTGGTCGCGGTATTCTCTTCAGGCGGTCCCTTGTCTGCCAATGCGGCGTGTGTACTCAGCGGCGGGCTGGGCCGGGCGCCCATCGAAATTTTCGGCAGTACCGAAACTGGCGGCGTCGCCTGGCGGCAGCAGGGTGGAACGGACGGTGATTTGTGGACGCCATTTTCAGGCCATACGGTTTGCCGTTCCGAGGGCGGTGCTCTGCTCCTGAATTCTCCTTTCCTGCCCGACGAGAGAGCTTGGAAAATGGATGACGGTATCGAATTGATGGCGGATGGTCGTTTTCGTTTGCTGGGTCGCCTCGACCGTGTCGTGAAGATTGAAGAAAAACGCCTGTCATTGCCGGAGATGGAAGCGCGTCTGGCCGCTCATGTCTGGGTAGCAACCGCCGCTGTCGTGGCCTTGAGTGGGCGCCGGCAAAGCATTGGCGCGGTTCTGGTTCTCAGTGCCGCAGGGAAGGCGAGCGTGGTTGCAAAGGGTAAGCGCAGCGTAACGCAGGCTCTGCACAAGCATCTTTCCGGCCACTTCGAAGCTGTTTTGTTGCCGCGCCACTGGCGCGTTATCGACCGCCTACCGACGACCGATCGCGGAAAAATTGCCTATGCGGGGCTGGTTGATTTGTTCGCCCCTCCCCCCTTATTACCAAGCATAATCAATGTGGCCGGCGACCAGAGTGGCTCTCTTCATCAAGTCGTTCTCGATCTGCATGTCGTGCCGGAGATTGTGCATTTTACCGGGCATTTTCCTGGCGCGGCTCTCTTGCCGGGTGTTGTGCAGGTCGACTGGGCGGTGCATTTTGCGCGCCAGTATTTGCCGCTTGAAGGCGTTTTCTCGGCGCTGGAGAACCTCAAGTTTCTCGGTGTGATCGTACCGGACACACGGCTTCAGTTGTCCCTCGCGTGGGATGCCGAGCGCAAGAGGCTCGATTTTAGCTACGCCACCCCGGTGCGAAAATTCTCGGTCGGCCGCATTGTTTTTGGCGGTGCACAATGAGCTTTGCAGCCTGTTTTCTGATTCCGATCTACAACCACGGGCGCAGTATCCGTGTGACCGTGGAGCGGCTTGAACGCTATGCTTTGCCGATCTTTGTCGTAGACGACGGCAGCGACGACGCAACACGGCAGGTGCTGGCGACGCTGGCCGTTGATTTTCCACGGCTTCGGCTTTTTCGTTTGCCGCAAAATGGCGGCAAAGGGGCTGCTGTCATGCGTGGCATGCGCGAGGCGTTGGCGGCTGGTTTTACCCATGCACTGCAAATTGATGCCGACGGTCAGCACGACACCAACGATGTCCCGCGTTTCCTCGAACTGGGAGCGGCCAATCCGCAGGAGCTGATTTGCGGCAAGCCCGTATACGACGCGTCCGTACCGAAAGGCCGACTTTATGGCCGCTATTTAACGCATTTCTGGGTGTGTGTGGAGACGTTGAATTTATCCGCGACCGACTCGATGTGCGGTTTCCGGCTTTATCCGCTGGCCGCCTGCTGTGCTTTGATCAATCGCGTAAAGCTGCCATCTCGGATGGACTTTGATATCGAGATTTTGGTGCGTCTGGCGTGGGCCGGGCTGGGCTTCAAGGTCGTCGATACGCGGGTGATCTATCCGGACGACGGTGTTTCCCATTTCGACATGCTGCGCGACAACCTGCGCATTTCGAAGATGCACACGCGACTGACCTGCGGCATGGTGCTGCGCTTGCCCTTGCTGCTGGCACGCAAACTGTTTGGCTCGCGAGCGTCGCGCGAGCACTGGTCGAGACTGGCCGAACGCGGCAGCGTGCTGGGCTTGAAAACCGTTTTTGCCTGCTACCGTCTTCTTGGTGAGCGGGCAGCACACTGGCTGCTGTACCCAATTGTCGGCTACTTCTTTATTACCGGGCGCAAGGCGCGCGCGGCCTCGCTGGATTACCTGCAACGGGTGCGTCGCCGGAGCGGCTTGGCGGCACCGGGTTGGCGTGACAGTTTCCGGCACATGCTGTGCTTTGCTGAATCCGGACTGGACAAGCTGGCAGCATGGCTCGGAGAACTGGGTAGCCGTCAGGTCGATTTCCCGGACCGTCCCGAGTTGCTCAAAGTAATCGCTTCCGGTCGCGGTGCCGTGCTGATTGGCTCCCATCTTGGTAATCTGGAAATGATCCGGGCCTTGGCGGTCAAAGAGCGGCAGGCGGCGGTCAATGCCGTGGTTTATACAGACCACGCCCAGCGCTTTAACGAGATGCTCAAGCAGGCCAATGCCGACTTTGGCATCAATCTGATCCAGGTGTCGCAGCTTGGGCCGGAGACAGCGATTTTGCTCAAAGATAAGGTTGACCGAGGTGAGCTGGTGGTCATCGTTGGCGACCGTACTCCGCCAGCGGCGAACGGCACTGGGCGTATTAGCTGGGTCGAGTTTCTCGGCGAGCGGGCACCGTTTGCGCAAGGGCCATTCATACTGGCCAGCCTGCTCGATTGCCCGGTCTATCTGTGTTTTTGCTTGTGCGAAAAGCGTGGCAATGACCACGGCTACCGGATTCATCTGGAACGCTTCGCCGAGCGCATCGATTTGCCGCGCCGCGAGCGCTTGGCGCGCCTTGAGGCTTACCTGCAGCAATATGCGCGGCGGCTGGAACACTATTGCCTGCAAGCCTCTGATCAATGGTTCAATTTTTACGATTTCTGGCACTCGGCTGCCACAGATCATTCTGACAAGGTGTAATCATGGTTGTTCGTTTACCTGCAACAGCGTGCGCACAGACGGTAACTGTCGGCGCGGGTCGGCTGTGTATCGAGGACGTGCTGCGCGTCGCCAAGGGCGAAGCTGGCGTTGCGTTATCGGGTGATCCCGAATTCGCCCGGCGCATCCGCAGCGGGGCGCAGTATCTCGAGCGCTTGCTGGCCGGCAACGGGGTGGTCTACGGCGTGAATACCGGTTATGGAGACTCTTGCACCGTCAGCGTTCCGCCCGAACTGGTCGCCGAGTTGCCCTTGCACCTGACGCGCTACCACGGTTGTGGCCTGGGCGAATACCTGGACGATGAACAAACGCTGGCGGTTCTCATCTGTCGTTTGAATTCGCTGGCACAAGGTTATTCCGGCGTGCGCTGGGAGTTGCTCGAACAACTGCTTGTGCTGATTGAGCATCGCCTTTTGCCGTTCATTCCTTCCGAGGGCTCGGTTGGGGCCAGCGGTGATTTGACGCCGTTGTCCTATGTGGCCGCCGCGCTGATCGGCGAGCGCGATGTGCGCTTTGGCGGACAGCGCCGCAAGGCACTTGATGCCTTGCTCGAACTGGGGGTGACGCCGCTCCGGCTGGCGCCCAAGGAAGGACTGGCGATCATGAATGGCACGGCCGTAATGACCGCGCTGGCCTGCCTCGCCTGGAAGCGTGCCGAGTCCTTGAGCCGTCTTTGCTGCCGACTGACGGCGCTGGCTTCGATCGCCATGCGCGGCAATCGCGGGCATTTCGATCCACGTTTGTTTGCCGCCAAGCCGCATGCCGGGCAAAACGAGGCGGCCGCATGGATCTTCGCCGATCTGCATGCCGACGACGACGAGGTTATCCGCCTGCAGGATCGTTATTCGATTCGTTGTGCGCCGCATGTGATCGGTGTTACGCGCGACGCTTTGACCTGGATGCGGCGTGACATCGAAAACGAGCTGAACAGTGCCAACGACAATCCCTTGATCAACGGTGACGCTGAACTGGTGCTGCACGGCGGACATTTCTACGGCGGACACATTGCCTTTGCCATGGATGCGCTGAAAACGGCTGTCGCCAATCTGGCCGATCTAATGGACCGCCAGTTGGCTTTGCTGGTGGACAGCAAATATAACCATGGCTTGCCGCAAAACCTGTCCGGCAGTCTGGGGCCACGTGCGCCGATCAACCACGGTTTCAAGGCCGTGCAAATTGGTTCTTCAGCGTGGACCGCCGAAGCGCTGAAGCTGACCATGCCAGCCAGCGTGTTTTCGCGCTCCACCGAATGCCACAATCAGGACAAGGTGAGTATGGGTACCATCGCCGCACGCGACTGTCTGCGGGTTCTGGAGCTGACCGAGCAGGTGGCGGCAGCGCTGATGCTGGCCAGCGTGCAGGGTGTGCGTCTGCGCCAGATGCAGGATAGTGCCAATCCGGTCGCCCTGATGCCGCCGCTTGAGGACTTCATGGCGCGCGTTGCCGAGCATTCGGATTTCCTCGATGAAGACAGGCCGCTGGAAGCCGAGTTGCGCCAGATGACCGAGCTGATCCGGCAGGATTATTGGGAACTGTATCCGGATGCCTGAGCTGACAGCCACCATTGATGTTGAAGTGCCATTCCACGACGTCGATTCGATGCAGGTGGCCTGGCACGGTCACTACGTCAAATACTTCGAGCTGGCGCGTTGTGCGTTGCTACGTCGCTTCGACTACGACTATCCGCAGATGCAAACCTCGGGCTATCTCTGGCCGATCGTCGAATGTCATCTGAAGTACGTCCGCCCGGCGCTCTACGGGCAGAAGCTGTCCGTTCAGGCAAGCCTGCTCGAATACGAAAACCGAATCAAAATTGCTTATCAGATCCGCGACATCGAGAGCGGCGAGCGGATGACCAAAGGGCACACCATTCAGGTGGCGGTCGACGCGGCAACGCGCGAACTCCAGTTCGTTTCGCCGCCCGTGGTATTCAGGAAGCTTGAGAAGGTGCTGGCAACATGAAGCTTGTCCGTTCGCTGATTGCTTTGGCTGGTCTGTTGGGCGCTTTGTCAGCAAGTGCTGCGAGCACGCTGAACCAGATCGGCGCGCAGATCGAGCAGCATGCGGTGGTCCGTGCCGAGTTCGTGCAGAGCAAGCAGATGGCGGCTTTGAAACGGCCGCTGGTAACCCGGGGCAGGCTAACCTTTTCCCGTAGTCAGGGTGTGCTTTGGCAAATCGAGCAGCCTTATCGCATGAGCTATGTACTTGGCGAGGCGCGGATTGTCGAGATCGGCAGCGATGGTGTGCGCCGCGTACGCGAGACCCGCGACGTGCCGGGGCTGGCGCAGGTTGGCCGGGTGTTTCGCGCCGTGCTTGGTGCCAACTCCGATGCCTTGCGCGAGTATTTCGACGCCACCGTGCAGGGCGATCCGGGCAAATGGGTGATCGAGCTGAAACCCCGGCAAGCCCAACTGGCGCAATACTTGGGTGGAATGCGGTTGTCTGGCGGCCGTTTTGTCGAGGAAATCCAGATCAGCGAAACAGGCGGCGACAGCACGCAAATCCGCTTTGGCAATTCGCAGGGTGCGGCGGTGCTGAACGAAGCGGAGCTATCGCTCTTTGGCGGTGATAGTGCGGATCGCACAGGAACGGCGCGCCAATGAACGGCATGCGCTGGCGTGCGCTGCTGTGGCTGGTGCTGGCCTGCGAACTTGCGCTGGCCGGCGCCATGCGGTTTTCGGGAGGTTTGCCGCTGCAAAGCAACTTGCTGGCGCTGCTGCCACAAACTGAACGCAACCCGCTAGCCGAACGGGCCGTGGGCCGCTTGGCCGAGGCGGCGGGCAATCGCGCGTTTTTTCTGATCGGGCCGGCAAGCCCCGAAGTTGCAGGGCAAGCCGCCCGGCAGTTTGCCGCACAGTTACGCGACGCCAAGGCATTTCGCCAGGTGGTGGCGGAGATTCCTCCGTTCGACCCGCAGCAACTGGTGCGTTTTTACCTGCCCTACCGCTTCAATCTGCTGAGCGATGCTGATCGTGCTGTACTGGCGGAGGCTCCCCTCGATATGGGCGAGCGGCTGCGGCGCAAGCTTTACGCGCCCTTTCAGTTCGGCCCGGCGTATTCGCTGGCCGATGATCCTTTGGGGCTGGGCGATGCCTGGTTGGGCGGGCTGCCGCTGAAAACGCTCAAGCTCGAACCTCAGGACGGCTTGCTCATCGCGCGTGACGGTGAGCAGGTGTGGGCGGTCGTTTCGACTGAGTTGGCCGAATCGGCGTACGACAGTGCGATCCAGAGCCAGGTCATCGCGTCGATTGGGGTCGCGGAAAATGCCTTGAAGAACGACTTTCCCGACCTGGCTGTGTTGCGTACCGGGACTGTCTTTTATGCGTCGGCGGCGCGGCAAAGCGCTGAGCGCGAGGTCGATTTCATCGGTGCCGGTTCGTTGATCGGTATGCTTCTCCTGCTCTATCTTGTTTTTCGCTCGTTTCGCCCGCTGGCGCTTGGTTTGTTGTCGGTGGGTTTTGGCATTGCGGCGGCGGTGACCGTCGTCGTTGCGGTGTACGGAGAAATGCATCTGATCACGCTGGTGTTCGGCGCCAGCCTGATCGGGGAGGCCATCGACTACGCGATCCAGTATTTCGCGGCGCATCTTGGCGCGGGAGAAGCCTGGGAGCCGGTAGCTGGCCTGCGGCGCATCGCACCGGGTTTGCTGATGGCGCTTACAACCAGCCTGCTTGGCTATGCCGCCCTGATGTTTGCCCCTTTTCCGGCACTTTCGCAAATTGCTCTGTTCGCGCTGGTTGGTTTGACTGCGGCGTGTGCCACGGTGTTTCTGTTGCTGCCCTGGCTGCTGCAGATCCCTGGGCGGCGCAATCCGGAGGTCGCTGTCGCACTGCCACGGTGTTTTCTGGTGTTCTGGCGGGCGCATGTTGGTCGTCGCGCCTGTCTGGTGCTTGCCGTCGTGCTGCTCGCCATTTCGCTGCCGGGTTGGATGCAGCTTGGCAGCAATGACAACGTGCAGGTGCTGATTTCCCGGCCAGCGGCGCTCGTCGCTCAGGAAGAGAGAATTCGTGAACTGACGGGATTTGGCAACAGCAGTCAGTTTTTTCTGGTCGAGGGCGCTACACCCGAGGAGGTTCTGCGCCATGAGGAAAGCTTGCTCGAAAGTCTCGCCAAGCTGACGGGGCAGGGGGCCACGCGTGCGCTTGACAGCTACCTCGGGGTTTCAGCCTTCGTTCCCTCTGCGGAGCGGCAACGGCAGAACCGGGGGTATCTGGCAAAGAAGCTCTTTTTGGATGAGCGCGGGTTGCGCGACCAACTCGGCGAGGCGGCGCTGCGCGATGAGCTGGCTGAGCGGTTTGTCGCAGAATTCAAAGGCAGTGAGGGGCAGGTGCTGCTCGTCGAGGACTGGGTGAAATCGCCGCTGTCGGCGCCTTTCCGACATCTTTGGTTGGGGCCGATGGGTCAGACGGAAGAGGCCAAAGGTGGCTTTGCTGCGGTCGTTCAGCCTCTGGGTATCCGAGATTTGACGCGTCTTGCCGAGGCATCTGCCAATCTGCCGGGCGTGAGCTTTGTCGATAAGGCCGGCAGCGTATCGCGTCTGTTCGGTGAGTATCGACAGTGGGGGGCGTTGTGGCTGCTTGGCGCGCTGTCGCTGGTTTATGCCGTGTTGTCCCTGCGCTACGGCCTGGCGTGCTCGGCCTTCATGCTGTTGCCGACGGGGCTGTCGATAGCCGTTGTGCTCGGCGCTCTCGGTTATTTGGGTATCTCGCTAACGCTGTTCAATCTGATGGGTTTCATGTTGGTGCTGGGGGTTGGTGTCAATTACGCCATCTTCCTGTGCGAGGGCGGTTTGAATGAAGCAGCGACACTGGCCGGTGTTCTGCTCTCAGCGGGAACCACCTTGCTGTCTTTCGGCCTGCTGGCGTTTAGTTCGATGCCGGCGCTGTCTGGCTTCGGGCTGACTTTGCTGCTGGGTATCAGCGTTTCTGTTCTGCTGGCACCGATGGTGCTGTCGTTTGCTGGCGAGGAAGTGGCATGAAGCATTTAGCCGCAGTGTCGGTTGCCCTAGCTGTGTTGCTCGCTGCGGCTTGTGCCGGTGATGGCTCTCGTTGCGCGGCATTGCCCGCTGGCGGTCGTTACTGCTTGCAGGCAACGGCCGACGTGCCGCCCTTCGATGTGCAGCAGAAAGTGGATGTCGCATTCGGTGGCCGGACGGATACGATAATCGCGCAGGTAGAGACGGACTCTCTTGGCATGCGTTTTGTCGGCACAACGCCGTTCGGGCAGAAACTGGTGCAGCTTAGCTTCGACAATGATCGTGTCACGGTTGAAGCAGCGCAAATTAAAGGGCTGGATCCGGTACTGCTGCTGGCGCTAGTGCAGATGGCAAGCTGGCCTGCCGAGAGCGTGCATGCCGGATTGGGTGATTCTGCGTCCGTTGTCGAAGCCGAAGGATCGCGGCGTCTTGTCAAGGACGAAAATGAGCTTGTCCTGATCAAGTATACTCGTGGCCGCCCGCCACTTGGCGATATGTCCATTCAATTGCCGGGGGGCGGTGTCGAATTTACGATCGTCAATCTGGATGTGGCCGTTACACCATGAGTAGTACGTTATATTTGCCCGCGCTTGGTATCGTTAATGCCCTTGGTTGGGGCGCAGATGAGGTCGCGCGGCGGCTCGCTTGTGGCGATACGAGCAGCATGGTGCTGGTCGATGAGTTGCTGCCTTCAGGGCCGGCGCGCATTGGGCGAGTGCGCGGTCAATTGCCTGAAGTCCCTCCGGTATTGGCTGATTTTGCCAGCCGTAACAACAGCTTGCTGCTGGCGGCGCTCGCTCAGATCCGGCCCGAGGTTGATGCGCTCATTGCACGTTTCGGCGGTGAGCGGGTCGGTATTGTCCTCGGGACGAGCACTTCCGGAATCGCAGAAGGCGAGGCGGCCATTGCTGCGCACCGTGCCAGCGGCGTTTTGCCTGCAGGCTTCAGCTATGCTCAGCAAGAACTTGGTGCGCCGGCGATTTTTCTGGCGCGCGTTCTGAACATCAATGGTCCGGCGTATTGTGTATCGACCGCGTGCACGTCGAGTGCCAAGGCCTTTGTCTCGGCGCGCAATCTGTTGCGGCATGGATTGTGCGACGTCGTGCTGGTCGGCGGCGTTGATTCGCTCTGCAAATTGACGGTCAACGGTTTTGCTGCGCTCGAATCGATATCGCCGGAGGTCTGCAACCCGATGAGTCGAAACCGCAATGGCATCAATATTGGCGAAGGTGCCGCACTGTTCCTGATGACCCGCGACGAGTCGGCCTTCGCTTTTCTCGGTGCGGGTGAGAGCAGCGATGCCTACCACATGTCGGCACCACATCCGGAGGGCTTGGGCGCCGAAGCGGCGATGCGCGCCGCGCTGGCCGATGCGGGCTTGGCGGAAGGTGCGGTCGATTATCTCAACATGCACGCCACGGCGACGCCAAAAAACGATGCGATGGAAAGCCTGGCGATCAGCCGCTTGTTCCCGTCCGGTATTGCTGCCAGTGGCACCAAGCCGATGACCGGGCACGCGCTTGGCGCGGCGGGTGCCACCGAGCTGGGTCTGTGCTGGCTGGCGCTACGCGATGGCTTTCTGCCGCCGCACGTGTGGGATGGCGAAATCGATCCTGCGTTACCGCGACTGGAACTTGTTGAGCCCGGACAAAGATTCAGACGTAGTTCCGGCCGCGTGTGCATGAGCAACTCATTTGCTTTCGGTGGAAGCAATGCCAGCCTGCTGATCGGAGATGCGCCTTGAGCGAAGCGGCTATTTTTTCTCTCATCGAGGAGCTTCTACCGCATCGCGGCACCATGCTGCTGCTTGACCGGGTTGCCGAGTTTGCGATCAGTGCGCTTGTTGCCGAGTATTCGCCGCGCACAGATGCCTGGTATGCCGACGCTTCGGGCAATATGCCCGGATGGATTGGAGTCGAACTGATGGCGCAGAGCGTCGCAGCGCATGTGGCAATTGGGAAGCGGCAAGCCGGGCTGAGGCCTAAAATGGGGGCCTTGCTGGGAACACGCAGTTACCGGATGTCGTCGGCGGTGGGGAGCTTCAGCGCGGGGCAGGTCTTGCGTATTTGCGTCGAGGAGACCTTTCGCGACGAGAGTGGGCTGGCCGCCTATGATTGCTCCATCGTGCAGAATGGCGAGAGCTTGGCAACAGCGGTACTGAAGACCTTTGAGCCTGATGATTTTGAGTTGTTTGTGCAGGGAAGTGCGTAATGAACCAAAAACGGGTTTTTGTCAGTGGGTCAAGTCGTGGCATTGGGCGCGCCATCGCCTTGCGTCTGGCGCGTGACGGCTTTGCCGTGACCGTACATTGTCGTAGCCGCAGTGCCGAGGCAGAGGGCTTGGTTTCCGAGATCGTGGTGGCTGGCGGCGCGGCGGATTTTTTGATGTTCGATGTACGTGATCGCGTACTGGCCAGCGCCTCGCTGGAGCAGACTGTGGCCGAAAAGGGCGCTTACTACGGCATTGTCTGCAATGCCGGTATTTCTCGTGATGGGGCTTTCCCGGCATTGACCGGTGAAGACTGGGATAGTGTGCTGGATACCAGTCTCGACGGTTTCTTCAATGTCGTTCATCCGCTGATCATGCCGATGGTGCGGGCGAAATGTGGCGGGAGGATCGTCACGCTGGCGTCCGTTTCCGGGGTCATGGGCAATCGTGGGCAGGTCAATTACAGCGCGGCAAAAGCCGGTTTGATTGGGGCGACCAAAGCCTTGGCAGTCGAACTGGGGAGTCGTGGCATCACCGTCAATTGCGTGGCGCCTGGATTGATTGAAACGGAAATGACCGACAACCTTTCAATGGCAGAGGCGCTCAAGATCGTGCCGATGAACCGCGTTGGAACCCCGGATGAAGTGGCGGCGGCGGTTTCTTTTCTGATGTCGAACGAGGCCTCGTACATCACCCGGCAAGTGCTCGGCGTTAATGGAGGGATCGTCTGATGGCGCGCGTTGTGGTGACCGGGATGGCAGGTGTTACGGCGCTTGGTGATAACTGGGAGGCAATTGAGAGCCGTCTTCGCTCGGGGCAGAATGCGGTACGCCGTATGCCCGAGTGGGACTATTTCGACACCCTCAACACCCGGCTCGGTGCTCCCGTGGACGACTTTCAGATGTCGGCAAACTATCCGCGCAAAATGATTCGCTCGATGGGGCGTGTCTCGCTGCTTTCGGTACGGGCCAGCGAGATGGCGCTGCTTGATGCCGGCTTGCTGGATGATCCGGCGATTCGTGACGGTAGGACGGGTATCGCTTATGGCTCCTCGTCAGGAAGTGTTGATCCGGTACGTATTTTTGGTCATATGCTCGAATCCGGTTCGATGCAAGGCGTGACCTCGACCAGCTACATTCAAATGATGCCGCATACAACCGCAGTCAATGTTGGCCTTTTTTTTGGGCTCAAGGGCAGGGTTATTCCGACGTCGAGTGCTTGCACCTCAGGCAGTCAGGGTATCGGTTATGCCTATGAAGCGATTCGTTTCGGCCGCCAGACCATCATGCTGGCTGGCGGGGCTGAAGAGATTTCCGCTCCGGGTGCTGCGGTGTTTGATACGCTGTTTGCGACGACCTGCCGCAACGACTCGCCGACAACGACGCCCCGGCCCTTTGACCGTGATCGTGACGGTTTGGTGGTTGGCGAGGGTGCTGCCACCCTCGTGCTTGAAGACTACGAACACGCGAAGGCTCGTGGCGCAAGGATCTACGCCGAAATCCTCGGCTTCGCCACCAATTCCGACGGCAGTCATATCACTCAGCCGGAAAGTGCGACGATGGCCTTCGTGATGCAGCAGGCTCTTGATGATGCGAAGTTGCCGCCCTCGGCAATCGGTTACGTGAGTGCGCATGGCACGGCCACTGATCGTGGCGATGTTGCGGAGAGCCACGCGACGGTTAGTGTGCTGGGCGCGGGAAAGCCGATCAGCTCGATGAAAAGCTATTTGGGCCACACGCTTGGCGCCTGCGGTGCTGTCGAAGCCTGGTGGAGCATCGAAATGATGCGTCGGCAATGGTTCGCCCCAACGATCAATCTCGATAATCCTGACCCGGCTTGCGGCGAACTTGATTATCTCGTCGGCGGCGGGCGGGAAATCGATACAGAGTACGTGATGAGTAATAACTTCGCTTTTGGTGGCATCAATACATCGATCATCTTGAGGCGAATCTAGGTTTTTGGTGTTTTGGTTGGGCGGTTCTGAGCCCAAAAGCTGGCTTGCTTTATTAGTGTCCTATTTAATAATTTGAGGAATGATTCACATGAAAACCATTGGTGCAATTTTTGCATTTGTTGTTTTTTTTCTCCCATGCTCTGCTTATGCGCGCCCCTCTGAGTCTCTGATCAATTACCCAAGCATACCGGTTGCCGTTTCGAGTGGAAAAGCGCTGACGGCGGATCAGGTGTGCAAGATTGTTCGTGAGGCAGCTGAGGAGAAAAAATGGTTGGTAGGGGCTCAACCGGACGGAAAACTATTGGCGAGCCTAAGTTGGAATTCAAGCAAGCACACGATTGTGGTCGAAATCGCTTGTTCTGATGCTAGCTATTCCATCGTTTACAAAGATAGCATCAACATGAAATTCAGCTCCCAAGATGGTCAGATGACCATTCACCCGCACTACAACAAATTCGTGAAGGAACTGAATGATTCGGTTCGGGTCCGGCTCATGACCTTCTGATCCATTTGTTTTTTTCCGTATTCGGCTGAGGTCTTTGCTTAGGGAGTTGCATGGTAAGGCGCGTCGTTGTTACCGGTTTGGGTGTTGTGTCCTGCCTGGGGAATGAGCTTAAGCAGGTCGAACTTGCTCTGCGCGAGGGGCGTCCCGGTGTCCGTTATGTACCTGAATATGCGGAGCTTGGTTTGCGTAGTTGCGTTGCAGGAACACCTGACCTCGAAGGGCTGCCACCGGTGGCTCGCAAGTTTCGTCGCTTCATGGGTGATGCTTCGCTTTACGCCTATCATGCGATGCGCTACGCCCTGAATGATGCGGAGCTTGCAGCAGGTCTGTTGACCAACTCGCGAACCGGTCTTGTTGTCGGCTCAGGAGTCGGCTCGCCCTTCGAGCATCTTGCCGCAGTTGATAGGCTCCGCGAGGGCGGGCTGGCAAAGGTGTTGCCTTATGCGGTTCCTCGCGTCATGGGAAGTACAACGTCTGCCTGTTTGTCGACGGCTTTCGGCATTCAAGGGGTAAGCTATTCGATGATCTCGGCCTGTGCCACAGCTGCACATTGCATTGGTCATGCAGCCGAATTGATTCAGCTTGGCAAGCAAGATGTGGTCTTCGCTGGTGGGGCAGAGGAGTTGCGCTGGACGTCGACCGTGCTGTTCGATGCGATGGGGGCGCTTTCGACGACGTTCAATGACGCGACAGCATCAAGGCCCTACGATACGGCGCGCGATGGCTTTGTGATTGCTGGTGGCGCCGGTATCCTGGTTCTTGAAGAGCTTGACCATGCGCGACGTCGAGGCGCGCGAATTTATGCCGAGTTGGTTGGGTACGGCGCGTGTTGCGACGGTCTCGATATGGTGACGCCATCGCCGGATGGCGCGGCGCGGGCTATGCGCTTGGCTTGGGCAGAGGCTGGCGGGCGCATTGACTATATCAATGCACATGCCACCTCCACTCGCCTTGGGGACGTTAGTGAATTGGATGCGATTCGGGCAGTGTTTGAAGGTGATTTGCCTCTAATTTCGTCGACCAAAGGTTTGACCGGGCATCCGATCGCTGCTTCTGCGGCGCATGAGGCAGTCTATTCGTTGCTTATGTTGAAGTGCGGGTTTCTTGCTGGGTGTGCCAATGTGTCCAAACTTGATGTTGAGTGCGAGGCAATGCCAATACTTATAGCAGCCATTGCGCATCGTATCGATACGGTGATGTCGAACAGCTTTGGTTTTGGCGGGACTAACGCCAGTCTGATTTTTCGCCGTCTGGATTGATTGGCGGCATTTGTGGTCGTTTTTTGGAGGGTAATAGGAATGAATCGTGTTTTCCCAATAGCCGTAGTCGTTTTTTTCTTGATAAACAGCATCTGCGCTTATGCAAGGGATGATCATAATATCTATCCGCTGGAGGATGCGCTTAATACTCCGGAAGCAAAAGGTAAGCTTGATCCGTCGATCAGGCTTTATTTCGGTAAGCAGAAATACCCCAAGGTCTTGAGTGAGTTTGGTGAGTGGAAGACTAACAAGAAGACTAACGCCTTCAACAAGTCTGATAAGGAAGCATGCGAATGGGTTTTTCTAAGTGCTGTACTCGAGCTTCAGGAGCGGGCCCAAAAAGAAGGAGGTAATGCCGTCGTCGGCATTAAGAGCAATTACAAAAACATCGAACGCAGCAGCGAAACCGAATACATGTGCGGCAACGGCGCACTGATGTCCGGGGTCGCCCTGAAGGGCACGGTTGTCAAACTGGCTAAGTGAGTCATTTGGCACGCTGTCTTGCCTGCCTCCCGCGTTGTCGGCTTCTAAGCCGATCATGAATATGACTCGAAAAATTCTAAATGAACCCTACAGCCGATCTATCCAGTAACTGTATTGAATTTGAACCGGCGAGCCGGCGTGGCCTGGCTGCCCGATTTGAAGCGCAAAGAATTGCTTTTGGTCCAGTGGTCTTCCAATGCGCACGCACTGCTTGGAAAAGTGGTCTGTTGGCGCAGATTGAACTGGCGGAAAAGGTTGGAGCCACTGTCGCTGAGCTGGCAACGTCCTGTAGCCTTTCCGCCTATGCTATTTCTGTGGTGCTTGAAACAGCACTATCTGCCGGTGTGGTCAAACGTACCGACGGCCGCTACACCTTGACTCGTGTTGGCGATAATATCCTGCACGACGAATTGACTCAAATTAACATTGATTACATTCATGATGTTTGTTATGCGGGTTTGTTTTCTTTGGAGGCCTCTCTGCGCGAAGAAAAGCCCTTAGGCTTGAAGTCGCTGGGCGACTGGCCTACGATCTACGAAGGACTCTCGGAGCTGCCCGAACCAGCCAGAACCAGTTGGTTTAATTTTGACCATCATTATTCGGACTCGGCTTTTTCATCAGCGCTGATCCATGTTTTTGCGCGCAAGCCGCGCTGTCTGATGGATATTGGTGCCAACACCGGGAAATGGTCACTGCAATGTCTGCAACATGATCCCGATGTGCGGATAACATTGCTTGATTTGCCGATTCAGTTGGCCCGTTCCAGAGCGACGCTTGAAAATGCCGGCTTGCTTGAGCGCGCCGTGCTGCATCCGACCGATATCCTTGATTTCAACGCACCATTCCCGAGCAATATGGACGCTGTCTGGATGAGTCAGTTTCTTACCTGTTTCAGCATCGATGCTATCGGACATATTTTTCGTCGAGCCGCCGTATGCTTGGCTGGCGGCGGATCAGTCTGGGTGCTCGATACCTTTTGGGATCGGCAAAAACACGATATCGCCAGCTACTGCCTGATCAACACTTCGCCTTACTTCACGGCTATTGCCAGCGGTAATAGCAAGATGTATGAGTCATCGGCCATCATTGAGTGTGCCGAAACCAACGGTTTGTGTTTGGCAGAAATCGTGGACGATCTGGGTATCTGTCATTCTCTGCTGCGTTTTGTTGTTCGGGACTAATGGCTCCGAGGCGTTCTTTACGTTTCGGGGGCTGTGGTTTCTGTAAAGCTCGTGAACTATCCTAAGCTTTGTTGGTCAACGTCCCTGAGAGCATCTGAAATTGTCTTGAAATTGACGAATCCGGACGCATCTTCCTCCTTGACCAGAAATGGTTGTTTTGCGGTGATTTGCGAAATGGATAGGAGACGCCATGAACATTGTCTATAACAGTGAGAACTACTCAATTGTGGCCTACCCGGTCCAGCAGGGTTTTGAGTTGGTCGATAAGGTCTGGGGGAGGAGTGTTTTTGTGCGGGGGTCAATAGCGATTGGTTTGCGCGAGGCGATTGATCGAATTCCGTACGAGGATCGGAATGAAGAGTCGATTGACTCCCTTCTTGACGATTATTGCGCAGGAGCCGCGCGCCCGATCGTTTTTCACTGATTACGCAAGGGTATAATCAAGGCGTCGCGGCGTTCGCCGCTCAAAAACTCATTGCCGGAGAGCACTAATGGCACTGTACGAGTCAGAGCACACCTTGTTCATGCGAGAAATGATGTCGAAGAATCCTGCATGGGCGGAAGATCAGCTGGTTGGACGCGCTCTGCTTTGGGATCGGAATATTGACGAGGCAGAACAGAGAGCGATCCGTGAAGCACAGGAAGCAAACAAGCCCTATCCTTACGATGTGAACTTTGACAATCGGTAAGATGAGGTTTTTCTGATAAATGGGCTGGGCTGTGTCCGGCCCATTTTATTTTCAGAAAGGTGTTTTGGGGTTGAAGTACGCTTCTTCCTTTGGATTATGAGCACCTTCGCTGCGAGCCGCATTTTTCGTTTGTCTGATATGCCCGCAGGCTGGAAGTCTTTAGAATGCGCTAGGTTACGAGAAAGCAGGAAGAGATAAGGTGAGTAACAATATCGGCCGTTTCGAGGTGATCCGCGAGTTGGGGCGGGGGGCGCAGAGTGTCGTTTATCTGGCGCGAGATCCTCATTTGCAGCGCGAGGTGGCGATCAAAACCCTACATTTTTCGCGTTCCGACTCGAAGAAAAACCAGCAGTTGCTTTCCGAAGCACGCATGGTCAGCCAGCTGCGTCACCCCAACATCGTTCCCATCTTTGAGGCCGATGAAGAGCAGGGTGATCTTTATCTGGTTTTTGAATTGGTGTCTGGTCAGAATTTGGGCGACTATCTCAAGAAAAACGGTCGTTTGACGCCGGTCAAGGCGATTGCCATCATGCATCCAGTTCTGGATGCCATTGCTCATGCACACGCCGCCGGCATCATTCATCGGGACCTGAAGCCGAGCAATATCCTGGTTGATAACAACGGGACGCCGCGTGTCATGGACTTTGGTATTGCCGCGCGGGTCGAGTCCCAGTCAAATGGCGACGAAGCTTTTGCCGGCACGCCGTCCTATATGGCACCGGAGTATATTTCCCGGCGGGAAAGCAGTGAGCGTACCGATGTTTTTTCAGCCGGACTGGTGTTGTACGAGTTGCTGACAGGGCAGCGTGCCGTGCAGGGCGACAATATCTATGAAGTCATGAACCGGATTGCTAACGAGGATATCAAACTCCCTAACTCCGGAGACTTTGAAGTTGATGATCAGTTGGCCAGTATTCTCTATAAGTCCATTGCGCGGGATCCGGAGCAGCGTTTCGCAACCGTGGTACAGATGCGCGAGGCACTTGATAGCTATCTGGAGCCGGATGCTCCTGTGGCGTCAGCCGACGCGAAGCAAAGCACGATTGATTTCTTGCTGCGGCGCATGCGTCACAAGAGCGATTTCCCGGCGCTTTCCGAGTCGGTAACTACGATCAATAAAATTGCCGGGTCCGAGAAGGAAAGTATTGCCAATCTCTCCAGTTCGATTCTCAAGGATTTTTCGCTGACCAACAAGATTCTTCGTCTGGTCAATTCCGTGTATTACCGCCAAGCGGGGGGGGGAAGCATTAGCACGATTTCGCGTGCTGTTTTGGTTCTCGGTTTTGATGCGGTGCGTAATATTGCGATTACCGTCATGCTTTTTGAGCACTTGCAGAACAAGGGAAACGCCACTCATCTCAAGGAGGAGTTTCTGCGCGCCAATCTGGCCGCTATTCTGGCGAAGGATATTGGCGAAAAATCGGCCTCGCGGGATGTGGAGCAGGTGTTCATTTGTTCGATGTTCTACAACCTGGGGCGTTTGTTGACCCAGTATTACTTCCCTGATGAGAGTGAAGAAATCAGGCGGGTCGTCGAGCAAAAGTCGTGCAGTGAGGAACTGGCAGCGGTGCAGGTGCTGGGCATCTCCTTTGAGGATCTTGGCGTAGGGATTGCCAGTAGCTGGGGGTTTCCCAGTCTTATCGTTGGCAGTATGCGCAAACCCCCGCAGGGGCGCATTCGTAAAGCTAATACGGTCGAGGAGCGCATGCGCGTTTTCTCGGCGTTTTCAAATGAGTTATGTACTTTAATTTCCGAAGTTGAACCCGCGCAGCGAAATATCGACTTGCAAAAGGTGACTTCGCGGTTTGGCGAAAACATTGCTTTGAGCGACAAAGCGTTGCAGGAGACGATGGAGAAGTCATTTCAGGAAGTCGCTCAGTTTGCCGGAATTATTGGCATTAACCTGAAACAGTCGGCGTTCGGTCGTCAAATGAGGGCGTGGAATACAAAGCCAGAGTCTGCGCCGGTGACAAAAGATCCGAAGTCTGTCATAACCGATACTATGCTTTCTAACGAGGTGCCTGCGGGGGCTCCCGGTAGCCCCTTCGCAGAGGGTGCTGCAGAGGGTAGCGGCGAGGAAGGTACAGCTAATCTCGCCAATCCAGAAGTTATCTTGATGGCCGGGATTCAGGATATCAGCAATACCTTGGTCGAGGAGTTCAAGCTTAACGACGTATTGCGCATTATTCTGGAAACCATGTATCGCGCCAAAGGGTTCAAACGAGTCATCCTTTGTGTTCGCGATGCGCGCAGCAACACGATGCTTGGCCGTTTTGGCTTCGGTCCGGATGCGCTTGAGATGGCCAAGCGTTTTGGCTTTTCTCTGGTTTTCACGCCGGATATTTTTCATGCCGCATTGTCGAAGGGCGTGGATATTCTGATCAGTGACACTAAGGATCCGAAAATTGTTGCACGTATACCTGGTTGGTACTCCAAGGGAATCAATGCGGGAACGTTCGTTATTTTTCCCTTGTGCATCAAGAATAATCCGGTTGCGATGATTTACGCTGACTCCGATTGCGCGGGAGACATCGTTATTCCGGAGAAAGAGTTGTCTCTTCTACGAACTCTGCGCAATCAGGCCGTTCTGGCCATCAAGCAATCTACCTGACCGCGCTTACGAAAAAAGGCCGCCGATCATGAATCGGCGGCCTTTTTTCGTAAGTGGAAAGTTGAAAAATTACCAGAGCTTCCACCAAGGTTCTTTGCGTTCCAACCCGCGGGTGTAGTAGATACTCTCCGGGAAGTTCTTGCGCATTACGCGTTCTGAGTCGTCGCGCAGGTCATTCATCCCCATTAAGTCGTAGGCCTTGACCATGATGAATAGCGCTTCTTCGGTTGCGGGAGCTTCCGGGTAGTTTTTCAGTGCGAATTGCGCCCGGTTGACCGCGGCGACGTAGGCCTGGCGTTTCATGTAATAGCGGGCAACGTGTACTTCGAGCGAGGCGAGCGCGTTGACCAGATATTTCATGCGCAAAATCGCGTCTGGCGTGTATTTGCTTTCCGGGAAGCGGGTGACGAGTTCGCGGAAAGCGTCGAAGGATTCGCGGGCACCTTTCGGGTCGCGCTCAGTCATGTCCTGCTGGCTGATATTGCCGAGAAGGCCAAGGTCTTCATTGAAACTGATCAGACCGCGCAGGTAATAGACGTAATCGACATTCGGGTGGTTCGGGTGCAACTTGATAAAGCGATCCGTGGCAGCCAATGCCGATGCCGGCTCATTATCTTTCCAGTAGGCGTAGGCCATGTCGATCTGTGCTTGCTGGGCAAAGCGGCCGTAGGGATAACGGGATTCCAGTTTTTCAAAGTATTTGATGGCCTTGTCGTAGGCTCTTTCGTCCATCGCGACTTTGGCTTCGGTATAAAGCTTGTTGGCCGACCATCCGACCGTTTCATCCTTCGTTTCGGGCAATAATCCGCACCCGGTGAAGAGCGTGGCGAAGAAAATTGCTGCGATAACCGCTAAACTACGCATGATGAAAATTCCAGATAAAAAAATAGGTGTCAATTCGCCCAAGGAAAAAAACGGGGTACGTCATGAGCCGGCAGATTATAGCTCAAACCCCCGACTTGCTTTGGTCGTTCCAGCGGATCGCGGGGGGCAGCGCCTTGATCAGGTTATTGCCCATTTGTGTCCACAACATTCTCGTAGTCGCTTGCAAGGTTGGATTCGGGAAGGTCGGGTAGCGATTGGCGGAGTGACGGTCTATGAGCCAAAGCACAAGCTCTGGGGGGGGGAGCAGATGAGTGTCGTAGAGGCGCCTGATGAACGGACTGAATCTGCGGCGCCAGAAGACATTCCGCTCTCGATTGTGCATGAAGACGATACCTTGATTATCCTCAATAAGCCTGCCGGACTGGTGGTGCATCCGGGAAATGGCAACTGGAGTGGAACCCTGCTCAACGCCTTGCTTTTTCATGCGCCAGAGCTCAATAAGGTGCCGCGGGCTGGTATCGTACATCGCTTGGACAAGGAGACGACCGGCCTGATGGTGGTGGCCAAGACGCTGGAAGCGCAGACCGATCTTGTTCGTCAACTGCAGGCGCGCACGGTCAAGCGTTACTATCAGGCGCTGGTGCGTGGCAATGTCGAGCAGGGAGGAACGGTTGATGCGCCGATTGCACGTCATCCGACCTTGCGCACGAAAATGGCTGTAGTCAAAGATGGCAAACCGGCGCGAACGCATTATCGTATCGTTGAGCGATTTATCGACTGTACGCTCGTTGAATGCGCTCTTGAAACCGGGCGGACGCATCAGATTCGCGTGCATATGACGTCTATCGGCCACCCGCTGGTCGGTGATCCGGTTTATGGCGGTGGCGCCAGCCGGGTTCCAGCCGGCCCGGCGTTTCACCGACAAGCTTTGCATGCAAGACGTCTTGGTCTCGTACATCCGACGACCGGCAAGCCAATGCTCTGGAAAACCGACATGCCGGAAGATATGGCAGAACTCATCGATACCGCGCGTACGCTGGCCTTCGAAGCTAAAGCGCTCGAGGAAGAAGATGAAGACTGGGATGAGGATCTCGATGACGGGCCGGAGATTATCTATGTCCGTGGAGAGGCGGCTGACATTGACGACGATGAAGAGCTGGACGATGAATAGTCAGTCTGGCTTCGCTGCCGATTGGCCGGCGCCTGGCAATGTGCGAACACTTCTAACAACCCGTTTGGGCGGCGTGAGTCGCGGTGCGTATTCCAGCATGAATCTCGGCCAGCATGTCGGGGACGATCCTTTGGCGGTTGCCGCCAATCGGCAACAACTAACAGACATGCTTGCTGCCTGTTCAGCAGGTTCGCCGGTCTGGCTCAATCAGGTGCATGGTACGCGGGTGGTAGACGCAGCTGCTCTGGTCGGCAATAGGGCACCCGAAGCCGATGCGTCGTTTGCACGGGCAGCAGGAGTGGTTTGTGCGGTGATGACCGCCGATTGCCTTCCTGTTCTGTTCTGTGATGCCAGCGGTACGGTCGTTGCCGCGGCGCATGCCGGTTGGCGCGGCTTGCTCGCTGGAGTGCTCGAAGAAGCCGTTGCTGCGATGGGTGTTCCGGGTGAGGATGTTATCGCCTATCTCGGGCCGGCTATCGGGCCGCAGGCGTTTGAAGTAGGCGACGAAGTGCGATCGGCCTTTGTCGAGGTCGATGAGCACGCGGCGCAGGCTTTCAAAACCTCAGTTGCGGGTAAGTGGCTGGCCGATATTTACTGGTTGGCACGGCAGCGATTGCAGCGAAAGGGCGTTACGAGTGTTTATGGCGGGATGCAGTGCACTTATGATGAAGCCGATCGTTTCTTTTCTTATCGGCGGGACGGGCAAACGGGGCGGATGGCGTCGTTGATCTGGCTCGACAGGCCAGAATAGCGGCTATTTGTATTTTGTGCTTGGAATCAGACGCTTGTGCGCAAAGTTCTTAATCAAGGTCATGAATCAGCCAGTGAGTGCAGCATGGCGTCAGGCAAAGGACGGCCACAAGGGAAAGTAGCCAAATGGTTCATTCTTTGTTCGGCCTGAATCTTCTAGTAACAATCCCCCGGTTCTGCCGGCGGATTGTTATTACAGAATCTAAAAAAATGTTTTGATCCTGGGGGCTTACAGGTAGCGTGATATCCGGTTTTTCCAATCGGGGTCGTTGGGCATGTTGGCCGTAACTCTCTTGATCTGCTTGAATTGCTCGTCAGGCAAGCCTTGGCAAAGCGTCTGGTAGGTATAGTCGTGGTGGTGTTTCTTGGAAAAATGAAATTCGCCAGCCATCTTGTTTTGTGCAAGCAAATATCGAGCGGTTGAACCCGTGACGAGCGCCGTGTCAATTCGGTGTGATTGAAGACGTTTGAAGATCTCCAGAACATTGCTGACGTCAACGCGTTTAAGCTCGTTGTTTTTCGCCATGTCATCAAGGAAGAGATAGAAGTAGCCGAGTATGCCGCCCATGGTATGACCTGCCATTGACTTCGGTCCTTCATACTCGAAGGGCGATTTGGCTAAGGAAATGATGCTGTTGGAGTCGTTGAAATACCCTGGAGTCCATTGAAAAATCGTCTCGTTGGGATCGCCATGCCATGCGGCACAGGTCCAAGGAACCAGTCCTTTGAATCCATTTGACAGCATTTTGTTCAGATGGCTGCGCGGCAGATTGAAAAGAGCAAATTTGTAGACTCCCCGGAACTTCTCGTTCAGGTAGTCGACCAGTTCATATGTCAGGCCCTGGTTAGGAGCCGTGACATAGGGCTCCAAGTTTTGGTAGTTGTATACCCGGATTGTGTTTTCGTCGACAAACGAGTTGTCCAGATTGGTTATGGCCCGTAGATAGTCGACCATCAACGTTTGCTCTTGCGCTGCAGCGGCGCTGGATTCGGCCAGGGTAGTGGTGGTGTCGACGATGTCCGTCAGCTTGTTCAGGCTTTTGTTGATGTATTCGGTGGAGTTGCTTTGCTCTTCAACTGCATTGGCCGTTTGCACGCTCATCTTGATGATGGTATCGACGGCTTCGGTAATCAAGTCCAGTGATTGATGGCCTTTCTGGGCTTTTGCAACACTATCGTCG
>RRZU012005293.1_pt1 | contig 30738 bp, 28 predicted proteins | sample 2165561 | NCBI WGS metagenome assembly RRZU01 (sample SAMN10456909, study PRJNA506462) | wastewater metagenome | isolation source: wastewater sludge | place: USA: Moscow, Idaho | reverse complement strand
CTGTTGCAAACGTAGTAAATTCAGCATTGGTAAAGTATGCTGAAATGGAAGCTGACACAACTTTGTTAAAAGACCAAAAAATAGTAAGTATCCAAAAAGAGGTTGAAGAAGCTACTTCTTTGGAATTACCATCTCTAGAACAAAATTTAGCAGTAATTGCAACCATTACGACGTTAGGTACTTTGATGGGATTGTTGGGAACTGTGGTCGGAATGATTCGTTCATTTGCTTCTTTGGCAGGTGCTGGTGGCACAGACTCTGTTGCATTGTCACAAGGTATATCTGAAGCTTTGATCAATACAGCATTCGGTATTGCAACCGGAGCTTTAGCCGTTATTGCCTACAACTTCTTCACTAGCAAAATAGACAGTCTTATGTACTGTATCGACGAAATTGGGTTCTCTATTGTAAACAGTTTTTCTGCTAATCATAAATAATCAAAAACAAGCCAAATTATGCCAAAAGTAAAAGCAAAGAGGAAAAGCACTGTTATAGACATGACTGCAATGAGTGATGTTACTGTGCTTTTGTTGACCTTCTTCATGCTTACTTCTACATTTGTTCAAAAAGAGCCTGTTGCGGTTACGACGCCTGCATCAGTATCGGAAATAAAAATTCCAGACGTGAACGTGTTGCAAATATTAGTAGATCAGCAGGGAAAAATATTTTTGAATTTAGATAAGCAAGAAGATAAAGTAGCTGTATTAGAAGCTGTTGGAAAAGAATATGGGATAACTTTCACCAACGAAGAATTAAAAAAATTTAAAGTAATGACCTCGTTTGGTGTTCCTATTCAACAAATGAAATCTTTTTTGGCGTTGGAACCGGACAAACGAGATCAAATTTTACCTACAAAAGGCATCCCTTGCGACAGTTTAAATAATCAATTCAAATCGTGGGTACGAAATGCACGTAAACAAAATAGCGAATTGCGCATTGCCATTAAAGCTGATCAATCAACGCCTTATCCAAACATTAAAAACATTATGTCTTCATTACAGGAAATTCGCGAAAACAGATATAATCTGATTACTTCGTTGAAAAACCAGTCTGAAGACATGTAAAATCAAGGAGGATAGATTATGGAAATGGAAATGAAAGAAAAAGGAAAGTCTAAACAGAAAAAGAAAAGTGTCCGTGTGGACTTCACACCGATGGTAGACATGAATATGCTACTTATCACTTTCTTTATGCTGTGTACATCCTTGAGCAAACCACAGACAATGGAAATTAGTATGCCGACAAAAGACAAAGTAACGGCAGAAGAGCAAACAAAAGTACAGGATACTCGTGCTATTACATTCATTTTGGATGGGAAGAACCGTGTATTTTACTACCTTGGAGAACCAAACTACTCAGATTACAAGTCATTAATTGAGTCAGACTATACTGCAAATGGGTTGAGAGCAATGCTTCTGAAACGAAACAAAAAGGTAGTAGCTGATATGGATGAGTTAAAGAAAAAGAAACTAAATCTGAAAATAACAGATGAGCAATTTACTGAAGAATCCTTAAAGATTAAGGATGATAAATCAGCTCCGGTTGTCATTATAAAAGCTACTGATAAGGCAAATTACAAGAATCTTATTGATGCATTAGATGAAATGCAAATTTGCAGTATCGGGAAATATGCTATCGTTGATATAACTCCAGCCGATGAATTTCTTTTAGCTAATTATGAGGCAAAAGGAACTCTTAATGGAAATAGTGTTCCAGCAAACTAAAAAAAATGAACAGTTATGAGTAAAATAGATATAACATCCTTTGAATGGTGTGATCTGATTTTTGAAGGGAAAAACAAAAAGTACGGAGCTTATGTATTGCGCCAAGAATCTTCTAAAAGACATATTAGAGCATTAATTATTGTTTTGGTTCTTTCTGTAATTCTGTTTTCTCTTCCTACTTTAATCAAAATCATCACTCCGAAACAGGATAAGCTATCTGTAACTGAGGTTACAGCACTTTCCGATTTAAAAGAAGCGGAAGAAGATAAAAAAGCTGAAGAACCAATAGAAGCGGTACCACCACCTCCTCCTTTGAAAAGTTCTATAAAATTTACGCCTCCTGTTATAACCAAAAACGAAGTTCGTGAAGAAGAGGAAATTAAAACACAAGAAGAAGTAACTCATTCAGATGTAGCCATCTCTACTGCAAATATAAAGGGAACAGATGAGGTCAACGGAAAGGATATTGCCGATTTGAATCAAATGGCACAGGAAAGCCAAGAAGAAGAAAAGCCCTTTGTAGTGGTAGAACAAATGCCTCAATTTCCAGGTGGCCAGGATGCAATGAATGCATTTATCGCAAAAAATTTACACTATCCGATTATTGCTCAAGAAAATGGTATTGAAGGTAGAGTTATCATTCGATTTGTGATAAACAAACAAGGTAAAGTCGGTAGAGTAGAACTGGTCAGAGGTATTAATCCAGATTGCGATAAAGAAGCTATGCGAGTTATTAAGTCAATGCCTGATTGGATTCCTGGAAAACAAAATGGTGTGACCGTACCCGTTTCATACACAATTCCAGTACGTTTTAAATTAATGAACAATTAATTTATACTCAGATTAAAATGGAAAAACAAGAAAAAGAAAAGTTTATGAGAAGTACGTTCGCAGTTGTTTTTGGTCTGTTCATGGTAGTTTTCTATATTACAATGGCTATTCTTGTTATATTCACTCCTATATTTGGGTTTACAAATTCGCCGGTTCTTCGATATTCGTTAGGTATATTATTCCTTGCCTACGGTATTTACCGTGGTTGGAGGGAATGGAAAATGAGAAAATAACATTGTTAAGCAGCAGAAATGTTGCTTAACAATCTTTCTATTTATTCATGAAGAAATTTGTTATCTTAATACTTGCCTTATTGTGTTTTTCGTGTCGAAGAGAAAAAGAGGATACAAAACACACTGATACCTTTACGACAGGAGTCATTGCTATTGCTGCTGATGAAAGTTTTGCTCCAATAGTACAACAGGAGTTAGATGTTTTTGAAAGTATGTACACTGGGGCTGGAGTTGTCCCCAAGTACGTAAGTGAAGTAGAAGCTATCAATCTCTTGTTACGGGATAGTGTACGTTTTGCCATAACTACTCGCCGTTTAACACAAAAAGAAAAAACATATTTTGAAAGCAAAAAATTTTTTCCAAAGGAAATTAAAATTGCTACTGACGGAATAGCCATAATTGTCAACAAGAACAATACTGATTCTTTATTGTCGGTGAATGATTTACGAAAAATTCTGACGGGTAAAATTCGTTCATGGAAGTCTTTGGATAAAAGCTCAAAATTAGACAGTTTATTATTAATTTTTGACAATCAAAATTCAAGTACAGTACGTTATGCTATTGATTCTATTTGTAAAGAAGACTGTTTTACAGGTAATTTGAGAGCTCAAAAAAATAATGCTGAAGTAATTGATTTTGTAGCTAATAATCCTAATGCTATTGGCATTATTGGAGCAAGTTGGATTGGTAATAAAAGTGATTCGACCCAACTTTCATTTAATGAAAGGGTTCGGGTTCTTGCCATTAGTCGAGAAAATATGGCAACTCCTGAGAATAGTTTCAAACCCTATCAAGCTTATTTAGCTTTAGGCAAATACCCTCTTACACGCAATGTGTATATTATATTAAACGACCCGAGAGGAGCTTTAGCTTCAGGTCTTACTTCTTTTATGGTTTCAGACAAGGGACAACGTATTATTTTAAAAACAGGCATTGTTCCGGCAACACAGACCATTCGCATCGTAAATATTAATGATGACAGTAATTAAGATTCAACTATTATATACAATATGAAAAAAACATCAATTTTATCGATAGCTTTATTTGGTGGAATTTGTAGCTCCGCTTTTGCAACAAATAACCAAATAGGTATTGAATTTTTTAAATTTGGAGCAATTGAGCAAGCAAAAGAAATTTTCTTATCGGACAAGAAAATTGGTAACATAAATGCTGAAACAGATTATTACTTGGGAGAAATATATTTCTCTCAACAAAAATTAGATTCTGCTAGTTTCTATTTTAATGACGGTTTAGCTAAACAACCCGAAGATGCATTAAATAAAATTGGGATAGCAAAACTTAATCTTACAAAATCTCCGAAGGAATCAAATGCAATTCTAAAAAAGATTGGAGATAAAAACAAGAAAAATCCGTCAATCCTCATTGCCATTGGAAAGGCTTATCTTGATAATAATCAAAGCGAAAAAGCTTTGCAATATGCACATATGGCAAAAAAAATAAAGAATGCAGGAGGATACGTTTTAGAAGGAGATATATATGCTTCTAAAAATGAACTGGGCAAGGCATCCGGAAGTTATGAACAAGCATTAACCTTTGACAAATCTTGCAAAGAAGCGTATGTACGATATGCTAATGTTTATATGTCTGTTAATCCAGACCTTTCTGCTAATATTTTAGAACGATTAATCGAAGTTGACCCTACATCGCCGTTTGCTCAGCGAGCAGTAGCTGATGCTTATTATGCAGGAGGACAGTTTAGAAAAGCTGCTGATGCTTATTCTAAATATGCCACCAGCGAATATTGCGTTCCCTCTGATCTATCAAAGTATGCATTAATTTTATTTTATAGTGGCGACTATCAAAAATCTTGGGAAATTGTAAGCTCTTCATTGAAGACAAATCCAAATGATTTCGTTATGAAACGACTTCTAATGTACAATGACTACGAATTAAAAAAATATGTTGAAGGCTTACCGGCAGCTGATAATTTCATGAATAATAAAGCTGACAACCAAAAATTTATCTATTTAGATTATGTTTACTACGGAAGATTTCTCCAAAAGAGCGAAAACTATAACAAGGCGGTGGAACAATATCAAAAATCAATTGAATTAGATTCTACAAAAATAATCGCTTACAAAGAATTAGCCAGTACTTTCGAATCGTTAAACAATTACGAATCGGCCATAAAAAATTATCAATTGTATATTTACAAAAGTGGAGATAAAGCAACTTTTGGCGACCAACTGGCATTAGGAAAAAATTATTATTACGCAGGAAACGCGATTCAAGTAAAAGATAAACCCAACCTTGAAAAGAGGAAACAGCTGTTGCTTGCTGCTGATAGCATATTTGGCTACGTAGCAGGGAAAAGCACCAATAGTTATCTAGGAAATTTTTGGCGTGCTAGGGCTAATTCATCCCTGGATCCGGAGACAGAGAAAGGATTGGCAAAACCTTATTATGAAGCGGCTTTAGAACTTTTAGAAAAAAATGCTCAAAATAATGTAAAACAAATTGTTGAGTGCTACAGTTACCTAGGATACTATTTTTATGTGAAAGGTGAAAAACAAACCTCCATTTCATATTGGAACAAAATATTGAAGATTGATCCAACAAACGAAGTAGCGAAAACAGCCCTTGCCGGGATGTAAAAGTTTTTTTTGAATGAAAATTCTGAATAGTAAATAAAAAATACCCCAAAAGTTAGCAAAAAAACTTTTGGGGTATTTTTTATATCAAAAAGAATCGAAAGGATAATCTTTCAGAGAAAGTTACAAATACTAAACCATCAAATTTTTAGGATCATTCAAATTGGGGAGAGTTTTTTGTGCTATACTTAGTTTCTACTATTTTTTATCCAATTGTCCAAAAACTCGTTGTAAAAGAGTAGTAACACGAGCAGCAGGATCTGTACGAATAGCCTTTTCTTCTGCGGCTACCTTCACAAACAAACCATCTAAGGCTTTCTCTGTTACGTATTGATTCAAATCAATGCTTATCGATTTTAATCCGGCAACTGAACCTACCGGGCTTTTAGCTACCTTATTATAGGCAGAAGTTAAAGCATTCCATGATTGATTGGTAGAAACATTTGCCACTAAAGGCTTTTCTAAAGATTGCTTTACTTTTGGCATAAAAGCGGCACTTAAATCGCTATATGTTGTTTTACGAAGATACTCAGTAGCTGCATTATTTGCTCCAAACAAAATTCCGGTGGCATCTGAAATACTCATATTAAGAATTGACTTTTTGAAAATGGGTGTTGCTTCCTTAACAGCATCCTCAGCCGAACGATTCAAAGAAAGAACGGCTTTGTTCAATAAATCTTGTCCACCCGGTATTAATTTTATATTATCCACAATCGGTTGGGCTTCCTCCGGTAAAAGTAACTTTAATAAGGCATCATTATAAAAACCATTCTCTACACCCAATAAACTCACTGCTTTTTCGATTCCAACATTCAGCGAACTTTTTAACCCGGAGATATTTTCCGTATTAGTTATTGCTGTTGTTGAAGTAGATGATAAAACAGTAGGAGCAACCTCACTCGCAACATTCAACAATTCAGAACAAGAACATAAGGAAATGGCAAGAGCCGAGATAACAATTACTTTTTTCATAAGTTAGTTTTTTACTTTTTAACTAAAGACAAAGGCTCTACAAAGTTATTTTATTTTTGATAAAAGTAAAATATAGTGTAACCAAGATTAGTTAATCAAACTTAACCTACCTTAAAAAAAGGCTTTCTTGCAAATATTCCTGTTTTATCTGTTCAATGGTTTCCTTTACGGTCATTATTCTTTCTGCCAAATACGCATTGCTTCCGGCAAAAGAAAAACCTTTCGTAAAATCACCTTTTGCAGCGTTAAACAATGCTTCCGCAACACAGTATTGAACTTTTTTGAAATTACAAGTTTTTAAACATTGCCATGCACAATTAATAGGTTTTTTATTACCCAATTTAATTTCACGCACAAAATCATTCATAATGACCCTACCCGGCAAACCAACTGGACTATCAATAATAGTTATATCTTCTTTTTTGCAAGCAATATAATTTTGTTTAAATTCTTCCGAAACATCACACTCCGTTGTAGTGACAAATCTCGTTCCCATTTTCACTCCTTTTGCCCCAACCTGCATAATATCATACATATCCTTTCCCGTATAAATTCCACCTGCTGCAATAACAGGAATCTCTATTCCCAGTTTTTGCTGAAATTGATCAATTTCCGTAACTGTCTGTCGAATAATTATATCAAGTGCATTTTCAGGATTTTCCAACTCATCTTTTTTAAATCCAATATGACCTCCACAACGCGGACCTTCTACAACTATTGCATCTGGCACTCTATTATATTTTTTTAGCCAATAATCAAAAATAACTCTTGCAGCTCTTGCTGAAGATACCTTAGGAACAAACTTGGTTAATGTATTTTCCAAATTAAACGGCATTTTTAAAGGCAATCCCGCACCAACAAAAACCACATCTATTTTTTCTTCTACCGCTACATTTAATAAATCTTCATAATCCGTCAATGCCATCATAACATTTACGCCTATAACGCCATCCGTTTTTGCCCTTGCTTTTCTAATTTCTTTGCGTAAAGCTATTTTGTTACATTCTTTAAAATTTTTCTTATAATCGGGCTCAAGCATTCCAATTGCAACTCCCGAAATAACACCAATTCCTCCTTCATTGGCAACAGCCGATGCTAACTCCGATAATGAAACACAAATACCCATGCCACCTTGAATAATTGGCAATTTTGCTTTTAAACCTCCAATGTTTAATGCTTCCATACTTTTTTATTGATAAATAATTGCCGCAAATGTAGAACAATTAAAATCTATGGCTAAAATTTAGGGATAGGTTACTAGAAAAAGGGGCGATATGGAATTTTAGGGGTGAAAAAACACCTGAAAAAGGATATGAGATATAGAAAAAACATCAAATGATTTTATTAAACTCATTAATATAAGTCTGCGATACCAAAGCGGGAAAATCAATACCTTCAAAATACAGTTTGTAGCCTTGTGAATTACCCTGAATATCTTTAATGAAATTTATATTGACAATAAACGAACGATGGCATCGCTTAATAAAATCAAATTCGGATAGCATTTTTTCAACCTTTTGGAGAGATACGCGAATCATCTGCTTTTGAGGAGCTTCCTGATTTTGGTAATAGACCTCAATATAATTATCAGCAGATTTGATCAGAATAAGAGATTCTGATTTAATAACAAGACTATCCTTTTTATAATCAGACTCAAAATGAATTAGTTTTTGTTTTCTTTGTTTGCTATCCAATAATTTTTTGTTCAGTTGCTGTGCGGTTCTCAAATTGTATCGCAATAGTCTGTTTTGGTTCAAAGTAATTAAAGCCACAATAACAAATGTGCCAAGTAATATTATTTTACCCACGCCTAAAAGAGTTACATTCGACAGAGGAAACAATTTTGTATAAAAGAAAAAATTGCTCCCTGAAATGAGTAATAGTATCCAAAGAATCCAAGAAATTTCACGTTTTATATCCCACTTGCTATTATCAAAAAAAATAGGAAAAATGCTTGGTAAAATAATTAAATTAAAAGTAAGTATTATGAAAGTAGGTACTACAAATTCCCCCAGCAGATAAACAATCTGCTTCATCGAAAAAGCACTGATATTGATAGGTTGAACAATCAGCATAAAAACAAGCACGCCAAAACTAACAAGCAGAATTATTTTCGCATTGGATTTTAAATCATCATTAAACGGATAAGGCCTATTTAAAAATTTTAGCATATGTTTCAATTTTCTTTAATCATGGAATCGTTGGAAGATAAGAAAATCTGGCTTCCACAAATTCTCCTCAAAGGGTACAAATGTAGCTAATATTTACCACAAATTGCATAAAAGATATTTTACTATTTTGCAGGTCTTCCTTTTTGATGCAAAGCCAATTTACTACTCACCCCATTTGAGTATATTACATATTCCACAAATTGAAAAATTATAATTATTTCACTACCTTTGCCGAAATAAATTTTCTACAACAATGAGTAATCAACGTTATATGATGCGTGGCGTTTCTGCATCCAAAGAGGATGTACACAATGCCATCAAAAACATTGACAAAGGAATTTTCCCAAAAGCATTTTGTAAAATAATACCTGATATTTTGGGTGGTGACCCTGAATATTGTAACATTATGCATGCAGATGGTGCCGGCACCAAATCATCTTTGGCATACATGTATTGGAAAGAAACCGGAGATATTAGTGTTTGGAAGGGTATTGCTCAGGATGCATTGATTATGAATATTGATGATCTGCTTTGTGTAGGGGCCGTAGACAACATACTTGTTTCATCTACCATTGGACGAAACAAAATGCTGATACCGGGAGAAGTTATTTCTGCCATTATCAATGGCACCGATGAACTTCTTGCCGAATTACGTAAGATGGGCATAGGAGTTTATGCAACCGGAGGCGAAACAGCTGACGTTGGCGACCTTGTTCGTACCATTATCGTTGACAGTACTGTTACCTGTCGCATGAAACGTTCCGATATAATCGATAATGCAAACATACAATCGGGAGATGTAATCGTCGGATTAGCCTCTTTTGGAAAAGCATCTTACGAAAAAGAGTATAATGGAGGAATGGGTAGCAATGGATTAACTTCTGCACGGCACGACGTATTTTCTAAATATCTGGCACAAAAATATCCTGAAAGCTATGATGCTTCAGTTCCCGAAGAATTAGTCTATTCAGGCAAGTTAAAACTCACAGACGAAGTAGAAGATTCTCCTCTCAACGCAGGAAAATTAGTACTCTCTCCCACCCGCACATACGCACCTGTAGTAAAAAAAATACTTGACCAACAACGAGCCAATATACACGGAATGATACATTGTTCTGGTGGTGCACAAACAAAAATATTGCACTTCGTCGATAACGTTCACATCATTAAGGACAACCTTTTTGCAGTTCCACCGTTATTCAAGACTATTCAAAAAGAGAGTAATACCGATTGGTCTGAAATGTATAAGGTATTTAATATGGGACACCGTTTAGAAGTGTACATTGCACCTGAATACGCTCAAAAAATTATCGAAATTTCAAAATCTTTCAACATAGATGCACAAATTGTAGGTCGTGTTGAAGATAGCACTAAAAAGCAACTGACCATTGAAAGTGAATTTGGAAAATTTATTTACTAAATAAGGATTACATTATACAGTTATCACCTTACCCTATAACAATCAATGAGTAGTATACTAGATAAATTAGAAGGACTTGCAAGTCGCTTTGAAGAAGTTTCCACGTTAATAACGGACCCTGCTGTTATCAGTGACATGAAACGTTTTGTGAAATTAAACAAAGAATATCATGATTTAGAAAAAATTCTATCTGCACAACAAAGGTATAAAACATTGCTTGCCAATCTGGCAGAAGCAAAAGAAATATTGGAGAACGAGAACGACGAGGAAATGCGAGATATGGCTAAAATGGAAATAGACCAAATAAGCCCCAAAATAGCACCTATGGAGGAAGAAATAAAACTTTTACTTGTTCCTGCCGACCCACAAGATGGTAAAAATGCCATTGTAGAAATCAGGGGGGGCACAGGAGGTGACGAGGCGGCTATTTTTGCAGGAGACTTATTTAAAATGTATTCTCGTTACTGTGAAAGCAAAGGTTGGAAAGTGGAAGTTACTAACACAAGCGAAGGAACGTCCGGCGGTTACAAAGAAGTGATTTTTACCGTATCGGGAGAAAATGTATATGGGACACTCAAATACGAATCGGGAGTTCATCGCGTACAACGCGTTCCGCAAACAGAAACACAAGGACGAGTACACACATCAGCCGCAACAGTAGCAGTTTTACCCGAAGCAGAGGAATTTGACATAGAGCTAAAAGAAAGCGATGTACGAGTGGATACATTTTGTTCTTCAGGTGCAGGTGGACAATCTGTAAACACCACCTACTCTGCTATTCGTTTGGTACACATTCCAACAGGCATTACCGTACAGTGCCAAGATGAAAAATCGCAACACAAAAACAAGGCAAAAGCAATGATTGAACTTCGCTCAAGAATTTATGCGATCGAATACCAAAAATATCTTGATGAAATAGGGTCTAAAAGAAAAACGATGGTTTCTACAGGTGACCGTTCAGCAAAAATTCGCACCTATAATTATCCACAAGGACGTATCACCGACCATCGCATAAACTATACGATTTACAATCTGTCAGCATTTATGGATGGCGATATTCAAGATTGTATAGACCACTTGATTGTAGCAGAAAATGCGGAAAGAATGAAAGAAAGTGAGTTATAAATTTACGACACTGCGAACAAAACAAAATATAGTCATGAACAAAGAACAACTACTTGAAAACATAAAACGCAAAAAATCATTCCTTTGCGTAGGTTTAGACACCGATATCGCTAAAATACCGGAATTTCTTTTTGACAAGACGGATGATGCCATGTTTGAATTTAATAAATCTATCATTGACGCAACTGCCGACTTCTGTGTTGCCTATAAACCAAACATTGCTTTTTATGAGTCTTTGGGATTAGAAGGATGGAGCACATTAGAACGAACAGTGGAATATATTCGCACCAATTTCCCTGACCAATTTATCATTGCAGACGCTAAACGCGGTGATATTGGTAATACTTCAGCCATGTATGCTCGCACATTTCTAGGAGATATGGATTTTGATGCTGTTACAATTGCTCCCTACATGGGAGAAGACAGTGTCACTCCGTTTTTGAATTATGGTGGCAAATGGGCTATCTTGTTGGCACTAACATCTAATAAAGGAGCATCTGATTTTCAATACACAAAAGATGCTGAAACCGATGAATATTTGTTTGAAAAAGTTTTAAAAACTTCTCAAAAATGGGGATCTGAAAATAACTTAATGTACGTAGTAGGTGCAACAAAAGCTGATATGCTAAGCAATATTCGCACAATTGTGCCAAACCATTTCTTATTGGTTCCAGGTGTCGGAGCTCAAGGTGGAAGCTTGCAAGAAGTTGCAAAATACGGAATAAACAAAGAATGCGGATTGCTTGTAAATGCTTCTCGTTCTATTATTTATGCAGACAATTCTAAAAATTTTGCCAATGCAGCTCAGAATGAAGCAAGAAACATTCAAACAGAAATGGAAGAAATTCTTTCTTCCTATAAAATAATCTGACAAAAGTGGTTAACAAGAAGAAAATAATCAATGATCCAGTTTTCGGTTTCATCAATATTCCGGGCAACTTTATATACGATCTGATACAACATCCGTATATGCAAAGGTTAACCCGCATAAGGCAATTGGGACTTTCTTCTTACGTATACCCAGGAGCACAACACACACGATTTCAGCACTCCCTAGGAGCCATGTATTTAATGACAGAAGCCATAAAAAATCTGAAATCGAAAGAAATAAAAATCACAAAGGAAGAAGAGGAAGGCGTTTATGCCGCTATCCTCTTACACGATATTGGTCACGGACCATTTTCACATGCTTTAGAAGGAACAATTATAAAAAATGTTTCGCACGAAGACATAACGTTGACAACCATTCAGCGACTGAATAAAGAATTTAATGGGCAATTAAACCTTGCCATGTCTATTCTTCAAAACACATACAAGAAAGAATTTTTGCACCAATTGGTTTCTGGACAACTCGACATGGATAGACTCGATTATTTGCGTCGTGATAGTTTCTTTACAGGTGTAACCGAAGGAAATATCGGTTCTGCACGTATCATTAAAATGTTGAATATCAAAGATGATAAATTGGTAGTAGAAGCAAAAGGAATCTACTCTATAGAAAACTTTCTAATGAATAGGCGTCTGATGTATTGGCAAGTATATTTGCACAAAACAGCTTTTGCTATCGAAAAAATGCTTATTAATACGATTGAACGAGCAAAGATTGTAGCACAAAAGGACGAAAATCTATTTGGAACGCCTTCATTACTTCATTTCATCAAAAAAACTCCTGACAGAAGTTCTTTCGTAGACAATGACGAAACTTTAGACCATTTCTTAGCTCTCGATGACACCGATATTTTGAGTGCTCTCAAAGTGTGGTCTCACCACAATGACAAAATATTATCAGAGCTAAGCAAGGATATTGTCAATAGAAAAATTTTCAAAATGGAAGTAAGTAACCAACCTTTTGACAAAGAGAAAATAAAAAGGAAGGGGCTTGAAATAAGCAATTACCTAGGTATTAAGCAGGAGGAAGCTTCTTATTTTATTTCCGTCAATGAGGTTACAAATAATATGTACAAGAACAATGAGGACAGTATTAACATATTATATAATGATGGAACGACAAAACCAATCAGTCAATCCTCGGATATGCTTGATATCAGCGTTTTATCCAGAGAAGTAACAAAATATTATTTTTGCTATTACAGAACCGATAAAAATTAGTCGTTTTTGCCGTAATAATAACCTTTCTAATCCCCAAAAATCTTTTTTTTGTGAAAATTTTGTTACATTTGCCGAAATTTAAACTGATATGGAATTTTCCGCACAACAAATAGCCGATTTTTTGAAAGGTGAAGTAATAGGAGATTCTTCTGTTAAAGTCAACAACATTTCAAAAATAGAAAAGGGTGAACCAAACACGCTTACCTTTCTTGCAAATCCAAAATACACACACTACATTTACGAGACAAAAGCAAGTGTTGTATTGGTTAACAAATCTTTTGAACCGGAAAAACCGATTACAGCAACACTAATTGCCGTGGAAGATGCGTATAAGTCTTTATCTCTTTTATTGAAACTGGTAGATCAAAATAAACCGGCAAAAAAAGGCATTGATTCTTTAGCATTTATAGCTCCTTCTGCTAAAATAGGCAAGGACGTATACATCGGGGCCTTTTGCTACATTGAAGAAGGTGTTGTCATTGGTGATAATACTCAAATATATCCTCATAGCTACATTGGAAACAATGTAAATGTCGGAAAAAACACCATTCTTTACTCAGGAGTGAGGATTTATTACGACTGTGTCATTGGAAACAATTGTATCATACACTCTTCTGCCGTTATCGGGTCAGATGGTTTTGGCTTTGCACGTAATGAAGATGGAAGTTATGATAAAATACCACAGGGCGGAAATGTTGTTATTGAAGATAACGTTGAAATAGGATCTTGTACATCTGTAGACCGTGCAAGTATTGGGTCTACTATACTTCACAAAGGTGTTAAATTAGATAACCAAATACAAATAGCTCACAATGTAGAAATTGGCGAAAACAGTGCTATGGCAGCATGTTCAGGCATAGCTGGCTCTACAAAAATCGGAAAAAATTGTATCATTGGTGGTATGGTTGGTATCGTAGGACACCTGACTATTGCAGACAATACGCTTATTGGTGCCTATACGGGCATTACTAACAATATAAAAGAAGAAGGACAAGCATTTCAAGGTATACCAGCCATGCCTGCTTCTAAAAATAGGCGTTCCTTTGTGGTATACAGACACTTGCCCGAACTACAACAAACCGTTTTAGAATTGCAAAAAGAGATAAACCTACTAAAAGAAGAACTGAAAAAGTAAAAAATGTCGACAAAACAAAAAACTTTAGAACAACCATTCACATTAGAAGGAAAGGGATTACATACAGGTTTACATATCACAGCCATCTTCAATCCGGCTCCAGAAAACTTTGGAATTATATTTAAACGTGTTGATTTAGAAGGGCAGCCTGAAATTAAAGCAATTGCAGAGAATGTTATTGCAACGGAAAGAGGAACAGTTATTTCTATCAACAATGTTGCAGTTAGTACTATAGAACATGCAATGTCAGCTCTATTTGCAAGTGAAATAGATAACTGTTTGGTAGAAATTAATGCTCCGGAGATGCCTATTTTGGATGGAAGTGCCATCAAATATGTGCAAGCCATAAAAAAAGCAGGTATTGCTGAACAGAAGGAAGAAAAAGATTACTTTATTGTTCCCGAAAAAATGGAATTTTCAGACGGTAGTGGTTCTTCTTTCCTCCTTTTACCGGATGAAAAATTCAGCATTCACACACTGATAAATTTTGATTCCTGCATTTTATCAAATCAATATGCAAGTCTTGAGAATCTATCTGACTTTGAAGTTGAAATAGCATCAGCAAGAACATTCGTTTTTGTCAGAGAAATTGAGCCTTTATTAACCCACAACCTTATTAAAGGAGGTGATTTAGATAATGCCATTGTTATTTACGATCAGGAATTACCAGAAGAAGAAGTAAACCGATTGGCAAAATTGATGAATCAAGAGGGCATAAAAGTAAACCGATTGGGTTATATCAATGAAAAACCCCTTGTTTTTGAAAACGAACCTGCTCGGCATAAATTACTCGATGTTTTAGGTGATTTGGCTTTAATCGGAAAACCAATATTAGGTAGGATTATAGCGACCAAACCGGGACATCATATCAATACACAATTAGCTAAAAAGATTGCCAGGGACCTTCGCAGAGAAGAATCCCAAGCACCTCTGTACAACCCTGAGATTCCTCCTGTAATGGATATTAATCGCATTAAAGAATTGTTACCTCATCGTTGGCCGTTTTTAATGGTAGATAAGATTCTACGTATAAAGGAAAAAGAAATAATCGGTTTGAAAAATGTGACTGGCAATGAAACTTTCTTCGTTGGACACTTTCCTAATGAGCCTGTTATGCCGGGGGTATTGCTAGTTGAAGCGATGGCCCAAGTGGGTGGACTTTTAGTGCTTAATTCCGTAGAAGAACCTACTCGCTATTCAACATACTTCTTAAAAATAGACAACGTTAAATTTCGAAAAAAAGTTTCTCCCGGTGACACACTACTTTTCAAACTGACCTTGTTGACAGAGATACGACGCGGTTGTGCTACAATGCAAGGATATGTATTTGTAGGAAGGAAAATAGTTGCTGAAGCACAATTTATGGCTCAAATAACAAAAAATAAATAACTCTCCAATTTATGAAACAACCTTTAGCATACATTCATCCTGAAGCAAAAATTGCTCCCAATGTTGTTATAGAACCTTTTGTTACGATTGATAAAAATGTAATTATAAAAGAAGGAACTCGCATAAGCTCCGGTGTTACCATTTTAGAAGGAGCTCGCATCGGAAAAAACTGTACTATTTTTCCGGGAGCTGTCATTGCTGCTATTCCTCAAGATTTAAAATTTAACGGAGAAGATACTGTTGTAGAAATTGGAGATAACACGACTATCCGAGAATGTGTTACTATAAACCGAGGCACTTCGGCTAAGGGAAAGACAGTTGTGGGAAGTAATTGTTTACTAATGGCTTATGTCCATGTTGCTCATGATTGTGCAATAGGAAATAATGTAATTCTTGGAAATGCTTGTCAAATAGCGGGAGAAGTGAAAATTGATGATTGGGCTATTGTAAGTGGGGGAACTCTTATTCATCAATTTTGCCATGTGGGCTCTCATGTGATTGTTCAAGGGGGTTCTCGTATAGGAAAAGACATTCCACCTTTCATTACTGCCGGAAGAGACCCTATTTCTTATGCGGGCGTCAATTCTATCGGGCTTCGACGTAGAGGTTTCACAAACGAACAAATATGTGACATTCAAAATATATACCGACTTTTATTCCTTTCCGGGTTGAATACTTCGCAAGCGATAGAGCGAATAGAAGCAGAATTACCTGCCACAAAAGAAAAAGACGAAGTTATACTCTTTCTTCGTAACTCACAAAGAGGCATTATTAAAGGATATTTTGATAAATAAAAATTTAAAGAGGAGTGATACAAAAATTACTCCTCTTTTCAAATATAGCAGTACTTATGGAAGCTGAAGAAACAAAAAAATCGCTCAATTTTATTGAAGCTATTGTTGAAAAGGACCTACAAGAAGGTAAAAATGGTGGACGTATTCAAACTCGTTTTCCACCGGAGCCTAATGGATACCTCCACATCGGACACGCAAAAGCTATTTGTATGGATTTTGGTATTGCAGAAAAGTACAATGGCATCTGTAATCTCCGCTTTGATGATACCAACCCAACTACAGAAGACGTAGAATACGTCAATTCCATACAGGAAGATATCCAATGGCTTGGCTTTAAATGGGCTAATGTTTACTACGCTTCCGATTATTTTCAACAATTATGGGATCTTGCCGTAAAACTAATAAAAGATGGAAAAGCCTATATTGATGAACAATCAGCTGAAGAAATTGCCAAACAAAAAGGTAATCCTACTACCCCGGGAATAGAGAGTCCATACCGTAACCGTCCCATTGGAGAAAATTTGGTTTTATTTGAAAAAATGAATTCAGGAGAGGTGAAAGATGGCGATTTAGTACTCAGAGCTAAAATAGATATGGCTTCATCCAATATGCATTTTAGAGACCCTATTATGTATCGGATAATAAATAACCGTCCACATCATCGTACAGGAAATAAATGGAAAGCTTATCCAATGTATGATTTTGCTCATGGTCAATCAGATTATTTTGAAGGAGTAACCCACTCTCTTTGTACCCTTGAATTTGAAGTTCACCGTCCATTATACGACTGGTTTATAGACCAATTTGCGAACGAAGATTATCGTCCAAGACAAAATGAATTTAATCGTTTAAATATTACCTATACTGTAATGAGTAAACGAAAAATGTTACAATTGGTACAAGAAAAATTGGTTTCGGGATGGGATGATCCTCGTATGCCAACTCTTTGCGGACTAAGAAGAAGAGGATATACCCCTACTTCTATCCGTAATTTTATCGACAAAATAGGATATACCAAATATGATGGAATAATTGATGTTTCGCTATTGGAGCACTCTATAAGGGAAGAATTAAATGAAACAGCTACACGTGTTTCCGGAGTATTAAATCCTGTAAAACTCGTTATAACAAATTATCCTGAAGGTAAAACGGAAATGATGGAAGCTATTAACAATCCGGAGGATGAAACAAAAGGTAGCAGAGAAATTTCTTTTTCAAAGGAGCTTTGGGTAGAACGGGATGATTTTATGGAAAATCCTCCTAAAGGATATTTCCGTATGACACCTGATAAAGAAGTTCGCCTGAAAAATGCCTATATCGTAAAATGTACCGGATGCAAAAAAGATGTTAATGGCGAAATTGAAGAAGTTTATTGTGAATACGACCCGATGACAAAAAGTGGAATGCCGGAAAGCAACCGTAAAGTAAAAGGAACATTGCACTGGGTTGATGCAAAAAACTGTATTGATGCTGAAGTACGGCTTTATGACCGTTTGTTCAGCGTAGAAAATCCGAGTGAGGAGAAAGAAAAAGATTTCAAAGAACTTCTTAACCCAGATTCGTTAAAAACCGTTATGAATTGCAAAGTAGAACCTTTTTTGCAAACGGCAAAACCTCTTGAAAATTTTCAATTTCAACGTCTAGGTTACTTTAATATTGACCCTGATTCTAAGAAAGGAAAACTCATATTCAACCGTACGGTATCATTGAAAGATAGTTGGGCAAAAGAAAAAAAGTAACAGGATGAAAAATACATTAACTCTCAGAACATTTATATCTTTAGTAATATTCTTGACTGCAGGCACATTGTTTGCACAAACAAACTTCAAATCAGGTTATGTTATTAAACTATCAGGAGATACGATTTTTGGTGAAATTGATTACCGAAATGATGTACGTATGGCTAAAAAATGTTCGTTTAGATCAAATGCCAACGCTCCAGTCATAGATTATAAACCGGAAGATATTTTTGGATATCGTTTTACAGATAGTAAATATTTTGTGTCTGAAGTTGTAAATGGACAAAGATATTTTTTAGAATTCTTGATTAAAGGAAAAATCAACATTTATGATTTAAAAGACGATAACGGATATCGTTTTTTCTTAAAAAAAGACAGTAGTGGTATCGTTGAGATGCCCTACGAAGAAGGAATTCGTTATCGAGATAACAAAGCATATATGTATGAATCAACAAAACATATAGGCATTTTAAGTTATGCCATGCAGGATGTTCCAGAATTAAAATCAAGAATTGAAAATATAAAAAAGCCCGAACATAAAACTTTAATTAAGTTAGCTGAAGACTATCACAATGCGGTATGTACAGACGAAAAATGTATTATTTATGAAAAAAAAATGCCTGCATTTACTGTCAACCTTGAAGCAGTTGCAGGTGATGCCATGTATTATTATCATTATTATTCGAATAACATTCTTAAACAACCAGCATTCACAACGGGACTTCTTGCTCATATTTGGATGCCTATGACAAGTGAAAATTTGTTCTTTAGAACAGGATTTATTTATTCAAATTTAAATTTCAATGATAAATACCTAAATTTCAGTTATAAAATACCTTTACAAATTGAATATGTTTATCCTAAATATATTATTAGACCCAAGTTAGCCATTGGAACTAACATATATGTAGTTCCTTTTTATGGAAGTATTGCATGTATGGGTGGTGTAAATATAGAAATCAATAAAATGTTATCATGGTCTATCAATTATGATATAGATTTTTCACATAGTAAATATTTTCCACTAATACCAAGTAAACTCTTGTCGCAGGCTCTTTCTACAGGATTATACATTAAATTCTAATTGCAAACGTAATAGGCTTTAATATTACAAATATTGAAAGAATCAACTAGTAATTTAGGAGTAGAAAAAATAGGCAAATTACTTTTACAGTACTCTGTTCCAGCAATTGTCGCAACTGCAGCTGCCTCTATTTATAATATTATTGATAGAATCTTTATCGGACAAGGTGTAGGAGCACTAGCGATTTCAGGATTGGCAATAACTTTTCCATTGATGAACATCACGGCTGCTTTTGGTGCGATGGTTGGTGTTGGTGCAAGTTCCATGGTTTCTATAAGACTCGGACAAAACAACAAGCAAAGTGCAACACAAATCTTGGGCAATGCTCTTATGCTAAATGTCATTTTAGGCATTGCCGTTTCTATCATCACTCTTATTTTTCTTGACCCTATTCTTTTTGCCCTTGGAGCTAGTGATAATACACTGTCCTACGCAAAAGAATTCATGGAAATTATTTTATTGGGGAATGTTTTTTGCCAAGTTTACCTTGGTCTTAATAGTATCATGCGAGCATCGGGTTATCCAACCAAAGCTATGATTACCTCCCTTGTCACAGTAGTTATCAATGCTATTCTTGCTCCTTTATTTATTTTTGTTTTTAAATGGGGAATTCGCGGAGCTGCTTTGGCTACTGTCTGTGCACAGATTGCAGGATCTTTGCTGGTTATACTTCACTTTACAAGAAGAAACAGTTTTCTAAGATTTCTTCCGGGATGTCTAAAATTAAAAATTGAAATTATCAAAGATATTATTTCAATTGGCATGTCAAATTTTCTTATGCTAATAGCCGGTAGTGCCGTTATTTCTATTATAAATCTTAGTCTTAGTAAATACGGAGGAGATTACGCAGTCGGTGCATATGGCATCATCAATAGCATAGGAAACCTTGGGGTAATGATTGTAATTGGATTTAATCAGGGAATGCAACCTATAGTCGGGTACAACTACGGAGCTTGCAATATAGCTCGTGTTATTAGGGCATTCCGATTAACGATTCTATTTGCAACATGCGTTACTTCTTGTTTATTTTTATTGGCAGAAATCTTTCCATCGGCAATTGCATCGGCTTTTACAACAGACAACAAACTCATTGAGTTAACAACCATAGGAATGCGACTAAATCTATTAATGTTTTCTATTGTTGGTTTTCAAATGGTTACATCAAACTTTTTCCAGTCTATCGGAAAGGCAAAAATATCTATTTTTCTTTCAGTTTCCAGGCAGGTTTTGTTTCTTATTCCGGCTCTATTGATTCTGCCTCATTTTTTTGGATTAAACGGAGTTTGGCTTGGATCTCCTACAGCAGACATTACGTCGTCTATTCTGACATTTATTGTGTTAAAATGGCAAATAAAAAAAATTAAAACAAGTATTCCGCTTCAATAAAATAGAGAATTAAAAGTACAAAAACAGTTTTTACTGAAAAAGCAGTGAAACGCCCTCTATTTTATGTAAGTTCTCTTTTAATTGTTCGACGAAAGATTCACGGACTTTGAATGACATAAAGCATTTTGTATCGAGATGCTGAGAGGTTATGGTTAGCGAATTTTCTTTAACAATACGCATAACATCATTCATTCTTTCGTAACTAAATTGTATTGCTATGTTGCTCTCCACCAAACGTGAAACAATCTTATTATTTTGTATGGCATCAGCAGCAGCCTCTCTATAAGCAATGACTAAACCTCCGGTTCCTAAAAGTATTCCCCCAAAATACCGAACAACAACGACCAACACATTTGTAAGATCTTTGGAATTAATCTGTCCCAAAATTGGTTTGCCGGCAGTTCCAGAAGGTTCTCCGTCATCATTACTACGAAAAACCGTTCCATTCTTTCCCAACACATAAGCATAACAAATATGCCTTGCATCGTAATAGTTTTTTTTTAAAACTTGAAGTTTGGCTTTTACATCTTCTGTGGAAGAAACCGGCATAGCAAAAGAAATAAACCTACTTCCTTTCTCTTTATACAAACCTTGAGAATCTTCAGCTAACGTTAAAAAAGTATCTTGCACAACAAAAATTTAACTTATAATGAACAAAAGTACAATTTTCGATTCAAAGAAGTCTTTCCTATCTTGTTTTTTTTTATCTTCGCAATATAAAGTCGATGCTATAATAAAATATGGTTCTAATTAACGAAAATTATCTAAAACTTCCTGAAAACTACTTGTTCACAGAAATTGAGCAACGAATAAATGCTTTTAACATTGTACATCCAAATACGAAGGTAGTACGCTTAGGCTTGGGCGATGTTTCTTTGCCATTGCCTGAAGAAGTCGTACTTGCAATGGAGAATGCCGTTAGAGAAATGGGTGATATAAAAACATTTCGGGGATATGGTCCAGAAACCGGTTATCAATTTCTCATAGAAAAAATTATTAAGCATGACTATAACGCAAGAGGCATCTCATTAGAACAAGACGAAGTATTTATTGGAGACGGCTCTAAATCGGACGTAGGAAATATCGGACATATTTTTGGCAGGGATAATATTATCGGAATTACAGACCCTGTATATCCTGTGTACGAAAATGCTGCGATAATGGGTGGACGTTCCGGAAATCTGACTGAGCAAAATATTTGGAGTAACATTGTCTATATTCCTTGTACGAGAGAGAACAATTTTGTTCCTGAACTGCCCAAGGAGAAAGTAGATATGATTTACCTATGCTACCCGAACAATCCTACCGGAGTGGCTCTCAACAAGACAGAACTAAAAAAGTGGATAGACTATGCAATTGAAAATCAAACGATTATAATATACGATGGTGCTTATGCATCATACATTACTGAAAATGATATACCTCACTCTATTTATGAAATAAAAGGAGCTAAAAAAGTAGCTATCGAAATTCGAAGTTATTCTAAAACAGCCGGATTTACAGGTTTACGTTGTTCGTATACCATTGTTCCTAAAGAGCTCACAGGTTATACCTTGTTTGGAGAAAAAGTAGGAATAAATAAGTTATGGAAAAGACGTGCTACTACTTATTACAATGGAACATCATATATTGTTCAAAGAGGTGCAGAAGCTACCTATTCACTTAAAGGCAAGAAGCAATTACAAAAAAACATAGAATATTACCTTACTAATGCTGCCATTATACGAAATGAACTTATCAACTTGGGATTTGAAGTATATGGTGGCATAAATGCTCCACATATTTGGATAAAAATTCCAAACGAGGTTCCTTCTTGGAAATTTTTCCATCAACTATTGTACGAGGCACGTATTGTAGGAACACCTGGAGCAGGGTTTGGTCCTTCGGGTGAAGGTTATTTCCGATTTACAGGTTTCAGCAGTCGAGAAGACACTATTGAAGCCATGGAAAGGATGAAGTCTTGGAAAAAATAACACGTTCTTTTCACCCCCTATCAAATCCTTTCTTCAAAAAACCTATTTGAAACGTAAATGGAGAATTGCACGCTTCTCAATACGCCAAGATTTTATTACCTTTGTGCCCTCAAAACCAAATTAAAAACGCATGATTTTAGCAGAAGGATTAACGGTAGAGTTTGGAGGCACTACCCTATTTGAAAATATTTCTTTTGTAGTAAACGAAAAAGACAGGATTGCCTTGATGGGCAAAAATGGAGCCGGCAAATCGACTCTACTTAAAATTTTAGCCGGCGTTCGCGAAGCATCACGCGGAAAAGTGACCATCCCTAAAGATTTCCAGGTAGCTTATTTACCTCAACATTTAATAACAGAAGACTCTCGTACGGTATTTGAAGAAGCGGCTCAGGCATTTTCTAGCATCTTTGAAATGGAGAAAAAAATCAATGAACTAAATGAGCAACTTGCCACAAGAACAGACTATGAGAGTGACAGTTATATGCAAATAATTGAGGAGGTTTCGGCTCTCAGTGAAAAATTCTATAGTATTGAAGAAATCAATTATGATGGAGAAATAGAAAAAATCTTACTTGGATTAGGTTTTGTTCGCAGCGATTTCGCCCGAAAAACCAGCGAATTTAGCGGAGGCTGGCGTATGCGTATTGAATTGGCAAAAATTCTATTGCGTAATCCAAATGCTATTTTGTTAGACGAACCAACAAACCACCTAGACATTGAATCTATTCAATGGCTCGAAAACTTTCTTATTCAAAGCGATAAAGCCGTTATCGTTATTTCACACGATAGAGCTTTTGTTGATAACATTACCAATCGTACTATTGAAGTAACAATGGGACAAATTTACGATTATAAAGCGACGTATTCTCACTACCTTGAGTTACGCAAAGAAAGACGCCAACAGCAACAAAAACAGTTTGAAGATCAACAAAAAATGATTGCTGAAACCACCGAATTTATCGAACGATTTAAAGGCACTTACTCAAAAACATTACAGGTACAATCGCGTGTAAAGATGTTAGAAAAACTACAAATTATTGAAGTAGATGAAGAAGACACATCTGCTCTACGACTTAAATTTCCACCATCACCACGCTCAGGAAACTATCCGGTAATAGCAGAAAATCTAAGTAAAAAATACGATGAAAAACAGATTTTCAAAAACGTCAATTTTATGATTTATCGAGGTGAAAAAATAGCTTTTGTAGGTAAAAATGGCGAAGGGAAATCCACTTTGGTAAAATGCATCATGAATGAAATTGATTTTGATGGCAACCTCACACTCGGGCACAACGTAAAGATTGGCTATTTTGCCCAAAACCAAGCCTCTCTATTAGACGAGAACTTAACGGTTTTCCAAACCATTGATGATATTGCCATTGGTGACATTCGAACGAAAATACGAGATATTTTGGGTGCTTTTATGTTTGGCAGAGAGGAATCTGAAAAAAAAGTAAAAGTTCTTTCCGGAGGAGAACGTACACGTTTGGCAATGATCAAACTTCTGCTGGAACCTGTTAACCTACTAATATTGGACGAACCAACCAATCACCTCGATTTAAAAACAAAAGACATTTTAAAACAAGCCCTCATCGATTTTGATGGTACACTCATCGTTGTATCACACGACCGTGATTTCTTAAATGGCTTAGTTACAAAAGTATATGAATTTGGCAACCAAAAAGTGATAGAACATCATGAAGGCATTTACGAATTTTTGGAAAAGAAGAAACTAGACAACTTAAAAGAATTGGAACGTTCAACAAAATAGATTCTATTTATCTGACTGTAAGTTTTTTATCATCAAATCAGCAGCAGTATCAGAAGCTACAGTATTGCCGAGATTTTTTTCAATTTCGGTGTATTCGTTCAAAATATTGTTTCTGTATTCCGCATTGTAAATAAGGCGACTCAATTCTTTTTGCACGTTCTTCGCAGTAAAATTATAGGCTAAAAGCTCTTTTACAACTTCCTTTTGAGCTATAATATTGACCAAAGAAACAAATCTGGTTTTTAATACATGTTTAACAAAAGGATAAAACAATCTACCCATAAACATTTGATAGCATACTACTTGTGGAACATGAAACAAAGCCGTTTCCAGAGTTGCCGTACCTGAGTTTACCAAGGCAAAGTCAGCTTGTTGAAGTAATTCGTACGTTTTCCCATAGACGATAGAAACGTTCCTGTCCCCCACTATATCAGTGTAAATTTCAGGCGACATACTTGCCGTTCCAGCTACAACGAATTGATATTCAGCTTGGAACAATGAAAAATCGATATTCATAAAAATGGGAAGGGTGCTAACAATTTCTTGTTTTCTGCTACCGGCTAACAACACCACAATCTTTTTATCCGACAAATTATTTTGTTGCAAAAAATCACTACGCAACTCACCTTTACAAATACGTTGATTAACCGACTGAACCGAAGGATTTCCAACATAATTTACCTTATAATTATGTTTTGCATAAAAGTTCGATTCAAAAGGAAAAATCGTATATACGTTGTCGACATATCGTTTGATTGCTTTGATGCGATGTTCTTTCCAAGCCCAAATTTTGGGAGGAATGTAGTAAAAAACAGGAATCGTCATTTTTGTCTTGACAAACTTAGCTATTTTCAGGTTAAACCCTGCATAGTCAATTAAAATGACAACATCAGGTGCGTAAGAAATAATATCATCTTTACAAAATCTCAAATTATGCAGAATAGTGCGAGAATTAAGAATGACATTAACAAAGCCCATGAAGGCCATTTCCCTATAATGTTTTACCAAATTCCGACCTTCTTTTTGCATCAAATCACCTCCAAAGAAGCGAAACTCTGCCTTTTCGTCCTTTTTTTTAAGTGATTTAATCAAATTTGACCCATGTAAATCGCCGGATGCCTCTCCAGCAATAATATAGTATTTCATTCGAGAATTATTTTAGCTCAAAAATTTAAAAATAAAAGACATAAGAAAGGAAACAAACCTAAGAAAGCTCCACTACAAGCTTTCCAACGTTCCATTTTGTAAGCAACAAAAAGTATAATTAAGTCGGGCAGCGAACAAAAGAGAATGTATTGTTGCATCAAATGAGTACCAAAAAACTCCTTTAGGCTTGCCCAAAAAGATAAATCACCCGTATATAAATGCCCCCATGTAAATAAGAAGATAATTATAGGCAAAAGTAACGCAGGAATAAATCCCCAAAAAAAATTATTATACTTTAGTTTCATAATTCCATTTTTTCAAGTTTGAAAGAGCGTGATAATCTGTCAAATCCACTTTGCACGGGACTACCGAAACATATCCTTGTTCGAGGGCAGCTTCATCGGTATCATCTGCATTAGGTTCTTTATTTTCTAAAAATCCGGTTAACCAATAATAATTATTTCCCGCAGGGTCTTCTCTTTGAACAAACCGTTCAGTCCATTTTGCATCAGCCTGCCTACATAAACGTAATCCTTTTATGTTTTTCACAGCAGGAACATTTACATTTAAGCAAACCCCATTGGGCAAACTTTCTTTTAGCACTTTGCCCGAAAGCATTGTAGCAAATTCCATAGCAAAAGTAAAGTCGGCACGCGGATCGAAATCACAAAGCGAAAAAGCGAGCGAAGAAATACCTGCTCTACATCCCTCAAAAGCAGCTCCCATCGTTCCCGAATACATTACACTAGCTGACGAATTTGAACCGTGATTAATACCAGAAACCAGTAAATCGGGCTTTTGTTCCAAAATATGACATAATGCTATTTTTACACAATCTGTAGGAGTTCCATTACAACGGTAGACCGTGAGTCCTTCTTTCTCCAAATGTTTCCAAAAACGTAAAGGAGAATTGACCGTTATAGCGTTTGATTGAGCCGACCGGGGACCATCAGGAGCAACGACCACTACTTCTCCCAAAGGAAAAACAGCCTCAATAAGACACTGTATACCACGAGCTTCTACACCATCATCATTGGTTACTAATATTAAAGGTCTTTTCATTCCTTACCAAGTAATGCATTTAATTTTTGTTTTGAAAAAATTAGCATTTCCATCACTACCACCGGCATCATTACCCGATTTTAAGCGATAAAAATCACAGTTACTCCAAGATGCAGGTTTATCTTGGATAGTCATGTCTTCGCCGGTATCATTCGAAACATAATTTGCTATCAAAGCCTGCCACTTATTAATGCGTGCTAAACTCTTATCCGCATCAAAATAATCATTGCCAGAATTAGCCAATTCTTTTAAATAAGCTTTATATTGATTTTCAAATGCTGTAATAGAAAGAACCTTCTTAATGAGTAACCTTTCATCACTACGATATCCCCAATTTAGCAAATCTTGCGTTCCAGAATTGTGAAGGATGGCTGAAGTTCCCAAGGTATTGTCGTAATCGTAAGGGATAAAATAAAACTTGCCATTAGTATCAAAGTAAAAAAAGAAGTTGTTCTTATTAACCCAATAATCGTCCCACATTCCTACCATCACATTGACCGCTATAGCTCTAAGGAACAAATCCACATCCATGTGGGCTTCCAAATAAGTTTTCAAATCTGTAGAACCATCTGTCAAAGATTTCATGCCACTTACAAATGATGTTAATTGCGTTTTAGCAGCAGCAAGACCTGTTTTTTTATTTGTTTTAAGGTCATATACATAAAATTGACTGGTACTTTCAGACAAAGTAACATTTTCTATTCCCATTTGGTCATTAGAAATCTCTCTTAAATCAGCACCATAACTTGCTTTCCATAAATTTCCATTATCATTTGGAAAATTACCTTGTAATACACGATACTTCAGATAGTCACTATTTGGAGACTCAATCAAGGCATACACACCAAAATAAGCAGGACGTGCATCACCTTCAATATTGATTGTTAAACGTGTATAGCTAGCACGGGGGGCACTCCAAACTCCAAATTTTTTAAACAAATCGTAACAATATACTTCACGACAATACGCTGGATCATCTTTAAACCATTTTAAGATAATTCTATCTGTGTTATAAATAGATTGACCATCCTTATACTCTGAAAATTGTACTGCAAAATGAGCATGATGCCAATCAGCATTAGTTGTTGAGTGCAAATCTCCTTTATAACCTTCAGGTCTTTTTACACTTGAATTTCCTCTTATGCGAATACCCACGCTATCTAATTCTACTGTTTTTCCATTTTTAGTAAATGCAAAATGGGCAGGTATCATTTCTTCATTTTGGTCATACTTATCAAAATTGGTTAAAAGCGTATTCCAATCTTTTAATTTGACATCAAAACGAATTTCCGGCAAAGCGGTAATATCAAAAAGATAGTTACTACTGTCCTTTCCCAATTCTATACTGTCAACAGAAGCAATAGAAATGACTTGCTTACTGCCATTCGTTCTATTAATTGTAAAAGTTGTATATTGATCGGATGTGGCATTTTCCTTTTGAAAAGTTAAACTATCTATCAATGAAGTAAACAAACGAACATCCGTAGCCGTATTATGATGAATATGGATTTTAGATTGTGCAAATGAGGTTGAAATAAACGACAAGCACAACAGTGTAATGATTACTTTTTTCATAGCTTTCTAAATTTATATACCTGATTATCTATCTTCAAAAGATAAAAACCATTCGATAAAGAACTTACATTAAAAGACTGAGTATCAATGTCGAGAATAACAGACATTACAAGCCTACCATCTATGTGATAAATCAGACAATTCGTCGGTTTGGTTAACTGACTATTTACATACAATACATCTTTGGTCGGATTTGGGTAGATAAAAGATTGCTCCTTATTATCAAGGGTTTCATTGATTGCATTAGGCAAAACAGCGAAAGTCATCAGGCTAACAGTAGAAGATAAGTAAGGCAAATTCGATCCACTGGCGTAATTAAAAATAATATTATCTTCCGTGAAAGTTACATTTTTCAATGTATTCAGACCGATATTTTGAATACCGCCTGCTTTTGTTTTCAAAACTACGTGTGTTTGAGCTTGTAAACCCAAACAAATCAGTCCGAAAAAAAACAAAATACATAATTTTTGTTTCATCGTAAATATTTTAAGGTTATGTTGTGGTACAAATATACTACCAAAAAAATGCTTTTTATCTTAAATTTAAAGGAAATTGCACATTCAACTCCTCATTTCGTCACTACCGAGCAAAAAACGATTAAAAATCGTAGTTATACGAAAAAATCCTATAATCCAATCAGGTTATTTTGAAAAGAACTCAAAAATCAATCTCTATTTTTCACAAAAACAAGAAGCATCAAGTAAATTCACTTTATGATCGTTCAATTCTTTTACAGCTTCTTGCATCTTATCAGGACGAATAACAACATTGGCACCCTCTCCTTCGGAAAAAGCATACATATATTCGATATAAATATCAGCCTTTGCCAAGATAGCTAACACTTTAGATAAAGCTCCCGGTAAATTATCAATACGAACACAAATAACATCCGTCAAAGAAACGGCAAATCTGTTTTCTTTTAATATTTTTTCTGCCTTTGCAGGATCTGAAACAATTACACGCAAAATGCCAAAATCAGAATTATCAGCCAAACTATACGCTGTCATATTGATACCCGAGTCGCCCAACAATTTTGCCACATCGTTTAAACGACCTGTTTTATTTTCCAAAAAAATGGATAATTGTTTTATCACCATAACTGCCTCCGTTTCTTTATTTAAAAATTCTATTATCAAAAACCCGTTTAGCTTTTCCTTCACTTCTTTCTAAAGAGCGAGGCTCTACTATTTTCACTTTAACAGCAATACCTAATACACTATTTAACTGTCCAGTAAGTTTTTTATTCAATGCTACCATCTCCGCCATATTGTCAGAATACACATCTTGACGAGCTTCCACGTGCATTTCCATTATATCAAGATTATTTTCCCTAGTGACATAAATCATATAATGAGGTTCAAATTCAGGCATACCTAAAATAACAGACTCAATTTGCGAGGGGAATACGTTGACACCACGAATAATAAGCATATCGTCGCTTCTTCCCAAAATTTTACCCATACGGACAGCTGTCCTACCACATTCACATTTTTCGTAATTAAGAGAAGTAAGGTCCTTGGTACGGTAACGCAACAAAGGCATTGCCTCTTTTGTTAAATGAGTAAATACCAATTCACCCTCTCTCCCTTGTTGTACAGGCAATAAGGTTATCGGATCTACTATCTCAGGATAAAATTGGTCTTCACACAAGTGAGTACCATGCTGATATTGACATTCATAGCCAACACCAGGTCCGGCAATTTCACTCAAGCCATAAATATCGTACGCTTTTATTTTTAATTTATCTTCCAATTCTCTACGCATGCTCTCTGTCCAAGGTTCTGCACCAAAAACTCCAATACGCAATTTAAATTCATCTCTAGAAAGACCGGAGTCTTTAATTTTATCGGCTATAAATAACGCATAAGATGGAGTACAACACAAAACAGTTGCTCCAAAATCACGCATAATTTGTATTTGTTTCTGGGTATTTCCACTGGACATTGGAATCACAGAAGCTCCAATATTTTCAGTTCCATAGTGAGCACCAAGTCCACCGGTAAATAATCCGTAACCGTACGAAATTTGAAAAATATCTTGTTTGGTTGCACCAAAAGCTGTATAGCACCTCGAAACACACTCTGCCCATTGAGCCAAATCTTTGCGAGTATAAGCTACAACAGTCGGCTTGCCGGTGGTTCCGGAAGATGCGTGTATTCTAACAACCTCGGACATTGGAAGAGCCATTAATCCGAAAGGATAATTATCTCGCAAATCGTTTTTAGTTGTAAAGGGCAACTTAACTATATCCTCCAATTCCCTAATATCGCTTGGAATAATTCCAAGACTTTGCATTTTTTTACGATAGAAAGGCGTATTATGATAAACCCTTTCAACGGTTTCTTTTAAACGAGCTGTTTGCAAATCTCACAATTGCTCACAACTCATACATTATATAAGTTCAATACAAAGAAAAACAGAAAATTTAAAAGAAAAAATATAAAAAATTTATAGTAGACTACGTAATCATTTGAAAGAAAAGAGTAG
>RRZU011287921.1_pt1 | contig 30757 bp, 32 predicted proteins | sample 2165561 | NCBI WGS metagenome assembly RRZU01 (sample SAMN10456909, study PRJNA506462) | wastewater metagenome | isolation source: wastewater sludge | place: USA: Moscow, Idaho | reverse complement strand
CCGGGGGGAAGAAGTCACCGCAGAAGTCATTGACGGCCCACAGTCTGTGGTATGGGACGAAGCAGAAAACCGTATGCATGCTCAAAAAGCATTGCTGGAATACGTTATTTTAGGAAAGCTTGCTTAAACATCAGCACCCACGCCCTAAAATTAAAGGTGAATCGTCTTAAGATGATTCACCTTTAAAAGCTCCAGCGACCGATGCAAATATCACCTAAAACGTGCTTAATCAAAAGTCTTCTGAAAATAACAATACTATTAAAGTAAAAACTAGTTAAACAAATATTGCCGCGACGCCTAATACCCCCTCAATCCATCTGTAAAACAAAAGCTACATTATTAGCCGATTTTTACACGTGTCAGATTACAATCACTGATTGTGCCTCAAATTAGTAGAAGAGATATTTTTCAATAAATGCTCAAATGACTTTCTCATGGTTTTCTACAGAATGAGAGAAGCAGATTGTTTTGCGAGCTAATCGCTCAATACGCTAGGTATAAATCTTTCCGACTAGATGCATTTGGTCGGAAATTTCTCTGATGTAGCTACTAAAATTATCAGTCATGATTAAGCCCAGGCATAAGGGGGCAAGCAGGTTTAATAATCGACGACCTGTTTGATCGGTACGAGGATCAAAGGTATAAGCCAGAATACGTTTTCTTTCTGTGTCAAAGGCATACCAAAGCCAATGGGGGTTGTGTTTGCTGCTAACATAAGAGCACTGATTATCAATCTTACAGATCACACGGATGTTGCCGGGATGAGCCTTTTACACAGGAGGTATCACGGACATCTGCGCTATTAAAAGCCATTTTGATAATTTTCTCTTTAACCTCAGGCTTACAGGCTTCATAGGCGTAGGAGAGTTGAAATACATGAGGACAATAAATGTATTTGATATCATGATTGGCCTCTCTCAAACGAGTTGATTATATTAAATCAACTCGTTTGAGGCATTATAAAATTAATTTATCTATAAACGAGAACAGGAATTGTGCTATGTGTGAGCACTTTTTGTGTTTCGCTACCTAAAAGCAAACTTGCTAAACCTTTCCGTCCATGAGAAGCCATAAAAATAAGATCGCATGAATGACGTGCTGCAGCATCAATTATTGCTTGGTAGGGTGTGTCACTAACCAATGTATCAATTTTTGCTGATACGCCATGTGCTTTAGCTTGTGCTAAAGCGGTTTCTAAAATGAGTTTTGCTTCTTGTTCTGCCGCTTTTGCGAATTGTTCTGGTGAGTTAGGGTCAATCAACGCGCCTTCGCCAAACATTGGTAAAGGAAAATCCGGTTGTGCGTAAAAGAAAGTTAGCTGTGCACCTATTTCTTTAGCAAAAGTAATAGCACGGGTAACAGTATTTTCAGATAAAGCGGATCCATCAGTTGGTATCAGAATATTTTTAAACATAATATTAAGCCTTTCTTATGAATCAGTAGGATAATATGAATATTATACGTTTAAATTTTAGTAAAAGTATATATAAAGTTTATTTTTAAAAATATTATTTATAATAAACCTTAATTTTAAATAAGTCTAATAATTATTTATATTTTTATATATAGGAAGGTTTAATATATAAGTTAAAAGCTGTTTTATTTAAATATTTAAAGTTAATTTTATTATTATTTATTTTTAGTAATAATATATTTTTTACTATAAGTTAATTAAACGTCCTTCATCCATTGTAATAATTCTATCTGCTAATTCAATAACTTTATTATCGTGAGTTACCATTAAAATAGTTGTATTGCGTTCATGAGCTAATTTTTTTAATAATTGTACAACTTGTATAGCAGAATTTTTATCAAGAGCAGCCGTGGGTTCATCTGCAAATATAATTTCTGGGTTACCTACTAATGCACGTGCAATGGCCACTCTTTGTTTTTGACCACCAGAGAGTTTAGAAGGTAAATAATTAATTTTTTCAGCTAAACCTAAAATTGATAGTATGTGTGTTGCTGCTATTTCCCATTTTTGATTTATTTTTTTATTATGAACATCTATACCTAATCTAACATTTTGTAAAGCTGTAAGACTTTCATGTAGATTATGAGCTTGAAAGATAAAGCCAAGTTTTTTACGCATTTTAATCATAGTATTTTCATTTGCGCCTTGTAGTTCTTGTGTTAAAAGTTTGATATTACCTTGTTGAACACTTCGTAAACAACCAATTAAAGTTAGTAATGTTGTTTTTCCTGATCCAGAAGCTCCCATTAAAATAGTTAATTCTCCAGCGTAAATATTTACGTTTATGTCAAATAAGACTTGTTTACGTGCTTCTCCTTCACCAAACCAATGACATAGGTTGTGGGTAGAAATAGAAATTTTAGAGTTTGTTAGAATATTTAACATTGTTAAATGTTTGGTTTTATGTGTTTTTTAAGATTTAAACATTATTATTGTTTAAGTTTATGTGAGTATCTTTTAAATTTTGTTTATTTTCAATAAGTTATAAAAGTTAAGGTCTGTTTGTATTTGCAAGAAAAACTGTTTGTTTAAAATTTGTTTTTAAAAGAAAGTAGTTTAGGCGACGTTGAAGAAGGTTTTTTATAAGCGTTTAAAAAATTAAGTTTTAAATTATTTAGTATAAATCTGCTGGATTAGCATGAGTGAGTCGTCTTGTTGCTATTGCGCCAGCTAAAGTACACATGATTACGGTGCCAATTAGTACTAATATGGCATGCGAAGTTGTCATTTCCATGGGTAAGCCTGTCTTTGAGCCTACTATGTTGTATAAACCTATTGCGATGAGTAATCCTGGTATGAATCCTAATAAACCTAAAATAACAGCTTCTTCAAATATGATGCTTAAAAAAAATTGATTTGGATAACCTATTGCTTTGAGTGTGGCATATTCTTTAAGGTGATCTGCTACGTCACTAGCCAGTACTTGATAAACAATGACGATACCGACTAAAAGTCCAATAATGACGCCAAAGCCAAAGATAACGCCGACCGGGCGTTGTGTTGTGTTGAAGTGTTGATCGTCTTTAATAGCTTGTTCAATGGTACGTACTTTGACATCATTTTCGTTGTTAAATAAAGTATGTAGTTTTTGAATGATGATGAATGAATCAACGTTTTGTTCTAATTTGACAAGACCAAGATTAGGTGCCCCGGCACTGCGATTTTGGAAAAGGCGCAAAAAGGTTTGATCTGAGCTAAGCATATAACCATCAGATGCAAATCCGCCGCCAATTTTAAAATGACCTAATACATTTAAGCTACGCTCTCGCATTTCTAAACGCCAAGGGTGAGTCGGACTTGCTAATAATAAGCTTGATGTATCAATGTTTTGAGTATTGGCATCAATGAGTACTGTATCAGCTAAAGTTAGAAATTTTTGTTGTTGAATAATAGCATCTTGTTTAAATGCTTGAGTAGAGGGTTCAAAGCCCATTGCGGTAAGCGATCGTAATGTTCCATCAGGTTGTCGCCAATCTATTAAGCCTAAATAAACTGGAGTAACACTTTTTATACCGGGTATGGTTGCAGCTTGTAGTAACCGGGCTCTGGCGACGGGATCTGCGTCGCCTATTGTGTTCATATCTGAAGCGCTGATAAGTATTTGAGCATCAAAGACTTTATAAGGTAAAGCAATGCTGCCAACAAGCGCTCCTAAAAAACCAAGCTGCATTAAAACTAGCAAGCTTGCAAATGCTACACCGCCAATAGCTGCAAATAATCGGGTTTTATTATGGCGTAATTGCAACCAGCCAATAGGAAGGCGTTTTAGCGTTTTTTCAAGTATGAGGCTAATAGCTATATCTAAGTGATGTAATCCTCTATGCAGAGTGGCAGAAAACTTTTTCATGGGTTGCCTTTTGAAATATCTATATCCGCATAAACTTCAAGTCCAAGTAGGTTGGCTGCACGTTTTGAAGAGGCATCATCTAAATCAACGGTAGCAAGCACAATGCGTGCATCAATGTTAGCAGCCGGGCTTGTATCCGTTATTTTTTGTCGTCCTACAGACATTCGTATCCGTGTGATTTGGCCCGTTAGGGGTTCTGATAGTGCTGGTGATCTCATCGTGACCGGCTGGCCAATAGTAATTCGAGCTAAGTCCGCCTGATAAATTTCGAGCTCTGCTTTCATACTACTTACATCACCAAAGTCTAAAATACCGGAGTTGCCCGGGCGTTCACCTGGTCTGGCATGAATGGCAATTACCGTCCCATCTGTTGGCGCAAGCAGTATAGAGCGTGCCAAATCTTTTTCTGCGCGTTCACGTTCTGCTATAGCGGTGTGGAGTGCCTCTCGTGCAACAATTAAATCTGGTTGTGAAGCGGTATCCCCGGCGTGTCGAGCAAGGTTGGCGCGTGCCCGGCGTAGCTCCTCTTGTGCTTCATCACGCAGTGTCTTTTTTTGATCTATAGCTGCAATAGACACAAATCCTTTATCAACTAAAGCTAGCCAGCGTTGATATTCTGCTTGTGCTAACTTGGCGCTTGCTTCCAGGCGTGACACTGTGGCAGCTGCTTCAGCTTGATTAGCGGTAACAGTGCGCTCTGCTTGGATAAGTGCAGCCCGGCGACTGTCTAATTGCTTTTCAGCAACGGCAAGTGCAGATTGAAGCGTGGTTTCGTTGTCAAATAGAGCCAATGGTGTTCCGGCTTTAACTTGCTGTCCTTCTACAACCAATATTTTTTGAATTCGCGCGTCACTTGTTCCAAAAGGTGCCGCTAGGGTGCGTAAATCACTACTCGGAGCTAAACGCCCTAACGCAGTAATATGGTTTTGTAGAGTACTAGCAGCCGTTTTTTCTGGCTCTATGGATAGGTTACTATCCTTGCTTGAGTTAGTAAAAAAGAAAAAAATTGTTCCTGCACTTAAAGAGGCTAATATAAAAAAGACCCACCATTGACGGGATCGAGATTTTTTTTGTGAAACAGATTCTTGTTCCGAGTGATGATCAATAATTTGTAGTGGAAGAGGAGATAGAGATGAGTTCGTTTGTTGAGGATGATTGGTATCCATAAAAATACTCCGTCAAGTTTGACCCATCAATAAAGCTGTATTTATAAAAATAAATAAAAAACAAGCTAGACTTAGCAAGGTTTTTAAGTACTTTTAGATGCTAACTTATGATTATACATAAGTTTATTTTTGGCAACTTTTTTGCGTAGAAATTCCTTATTGATAGAGAAATTGATAGATAAAAATAGACGTTATAAAAATGAACAGTCGCTTTGTAGGGCAATGTAATTATTTTATTCTTTATGAATTTGAATAAAAATAATGTGCTGTTAAATATTTAAGATGTAGAAAATATGAAATTTCTATATATTTTAAAAATTCTCTTTGTATTGCTTACATTTTCTTCTTGTGCCTGGTCTTTGCCTATTTTGCAGGCTTGTCCAAGCGAAGTGAGAAATTTGCCAGAAGGTACGACTTGTTGGGCCGGGAAAGATGAGGCTGGTGCTTACTATTGGGTGGCTAAGCCTCAAAATTGGAGTGGCAATTTGGTGATTCATGCGCATGGTGGCCCGACGCTAGGAAGGCATGTTAAAGCAGAAAGAGCTGTTGAAGATTTTAACCGTTGGTCGATTTGGATTCGTAGTGGCCATGCGTTTGCTGTCACGTCTTACCGACAAGGTGGTGTGGCGTTAATGTCTGCAGCGGAAGATATTGCTCGTCTTTTGCCTGTTGCAGCAAAGCTTGTGGGTCCTACTAAAAAGGTTATTGTTCATGGTCAATCATGGGGTGCAGGCGTTGCTGCGCGTGCGCTTGAGGAAGGAGGGGTATTTTCAAAAGTTGAGCCTAAAGTAGATGGGCTTTTACTTACTAGTGGAGTTTTAGGTGGTGGTACACAATCGTATAATTTTCGGCTGGATCTGAGAGTGATTTGGCAGGCTGTATGTGAAAATCATCCGAGATCTAGTGAAATTCAATATCCTCTTTGGCAAGGTTTAGCCTCTAAAGATGCCAAAATGAGCAAAGAGGATTTAACTCAGCGTGCTAATGAATGTTTAGGGCTGGATAAGCCGGAGTACGAACGAACAGAGAAACAAAAAGAGAATCTTAAAACGATTGTCAATGTGATTAAAATTCCAGAAAAGAGTATCGTAGGACACCTTGCATGGGCGACTCATCATTTTCAGGATATTGTTTTTAATCGCCTTAATGGTCGAAATCCTTTTGGTAATGAAAATGTTCAATATCAGGGCTCATCCGATGATGAGGCGCTCAATAAAAGTGTGTTGCGCTATAAGGCCGATCTAAGCGCAGTTGCTGATTTCGGAAAAGATACTAATCCAACGGGGAATATTGCACTGCCGATACTTACCATGCGTGGCATTAAAGATCCCATTGCATTTGTTGAACTTGCAGATACTTGGGAAAAGTCAGTTGAAAAGGCTGGGCATAGCGCTAATATGGTTCAACTTTACACTGACGATCAAGAGCATAATTACCTGAGTGATGCTCAGTATATTGCCATGATGAATGCCCTGCTTGCATGGATTGATGAGGGTAAAAAGCCTACAGCGGACGAGGTTTCTAAAATATGCCGTAAGCTTGATGAAAAATGGGAGCCGCAGAGTAATTGCCATTTTGTACCGGAGTTTAAGCCAAATTCTCTTTCTTCAAGAACGCCATTAAGATAAAGCGTTCTTGAAAATTCATTAAAAATGATTAGCGCTATTTAGGTAGCCAAGGTGAAATTAAAGTTAATAACCAAGGTAAGGTAAATGCAGTAAATGCACCATTAATACCCATTGCTAATGCTGAAAAAGCACCTGCAACTTCATTTTCTTGCAGTGCTCTTGCTGTGCCAACACCATGCGAAGCAACTCCCATCCCAAAGCCTCGAGAAATAGGATTGGTAATTTTTAAAAAATTTAAAATGGTCGGGCCAATAATAGCGCCAATAATACCGGTAAATATTACAAATACGGCTGTTAAAGAAGCTTGCCCACCTGTATGTTCTGCAATACCCATTGCAATTGGTGTGGTTACGGATTTTGGTGCAAATGACAATATCGTGCTACGACTTACTCCTAAAATAATAGCCAAGATCACTGCTGAAAGTGCCGCAGCGAAAGAGCTAAAAATCAAAGCTACTAGCATAGGCTTGTAAACTTGACGTAGCTTTGGCATTTGCGCATGAAGGGGTATTGCTAAAGCAACCGTAGCTGGACCCAGCAAAAAATGTATAAATTGAGCGCCATCAAAATAGGTTTTATATGATGTTTTTGTAAATACAAGTATAGACACTAGCATTGTGACAGAGATTAATACAGGATTTAATAGTGGGTTATATTTACATTTACGATAAAGTAAAAAAGCTAATTGATAAGCCACCAATGTAAGTGTTAATGTAAGTAAAGGAGATGCACTTAAATAAAGCCAGATATCAATAAATGGATTCATGATTATATTTAGTTTTTAACTTTAAGGATTTTTAAAAATTTTTCCATAACCCAGGCAGAAAAGCCTAAAGCGAAAGCCGTACCAAAAAATAGAACTAATATTATTTGCCACCATTCTTCTCTAAGGCGAGGTATGATTATGATAATACCCACTCCAGCGGGGACAAATAACAATGAAAGATGTTGTAGTAATGTTTGGCTAGTTTGTCGTAGTGGTTCGTCTGGAGTTTCTTGGACGCAGAGCAGGATGAATAACAATAGCATACCAATAACCGGCCCCGGTATTGGAAGATGCAAAGAGCGTGCAATGCCCTCACCAATAAGTTGAAAAAGGAGTAGTTTCGTAATTGCTTCGAGCATAAATAGAATTTCCTTTAGATTAAAATTTTAGAATTTTCAGGCAGATATAAATATCGTTTTTTATTTTAAATAATAATAGTTATATGCATGGTTTTTTATGTTATATAATTTAGATTTTATTAATATATTTATAAATATAAACAATATATATTTATTGTTCGTATAGTTTTTTTATTAAAAATATAAAAACATTAAACGGTTTTATTAGGGTAGCATAGTGCAAAAATATTTGCTTTGATTCTAATGAAAAATCAAAGTAAACTTTTAAAAATATTAGTGATATAACTATTAAAATTTTCAATTATTTTGCAAGTTGAATTTTTCTTTTAATCTAAATATAGATAGACGATTTAGTATTAGACGATAATGCAATGTTCAATGTAATTTTTTGTTTTTAAATAAAGTATTTTTAATTTTATGCACAGGTATTTCTTGGTAAAACCTTTTTTTGGCTACGCCCATTACAAAATAAGCACAGAATATTTTGTTGTTAATGTGACAAAAACGCTTTGGAGAAGTATTTAGAGTTATAGGTAATAGAACTGGACTACGAATGGCTTATGATTGTTGATAAGTTACAAGAAGAGGTAAAAATTTAAAGGGTATTGTTATTACATTGTTGGATATGTGGCGTGTGTTTTTTGTGCCAAAAAAAAGCACCCGAAGGTGCTTTTTTTAGCATGCTTCAAAGTGGATTACTTCACTCGGCTTCTGTATTCATCGGTGCGGGTGTCAATTTCAATTTTGTCGCCTATTTCCACAAATGCGGGCACAGACAATTCAAAGCCACTGGGCTTGATGCGGGCGGGCTTCATGACTTTGCCGGAGGTGTCGCCTTTAACAGCAGGTTCGGTGTATTCCACTTCACGAACAACCGTATTGGGCAGTTCAACGGAAATTGCCCGGCCTTCGTAGAATACGACTTCGCAAGCTAAGCCTTCGTCTAAATACTTAAGAGCAGCTTCCATGTTATCGGCTTCGACTTCGTACTGGTTGTACTCAGCGTCCATAAACACATACATGGGGTCTGCTAGGTAAGAGTAGGTAACTTCTTTGCGCTCTAGCGTAACAAGTTCAAATTTGTCATCGGCTTTATAAACAGATTCTGATGGTGCGCCGGTCAGCAGATTTTTAAGTTTCATTTTTACAACAGCGGCGTTGCGGCCAGATTTGTTGTATTCCGTTTTTTGTACAACGAGGGGGGCGCCATCAACCATGACAACATTACCCATGCGCAATTCTTGTGCGGTTTTCATCTGAACAATACCTTTTTGGAGGTCAAATATTTTAAATTCGATCCAGCCAGGTTTTCCCCGCAGTGCATGGATCAGTTGGACCGGCTATTGTACCTGTTGCTTATAAAAAAGCATCAAATTTTGAGCAAGATTTGAGTTTTGTGCACATTTTTCTGTCCAGGCACTATGGTGTTGGGTAAGTGTAGGATATTGTTCGATAAATCTATCCCATGCTTCAAGTATATCTGGTGCGCCGGGTGCATTGTTCCATGCGGCGTGCCAATTGTGAATAACCTGTGCCAATGGTGCCGGGGCGTGCTCAGTTAAACGATCCAAAAATGCGTGGAGTTTTGGAAGATGTGCGTTATCTTCTTGAGGATAGATTTGCCAAAAAAAGCTTCTTCCTGCCCAATGTGCGCGTATAAAAGAGTCTTCACCTCGCACGCCATTTAACATGCAGTGAGCAAGTAATGCGTCATACTGGGTTTGAGTTAAAAATGGCAGGGCGCACAATGTGAGCGCGTCTTTTTGTATGCATGTATTAATGGGCAAGGTTTGATTGAGCGCAGTTTGTACGGCATCGAGCATACGCCCGGCTGGTATGTATAGATGAATGGCTTGGGGACTGTGGCATAAGTGCGATAGCCAGCGGCTTAAGTGGGGATGGCCGTAGGCAAAAAGTGACACGGTAAGGGCTTGTATGGGGGGCGGGGTGTATCCTAGTCTATGCCAAAATGCTTCAGATGTTTGTGGCGATTGGCGGCGATGTTGCTGTGTTTGGATGATGTTCGCTTCACGTAACAGTCCCCCCGTTTGTGCAGTAAAGCCGGGGAAGAAGAAGGTTTTTCGCAGGCCATTTTGAGGGTGAGTTGAGCATAGCCGGTGGTAGTCGTCTACCCAAGGTTCTGCGCTTAGGTATTCCAGATTCACCCAAACGTTAGGCGTGCCGCTGGTTTGAAGGGCTTGTATGGTGTTGTTAGGCAATTCGCAGGCGAAGGCTTCAATCACTAAGTTTGCTGGCACCGGGGCGGGTTGTTGCATGGCCCAGGCTTGCCATAGGTGAACTTCAACCCCGGCAAACAGGAGGGGAAAGGCGGGCTCAGCATCTAAAGGCATTCCCACCAAGGGCGCCCAAGCTTGCCATTGGTCAATAATGAGGCGTACCGCGCAGTGATGTTCTTTTACCAATTGCTGCGCAAGGCGCCAACACACGCCGGCATCGCCAAAGTTGTCGATGACACGGCAAAAAATATCGCAAGAAAGGGAAGGATTTTGGGTGAGCATCATGTGCCTTACTATAATGGAAAAGCGCCATCCGTTATAATTAGAAGATTATGGAGCCTATAGACTGCTATGCACGCCGATCCTAAACTCGAAATTACCCAACTTTTACGCGCAGCGTTACAAAATGTTGCGCCCGATATGTCTGACGCTGTTATTACGCTAGAGCGCCCGCGTGATGCAAGCCATGGCGATTTTGCTACGAATTTGGCGCTTCAGTTGGCCAAGGCTTCCAAACGCAATCCACGAGAATTGGCTCAGGCTTTAGTGGCCGCTCTGCCAAGTTCTGTGTTGCTTAAAAAAGTTGATTTGGCCGGGCCGGGCTTTATCAATTTCACCCTTAATACGGGTGTTAAAACCGATGTTGTTAAAACTGTATTGACGCAAAAAGCAAGTTTTGGTCGGGGAGGGCGCCGCCAGCAAAAAGTGCAGGTTGAGTTTGTTTCCGCCAACCCAACCGGCCCCTTGCATGTGGGCCACGGCCGGGGTGCAGCTTATGGCGCGGCTTTGGCTTCAGTTTTAGATTTTGCAGGCTATGAGGTTGAGCGCGAATACTATGTGAATGATGCCGGGCGCCAAATGGATATTTTGGCCGTTTCAACTTGGCTGCGTTATTTGGCGCTATGTGGCGAAGTATTGCCTTTCCCACCCAATGGTTATCAGGGTGAATACGTTCAAAATATGGCTCAGCAGTTGCTCACAGCGCATGGTGCACGCTTTGCAAAAGCTCGAGTAAAAGACATTCAGGCTCAGACCCCGGGCCTGCCGGCGGCAGATCGAAATGACCCCGAAGCTAAAGCTGCACGTGAAGTGCATCTTGACGCACTCATTGCCTACGCAAAAGCAGCATTGGGGGAAGATTTTAGCTGGCTGCATAACTTTGTACTGACCGAACAATTAGGGGATTGTCGGGAAGACTTGGCGCAATTCCGAGTACGTTTTGAGCATTGGTTTTCAGAAAAAAGTCTTTTTGATACCGGGCTGGTGGCACGGGCCATTGCAGAGCTCACGGCAAAAGGGCATGTTTATGAACAAGACGGTGCTAAATGGTTCCGTTCCACTCAGTTTGGTGATGAAAAAGACCGGGTTGTGCAGCGGGAAAATGGTCTATTCACCTACTTTGCCTCTGACATTGCCTATCATGTCAATAAGTTTGAGCGCGGTTTTGACCGCATGATCAATATTTGGGGCGCAGATCACCACGGCTATATTGCCCGGGTGAAAGGTGCGCTTACCGCATTGGGTTTTGATGCAAATAAGCTGGATATTGCTTTGGTGCAATTTGCAGTGCTTTATCGTGAAGGGCAAAAAGCGCCGATGTCTACACGCTCCGGCGAGTTTGTAACCCTACGTAATTTACGAGATGAAGTTGGCGTGGACGCTTGCCGCTTTTTCTACGTGCTGCGTAAGTCAGACCAACATTTGGATTTTGATCTCGATTTAGCCAAAAGCCAAAAAAATGAAAACCCGGTCTATTACATTCAGTATGCCCACGCCCGGGCTTGTTCAGTGCTTTCGCAGTGGTCGGGTGTCGCCGCCGATCTCGAAAAAGTCGATTTAGCGCCACTTGTAAGTGAGCAAGCATTGAGCCTGTGCGCTAGCCTGTCAGAATTTCCAGAGATTATTCAAGCAGCCGCGACCGACTACGCCCCGCACCAAATTGCGTTTTATCTAAAAGATTTGGCCGGACTGTTCCATAGTTGGTACAACGCTGAGCGTATTATTGTGGAAGATGTAACAGAAAAAGAAGCGCGTTTAGCCCTGACCTTGGCTGTAAAGCATGTCTTAGCAAATGGACTTGAATTATTGGGTGTGAGTGCGCCTCATACAATGTGATGCTTTTTCACGCCTGATGTGCTACGAATCGTGCCAGAATATAAACCGTATTCACTTGTTGGAGTTTGAACTTGAACCGTTACCTGTTCCGCACACACTCTCATGCCTTACCTGCTTACCATAAAGGCGGTACGGTCTTGGGCATTTTAGTTGGATTGGTATTGGGTGCATTGGTTGTGGCGGTTGGCGCTTGGTACCTTACCCGCCAACCACCCGCTTTTCAACAAAATGATCGTGGACAAGGACAGAGTCGGCTTCCAACTTTGCAGGAAGACCCTATTGCACTGCCTGGAAGATCGGGCGGTAAACCCCTGACTGCGCCGGAAACTTCGCCTCTTCCTCCAGTAGAAGACAATGCTGTTAAAACTGTGCCAGAGCCTACGCCTACGGCAAAATCCACAAACACCCCAGCTCCGGGAAATACACAAGTAGCAAAACTTGACCCACAGGCTAACCAACCCAAACAGCCTAAACAGCCCAAAGGGTTTTATGAAATCCTACAAAAAGGTGCTGACGCCCCCGCACCGAGTCCCTATACTGAAACCCCCGCAGCAGAAAAGAACTTCTATTTGCAAGTTGGTGCGTTTGAAAACCCGACTGAGGCCGATAATTTAAAGGCTAAATTGGCGCTCAATGGCATTAATGCCACCACTCAACGTGTAGAAATAGTAGATAAACCCACCGTTCTACGGGTTCGCGTAGGTCCTTACGCAAAACCAGAAGATGCTAGTGATGTTCGTGCGCGTCTGCAAACACTTGGTATCAACGCAAATATTGTCAAAAACAAATAAACTGCGTACCTGTTTTTCATACGTTTAAAAACTATTTTCCTAGCTTCTGTATTTACAACAGAATTACAATTTTCAGATTTTGGAGAAGACTATATGGATCGTCGTTTTGCACTTAAACACATTGCCACATTGACTGTTGTTGCTGCTTTATCTCAATATGCTTTTGCACAGACCCCAAAGATGGTAGCTACGCCTCAGCCGACGGAACAGTCCAAAAAAGTAGAGGTTTTAGAGTTTTTCTCTTATGCTTGTGGCCACTGCCGGGATTTTGATCCTTTACTTGAAAAATGGAAAAAAAACCTACCTGACGATGCATACTTTGTGCGTATTCCCGTTGGCTTTGGTCGCCCAGCTTGGGCAAATTTAAGCCGACTTTATTACACTTTAGAGGCACTGGGAGCATTAGACCGTTTGCACGCAGCTGCTTTTGTAGCTTTGCATGATAAAGGCGTTCGTCTGGATCAGAATGAGGTTCAACCAGATTGGGCGGCTTCAAATGGCATTGATAAAGCAAAATTTATTGAAACCAGCAAGTCTTTCAGTGTGCAAAGTAAAGTGCAGCGCGCAGAGCAAATTATCCGAAACTACAAGGTTGACGCAGTTCCGATGCTGGTTATTAATGGCAAATACATTGCTGAAGGGAGCGATTTCCCTTCAATCCTTCAAAGTGCAGACAGCTTAATTCAATTGGCGCGTAAAGACCAAGGTCGCTGAATGTGACGCAGTCTGGCACATCACACGCAAGGGTATTGCAAACAGCGACACCCTTGCGTGTTTTTATTACAGGAGCTTCCAGTGGGTTAGGCTGGGCGCTGACGCAGCATTATGCGCAACAGGGTGCCATGCTTGGCGTTTTTGCCCGGCGAGAGGCGCCCTTACTTGAATTACAGACAAAATTTCCGCAGCAGATTTATATCTATCAAGGTGATGTTACAGAGCCACATACATTACAAAATGCTGCGCAGGACTTTCTAGAAAAGGCCGGTACACCCGATATTGTGATTGCTAATGCTGGCATTTCCGTGGGTACGCTCACGCAATGTGAGGAAGATTTTGCCGTTTTTCAGCGCATTATGAACGTGAATTTGATGGGTATGGTCGCGACCTTTCAGCCTTTTATTGAAGCCATGCGCCAACAAAAAAGCGGCCGTTTAGTCGGCATTGCCTCGGTGGCCGGGGTTAGGGGGATTCCTGGCGCAGGAGCTTACAGCGCAAGTAAAGCCGCCGTAATCTCTTATTTGGAAAGCTTGCGCGTTGAATTGGCGACAAGCGGTGTACGGGTTGTCACCATCGCGCCGGGCTATATCGCCACCCCCATGACAGACGTGAATCCTTACAGCATGCCTTTTATCTTGCAGGCAGACGAAGCTGCTCGCCGCATGGTGCGTCACATTCAGGCCGGGCGTAGTTACGTTGTGGTGCCCTGGCAAATGGGCTGGGTAGCCAAACTGCTGCGGATATTGCCCAATTGGCTTTTTGACTGCTTTGCTGCCAGAGCTGGGCGCAAGCCGCGTGGTTTAAAGTTTTAATGCTCGATTCCTAACTATTGCCTATATACTGCATGTTTTAAACTTTTGTTTGATTTCATGCTGCGAGTTCATGAACTTGCTTGCTTAAAAGGCGACCGGCTTTTGTTTAAAGGCTTGAACGCTCAAATGGCAGGCGGCCAACTGTGGCAAATATGTGGCCCGAATGGAGTGGGCAAAACGACTTTATTGCGCCTTTTGTGCGGCCTGTCGTTACCGGAGATGGGAGAAATTACCTGGCAAGGACAAAATATTCGTACCGACCGGGAAGGTTTTCACCAAACTTTGCTTTACATCGGCCACAGCGCAGCGCTCAATGATGCGCTCAACCCGGTAGAGAACTTGCGTTTTGCCTGTCAAGTTGCCGGGGATTGGCAACAAGAGGCTTCGGGTATTGATGAGGTTCGCTGCGTAGCGGCGCTGACCCGTGTGGGCTTGGGCGAGCGTTTAGACTTGCCTTGCCGCGTGCTGTCTCAAGGCCAGCGGCGTAAAGTAAGCCTTGCCCGGTTATTTTTAGCAGGCACGCGCCAAGTTTGGATTTTGGATGAACCCTTTAACACCTTGGATGTGCATGCCGTAGCGGATTTAGCCGCTGCGCTGGACGCACACTGCGCTGCAGGCGGTTTGGCGATTTTGACAACACACCAAGCCGTGCAATTTAAAACCCCGGTCCAGCGCCTTGATGTTGGGGATTTTCGATGCTGAATATTTTTTTTGCCACCTTTAAACGAGACTTAGTCTTAGGCTGGCGCAGCCGGGGGGATTTAATTGTCGCCTTGCTCTTTTTTGTGGTGGTTGTTTGCTTGTTTCCTTTTGGTGTAGGCGCAGAACCGAATTTATTGCGTAAAATTGCTCCTGGCGTGGTTTGGGTGGCGGCTTTACTTTCTACTTTGCTTTCGCTCAGTCGTCTTTTTACGCAGGATTATTTAGATGGTACTTTGGAACAAATGGTGCTCTCGGCTGAACCGCCGGTGCTCTGGGTGTTAGGCAAAATTGCGGCGTATTGGCTGACCACAGCCTTGCCTTTGGTGTTTGTGACGCCGGGCTTGGCTCTGCTGTTTGATTTGGGCCGGGAAGAAACCATGATGCTGTGCGCGGCGCTCTTTGTGGGCACGCCCATTTTGTCGCTTTTAGGTGCCGTTGGCGCGGCCTTAACTTTGTCTGCCCGGGGCGGTGGCTCACTTTTAGCTCTTTTGGTGCTGCCTTTGTTTGTGCCTGTGCTCATTTTTGGTGTTGGCGCCGTGGAAGCCAGTATTGGCGGCACGCAGCCACGGACTTATCTATTGCTTCTATCCGCCGGCACCTTAGGTGCTTTGGCGATTATGCCGTGGGCTTGTGTGGCGGCGCTTCGCATTGCGCACGATTAAGTGCTCAAGGCGCTAAAATCGTTTGTAAAGCAGTGAGAAGCCGGGCGCTCGCACCCGTATGAGCCCGGCTAAAAGTTTGAGCGGCGGTTTGCATTTGTGCGAGTGTTTCGGTTTGTAGCAATAGCGTGTGTGCTTTTTCAAAAGCTTCTGAAGCATCTTTGACTTGTATGCTGGCACCGCAAGACACAGCCAAGTGTGTGGCTAATTCAAAATTAAACATAGAGGGGCCGACGATGCTGGGCGTGCTCATGGCGGCGGCTTCAATTAAATTCTGCCCCCCAAGTGGTAGAAAACTGCCGCCAATGAGGGCGCATTGTGCGGCACCGTAATATGCAAACAGTTCCCCCATGGAGTCGCCCAGCCATACTTGGGTTGTGGGTTGCACCGGGTTGTTATCGGACCGTCTTTGTAGGGATAAGCCCAGGGCTTGGATTTGCTGAGCCACGGCCTCAAAACGCTGAGGGTGCCGGGGAACAATGCCAAGCACCACATCTTTTGGCCAGTTGCGTTCGCAAAAGGCAGAAAGCAACAAGGCTTCTTCGCCTTCTCGTGTGCTTGCGGCGAGAATCAAACGTCGGTCCGCAAGCCGGGTTTTGAATAGCTGCGCCAGTGCGTGCTGGGCCGGGTCTGGGCGAAGATCGAATTTTAGATTGCCCGCCACCATGGGTTTGACGGCCCCGAGTGCCTGCAATCGCTTGGCATCTTCTTCACTTTGCGTGGCAACAAGCTGGAACCGGGCCAGCGTTTGCTGGACCAAGCTGGCTGCCCAACGTGCGTAACGCCGGTAAGAGCGCTCAGATAAGCGCGCGTTCACCAGTGCCATGGGAATATTTAATTTTGAGGCGCAGGCCGTTAGATTGGGCCAAAGTTCTGTTTCCATCACAATGCCCAGCACCGGGCGGAAGGTATGGAAAAAACCATTTAAAAACCAGGGTAAGTCGTAAGGTAAATAGACGCTTTGCACGCGGGTCTGGTCTTTAAACAGGTCTTGCCCGGTTTGGCGACCAGTGGGTGTCATATGCGTTAGCAAAACATTGTGCGTCGGATATGCTTTTAGTAGTTCAATGATTAGCGGGGCGGTGGCGCGTGTTTCCCCTACGGAAACGGCATGCACCCAAATGCAAGGTGCGGAGAAGGTTGGCTTGGCATAGCGCCCAAGCCGCTCGGCAAGATGTTCACGATAACGCCGGTCTTGACGTCCCTTTAAACATAAACGCAGCAACACAATCGGCAAACAAAGCAACCATAGTGCTGAATAGAGTAGACGCAGCATGGTGCGGCTTAGGTTGGTGACGCCGGATCGTTAGCTGTGGCTTCTTGATCATCCGTTCTGGGTTTAACAAAGCGGGTGCAGAAAATACCGACTTCATATAATAAGCACATGGGTATGGCTAAAAGTAGCTGGGAGATTACATCTGGCGGTGTGACAACGGCTGCGATCACAAAGGCGCCTACAATCACGTAGGGCCGGATTTCTTTGAGCTTGGCGGTGTCCACCACGCCTAACATGGCCAGTACAACCACGACGATGGGCACTTCAAACGTGCAGCCAAAGGCTAAAAACATGGTCATGACAAAAGAGATGTAGTTCTCAATGTCCGGGGCGAGTGTGACGGATTTAGGCGCCCATGCGGCAATAGTTTTAAAAACGGTTTGGAACACAAAGAAATAGCAAAAAGCCATGCCTAAAATAAACAAAAGCGTGCTGCCTAAGATAAGCGGCAGCGCAATACGGCGCTCATGCGCGTACAGGCCCGGGGCCACAAAGGCCCAAGCTTGGTAAAGTACAAAAGGTAAAGAGGCGATAAAGGCCACCATTAAGGCGACTTTGATCGGAATGAAAAAGGAAGTTACCACCCCAGTGGCGATCATATTTGTGCCTTGAGGCAGACTTTTGAGCATGGGAAGAGCTAAAAATTCGTAGAGCTCATTACGTACCAAAAATAAGGGGGCTGCAATGATTGCAATCGCCCATAAAGCACGTACCAAGCGAATACGAAGCTCAACGAGGTGAGACATAAAGGTCTCTTCATGCGGCGGCTGACTCATAGTGCTTTATCCGAAGCTAAGGGTACGGGCGGCTTGTCTGGCAAGGCGGCTGGTGCCGTGTTTTCAATGGTGGGGGCTGTGGGTGAGGGGGCAGGTTTGGCCGCATCCGAATTCAGGGTGGGTTGCAGTTCGGCGGATAAATCGGCAGCCGTAGTGCGTAACCCGGCCTCTAGACTGCTGGCTTGTTCGCGCAAAGAGGTTTGGAGATCTTCTGCTTGCTGGCGCACTTGTGCTTGTAAAATCCTAAGCTCTTCCAGCTGCATTTCTCGCTCAATATCACTTTTAACGCTATTCACGTAGCGCTGCAAACGCCCAATGGTTTTGCCCACTGTACGTGCGACTTTGGGTAGGCGCTCCGGGCCGATGACCACAAGCGCAACCACGCCAATTACTGCCATTTCACCAAAGCTAAAGTCAAGCATTGTGCTTACCGTTTTATGAAGTCAAACGGGGCGCAAGCTTTGCCGCCCCGTAACAATTGATTAGACTAAGTTTCAAAAAGCTTAAACGCTGGTCTTTTCTTTTTCCTTTACCTGCGCCTCAATTGTTTTGCCATCTAATGCTTCGGGCGTTTGGTTTGGGGCATCGGTTTCGCGCATGCCTTCTTTAAAGCTTTTGATGCCTTCGCCTAAGTCTTTTCCGATATTGCGCAATTTTTTAGTCCCAAATACGAGCACTACGATACCAAGTACGATAATCCAGTGCATTAAGCTAAATGAACCCATGTTTTTCTCCTTACTGTTTTGGAACTAAACCCGGCAGGCGGTTTGGGCCACCGAGAATATGGATGTGTAAATGATACACCTCCTGACCGCCAACCTGCCCCGTATTGATGATGGTGCGAAAACCATTTGTGAGACCTTGATCATGCGCAAGCTGCGGCACCAAGCTCATTAAATGTCCCATTAAGGGCGCATTTTCAGGTTTTAAATCCGCTAAGGAGGCAATATGTTGTTTCGGAATTAATAAAATATGCGTGGGTGCGGCCGGGGCAATATCAAAAAAGGCGATAGCATGCTCGTCTTCAAAAATCTTTTTTGCGGGGATCTGCCCGGCTACAATTTTACAGAAAATACAATCGCTCATTGGTTTTGACTCCTTTATTTGAGGCGTGATTTTTTCTCATCAATGCCTGAAATGCCTTCGCGTCGGCGAAATTCCACTAAAACGTCATCTACGGACAAGCCAAAGTGGTGTAGCAGCACCAATGAATGAAACCATAGGTCGCAGGTTTCTCTAACCAGATGCAGGCGGTCTTCATCTTTGGCCGCCATGACGGTTTCTAGCGCCTCTTCGCCCACTTTTTTGCAAATGGCTTCGGTGCCTTTTGTGTAAAGGCTGGAGACGTAAGAGGTATCTGGGCTGGCGTTTTTGCGTGCCGCGAGGGTGTCGGATATGCGGTGGAGAACTTCTGCGTCAATCATGAATAAATCTCCTTGGGATCTTTAATTACGGGCTCAACGTTTTGCCAACCGGATCCAGACTGATAACGCTGAAAAAAACAACTATGGCGACCTGTGTGACAAGCCATGCCGCCCATTTGTTCTACTTTAAGCAAGATAACATCGTTATCGCAATCCGTCCGTAATTCTTTCACAATTTGTACATGGCCGGACTCTTCGCCTTTGTGCCAAAGTTTTTGGCGAGAACGAGACCAGTATACCGCTTGCCCGGTTTTTACCGTTAATTGTAGAGATTCTCGGTTCATCCATGCAAACATTAACACGGTGCCCGAGTCGTGCGCTTGTACGATCACGGGAATTAGACCTTGTTCGTTCCAGGTTAGGGCATCTAGCCAAGCGTTGTTTTCAATGGCGTTGCTCATAGCCGCACCTCAATGCCTTGTGCGCGCATTAAGGCTTTCGCTTGCGCAACGGTGTATTCCCCAAAGTGAAAAATACTGGCGGCTAATACTGCATCGGCCCGGCCTAGGGACACGCCATCGACTAAATGTTGAAGATTGCCCACGCCGCCAGAAGCGATGACGGGGATACTGACGGCGTCAGACACTGCGCGGGTTAGGGTGAGATCAAACCCGGCTTTGGTGCCATCCCGGTCCATGCTGGTGAGTAAAATTTCGCCTGCGCCTAAAGTGTTAACCCGGCGCGCCCATTCAATGGCGTCCATGCCGGTATCTTTGCGTCCGCCGTGTGTAAAAACCGACCATTTGCCGGGGGAGACTTCCTTGGCATCAATGGCTACAACAATGCATTGGCGCCCCACTTTGTCGCTGGCTTGTGCAATGAGCGTTGGGTTTTGAACGGCCGAGGTGTTCATGGCCACTTTGTCTGCCCCGGCATTTAAAAGTCGACGGACATCTTCAACGGTGCGCACGCCGCCGCCTACGGTCAAGGGAATAAAAACCTCTTCTGCAACTTTTTCAACCACGTGCAAAATGATGTCGCGCTCATCGGAGCTGGCGGTGATGTCTAAAAACGTAATTTCATCCGCGCCTTGTGCATCGTACCGGCGTGCAATCTCAACCGGGTCCCCCGCGTCGCGCAGGCCCACAAAATTTGTGCCTTTGACAACCCGCCCGGCTTTTACATCTAAACACGGAATAATGCGCTTTGCTAACATCGGCAGGGCCCTGTTTGGTCTAAAAAATACGCTTAAGTTATAAAAGTTCGTCGGCCCGGGCTTGGGCGGCTGAAAAATCAAGCGTTCCTTCGTAAATCGCCCGCCCGGTAATGGCCGCTTCAATGCCTTCGGATTCCACCGCGCACAATGCTTCAACATCGGCCATGCTGGCTATACCACCAGAGGCAATCACGGGAATACGCAAGGCTTGTGCAAGGCGAACCGTTGCTTCAATATTCACCCCGGTGAGCATGCCGTCCCGGCCAATATCGGTATAAATGATGCTTTCTACACCATAGTCTTCAAACTTTTGGGCCAAGTCGACAACGTCGTGCCCGGTCAGTTTAGACCAGCCATCTACGGCAACTTTGCCATCTTTTGCATCTAGACCAACAATAATGTGCCCAGGGAAAGCAGAACAGGCGTCGCGTAAAAACCCGGGGTTTTTTACGGCTGCAGTGCCTATGATCACGTAGGTTAAACCAGCGTCTAAATAGCGCTCGATGATGCTTAAGTCACGAATACCGCCACCGAGCTGCACGGGAATATCGTCACCGACTGTTTTTAAAATGGATTTAATTGCATTTTCATTTTTGGGCTTGCCTGCGAAGGCGCCGTTTAAATCGACTAAATGTAAACGGCGCGCACCTTGGTCAAGCCAGTGTGTTGCCATGGCAGTAGGATCTTCAGAAAAAACGGTCGCATCGTTCATCTCGCCTTGGCGAAGGCGCACGCAGTGTCCGTCTTTCAGGTCAATTGCAGGGATGAGTAACATGATAAAAGGCTCAGAAAAGTTAAGGTTGCCAGTTTGTGAAGCGGGTTAATAACGCAAGCCCGGCGGCTGCGCTTTTTTCAGGGTGGAACTGTGTTGCGAAAATATTGCCACACGCAACGGATGAAACAAAACGTGTGCCATAGTCTGTGTAGGCGGCAGCCAATTGTGCTTGAGCGGGGACGACGTAGTAACTGTGCACAAAATAAAAGCGTTCGCCATGTGCTACATCAGCTAAAAGTGGATGTGCCTTTTCTTGTGGGTGAACTTGGTTCCAACCCATATGAGGTACTTTAAGGCGTGCGCCATGCGCATCAAGCTTATCTTCAGAAAAACGGACGACTTTGCCGGGGAAAATGCCTAAGCCCGGTACATCGCCTTCTTCACTATGTTCAAAAAGCATTTGTTGCCCAACGCAAATGCCTAAAAAGGGTTTGGTGGCTGCGGCATGTAAGACGGCTTCGACAAGACCGCGTTCGGCAAGTTGGTGCATGCAGTCTGGCATGGCACCTTGGCCGGGAAAAACAACGCGACTGGCGCCGGCGAGTGCTTTGGGGTCACTGGTAATATGCACATGGGCTTTAGGTGCAACGTGTTCTAGTGCTTTAGCTACCGAACGTAAGTTGCCCATGCCATAGTCGATAATCGCAATGTTTGCCATAAATTTAAATTTGGTTTGCCCGTGAGCTTAAAGTACACCTTTTGTTGAAGGCAAGGTGCCTGCTAGGCGAACATCTGCAGCAATGGCCATGCGCAGCGCGCGACCAAAAGCTTTAAAGATGGTTTCGCATTGGTGATGAGCATTTTCACCACGTAAGTTGTCAATGTGCAGTGTGACGCCGGCGTGATTAACGAAGCCTTGAAAAAATTCCCGCACCAATTCAACGTCAAAATTCCCAATTTTTTCACGCGTGTATTGCACTGTATAAAAAAGTCCCGGGCGGCCGGAAAAATCTATTACTACACGCGAAAGGGATTCATCTAATGGCACATAAGCGTGACCGTAGCGCGCAATACCACGTTTGTCTCCCAATGCTTGTGAAAAAGCCCGGCCTAAGGTGATGCCTATGTCTTCAACCGTGTGGTGGTCATCAATGTGCGTATCGCCTGTCGAGCTGATTTCTAGATCAATCGCGCCATGACGGGCAATTTGATCGAGCATATGGTCCAAAAAAGGGACGCCTGTACTGAGGCTTGCCTGGCCAGTACCATCTAGATCTACCCGTACATTCACTTGAGTCTCGAGCGTATTGCGGCTCATTTGTGCTGCACGCATGCTGCTTCCCATTTATGAATTGGACAAAATAGCATGATACCATCGACGGGTAAAACCAAGTAATCTGTTCTACGCTTTTCCCTATGATAAAAGAGAGTTTTTTCATGAGTAGCCCATTTTGGAGTCCTGTCGTTTCAACTCTCACCCCTTATGTGCCGGGCGAGCAGCCAAAAATAAGCAATTTAAACAAACTAAATACCAATGTTATTCCTTATGGACCCTCACCTAGGTCGCTGTCGGCTATGCGTGAGGAGCTTGATAACCGATTGCGCCTTTACCCAGATCCCAATGGTAGTAAGCTCAAAGAGGCCATTGCACAGCGAGAGGGTTTAACAGCTGAGCATGTTTTTTTAGGTAATGGTTCAGACGAAGTTTTAGCGCATGTTTTTATGGCGCTTCTTAAGCACCCGGAGCCTCTTTATTTTCCAGATATTACTTACAGTTTTTATCCCGTTTATTGTGGCTTATATGGCATTGACTATCGTAGCATTGCGCTGAATGAGGATTTTCAGATTTGTGTAGAGGACTATTTCCCCACGTCGCAGGCCCGGGCCGGGGGCATTATTTTTCCTAATCCAAACGCACCAACGGGATGTGCTTTAACTCGAAAAGACATCGAAATCATCGTGAAAGCCAATCCGCAAGCTGTTGTGGTGATTGATGAGGCTTATGTGGATTTTGGTGCAGAATCTGCCGTCAATTTAATTACGCGCTATCCCAACGTGTTAGTTGTGCAAACTTTTTCAAAATCTCGGGCATTGGCAGGTTTAAGGGTTGGCTTTGCCCTTGGGCACCCAACACTTATCGAGGCTTTAGAGCGGGTTAAAAATAGTTTTAACTCTTACCCGCTTGGACGCCTTGCACAAGTAGGTGCGCAGGCAGCGCTTCAAGATGACGCCTGGTTTAAAGAAGGGTGTGCAAAAATTATTGCTAGCCGACAAACACTGATAGAGCAGATGCAAACATTGGGTTTTGAAGTCTTACCTTCAAAAGCTAATTTTATTTTTGCACGCCATCCAAAACATGAGGCTTCTGCGCTGACACAAGGTTTGCGTGAATCAGGCATCATCGTCCGTCATTTTAAAGCGCCTAGAATTGATCAATTTTTACGTATTACCATTGGCACCCCAGAGCAATGCGATGCCTTAGTCGCTCGCTTGAAAACGCTGCTTAGCGCTTAGCATAAAGTGCGCGGTAGAGCATGCGTTTACGGCTATTCATGTGATAGACTACAAGTTTTAATGTAGTCGTCCTTACACTGAGCCTTCTCCTCCTTTGGTGAGGCGAAGGTTTTCCTTATATTTTCAGGAACCTATAATGCAAGAACAGCAGGCAGCCCAAAATGCGCTCGAGCGCCACATTGATCTTTTCGTGCAAGTTGAAGATATTCAAAAAGAAGCCACTGCGCGTTTAGTCCGTACTCAACGCAAAGCGAAAGTTGACGGCTTTCGCCCCGGCAAGGTCCCGATGAGAATGGTTGAGCAAATGTACGGCAATGAAGCACGCTCAGAAGCTCTCAATGCGCTGCTAGACAAAACGCTCAATGAAGCAATACGTACCCAAAATCTACGTGTAGCAGGTGTGTTAAAGGTTGCTCCCAAGGGTGATGGTGAAGCAGTTGATGGCAAGTTTGAGTTTGAAGCAAGCGTTGAAGTTTATCCAGAAATCAAGCTAGGCGATTTATCTGAGAAAACTATTGAGCGCCCTGTATTTGAAGTTACACAAGCTGAGGTGGATCATACTATTGAAGTGTTGCGCAAACAGCGCGTGACTTATACCTCAGCAGACCGTGCCGCAGCAGACGGCGACCGGTTAACGGTAGATTTCTTAGGTAAAAAAGATGGCGAGCCTTTTCAAAATGGTCAAGCAAATGATTTTGTGTTTGTACTGGGCGCCGGTCAAATGCTTAAAGATTTTGAGACAGCTGGCATTGGGATGAAAGCAGGCGAAACCAAAACTTTTGATTTAACCTTCCCTGAAGATTATGGTTCAAAAGACTTGGCCGGAAAGACCGTGCAATTTGATATTACGGTTAAAAAGGTTGAAGCTCCTGTTTTGCCGGCGTTAGATAGCGACTTTGCTAAAGCCTTGGGCATCAAAGACGGTAGCGTAGAAACGTTGCAACAAGACGTTAAAACCAATCTTGAGCACGAAGTAGCACGCCGGATTTTGAATCAAACGAAGACCAACGTTATGCAAGCTTTGATTGAGGCAAACCCAATTGATGTGCCTCAAACGTTGATTCAAGACGAATCCCAAGAAATGGCTCGAAAAGCTCAGCAAGACATGAATGCGCGCGGCATTAAGTCAAAAGAAATGAGTGTTGAACCCAGCTGGTTTGTTGAACCCGCTACCCGCCGTATTAAATTAGGCTTGATCGTGGCGGAAGTTGTTAAAGCCAACAACATTAAAGTTGAGCCAGAGCAGGTAAAAGCTTTTATTGAAAGCTTGGCTGAAAGCTATGAAGATCCACAAGACTTAGTCCGTTGGTACTATGCTCAACCCGAGCGCACTAAACAGGCAGAAGCGGTGGTGCTTGAGAACAATGTTGTTGATTGGGCGTTAACCCAAGCTAAAGTGGTCGACAAAGCGGTAAGCTTTGATGAACTTATGAATAGAGCAACTGGAGCTTAAAAAGTATGCAAAACCGTTCTTTCGCGACCAATTCTTTTGAGCCGCAAGCACTTGGCCTCATTCCTATGGTGGTCGAACAAAGTGGTCGCGGAGAGCGCTCCTACGACATTTATTCCCGTCTTCTCAAAGAGCGCATTATTTTTCTGGTCGGCCCAGTCAATGACGCAACAGCCAATTTAGTGGTTGCTCAAATGTTGTTTTTAGAATCGGAAAACCCGGATAAAGATATCTATTTTTATATCAATTCTCCAGGGGGGTCTGTGACGGCCGGAATGTCTATTTACGATACCATGCAGTTTATTAAGCCGCATGTATCCACTTTGTGTATTGGTCAGGCTGCCAGCATGGGCGCTTTTTTGTTGGCTGCCGGTGAAAAGGGTAAACGTTTTTCTTTGCCTAATTCTCGCATCATGATTCATCAGCCTTTGGGCGGCTTTCAGGGGCAAGCTTCCGATATTGAAATTCATGCAAAAGAGATTCTTACTTTGCGCGAAAAACTTAACGGTATGCTTGCACACCATACAGGTCAACCGATTGGACAGATAGAAAAAGATACTGACCGGGATAATTTTATGTCCGCAAAAACAGCTCTGGAATATGGAATTATTGATAAAGTCATTACCAGTCGTACTGACGTGCTTTAAACCAGCCAGATTTAAGAACAAGGAATCATCATGACCGATAAACAAACGGGCGGCGGTAAGCTCTTATATTGCTCGTTTTGTGGCAAAAGCCAGCATGAAGTAAAAAAGCTGATCGCGGGCCCTTCCGTCTTTATCTGCAACGAGTGTGTCGATTTATGTAATGACATTATCCGGGACGAGCTCTCCGGTGCTCGGACAGAAAATGGCGAAACAGTAGAACGTCTGCCTTCCCCACAAGAAATTTGTGAGATTCTTAATCAGTACGTTATTGGCCAGGCGCCTGCCAAACGCATTTTAGCGGTGGCTGTTTATAACCACTATAAGCGCCTGCGTCATATGAGCGCTACAGCAGATGATGTTGAGCTTTCTAAAAGTAACATTTTGCTTATAGGCCCTACCGGTTCAGGCAAAACGCTATTAGCTCAGACTTTGGCTCGTTTGCTTAACGTTCCTTTTGTAATGGCTGATGCAACAACATTAACTGAAGCCGGTTATGTAGGCGAAGACGTAGAAAATATTATTCAAAAGCTGCTGCAAAAATGTGATTATGACGTTGAGAAGGCTCAGCGTGGCATTATTTACATTGATGAAATTGATAAAATTTCACGCAAGTCTGACAACCCCTCCATCACGCGAGATGTTTCCGGTGAGGGCGTTCAGCAAGCCCTGCTAAAGTTGATTGAGGGTACCGTTGCTTCAATCCCCCCTCAAGGTGGGCGCAAGCATCCTAATCAAGACTTTGTCCAAGTTGATACGACAAATATTCTATTTATTTGTGGTGGCGCTTTTGATGGTCTTGAAAAGGTTATTCGTAACCGCACAGAGCAGGTTGGAATTGGTTTTGGCGCTGAAATAAAAAGCCGGGATTCTTCCAGCACGGGAGAAATCTTCCGCCAAGCAGAACCGGAAGATCTGGTTAAATTTGGCCTCATTCCAGAGTTTGTTGGTCGCTTGCCTGTTGTGGCTTCTTTACAAGAACTTGACGAAGCCGCATTGGTGCAGATTCTGACAGAACCGCGTAACGCGCTCATCAAACAGTTTCAAAAGCTATTTTCCATGGAAAATGTTGAGCTTGAGGTCCGTCCAGATGCGCTTAAAGCCATTGCCCGCAAAGCCATCAAACGCAAAACAGGCGCCCGAGGATTACGCTCCATTATCGAATCAACTTTATTGGATATGATGTATGAATTGCCTACGATGCAACAAGTCCAAAAAGTTGTTCTAGATGAAAATAGTATTACAGAAGGCGCAAAACCACTTGTAATTTATGCAGAACAAGCCAAAACTGCAGTTGGTACAAAATAGCCCTCTACAAATTACGCTTGTTTTTAGACGCTGAGCCCATATGTAGGCTGTATTGCATACACATTTTTGTGTAAATACGCCCCATTGGGCTCACTGCTTTTAGAATTAGAAAGGCTTTCCTTAAATGGCCGAAACATCCCTCCCCACCACAACACAGAACACCTTACCGCTATTGCCTTTGCGCGATGTGGTTATTTTTCCGCACATGGTTATCCCTCTTTTTGTAGGGCGGCAGAAGTCTATTAAAGCCTTAGAGACCGCTATGGAAGAGGAGGGTAAACGTATTTTATTGGTGGCTCAAAAACTTGCTGAACAAGATGAGCCCGGTCTAGAAGATCTCTACCCCATTGGTTGCATTGCAAATGTGCTGCAGATGCTTAAATTACCTGACGGAACGATCAAGGTTTTAGTCGAAGGTATTTGCCGCGCACGGGTGCATGGACTGGAAGATTCAGGGGGCTTGTTTAGCGCACAAGCTGAGATGATTGAACCTGAAACAAACAATGCAATAGAAATTGAAGCTATGCGCCGCACAGTCATGGCGCAGTTTGATCAGTACATCAAATTAAACAAAAAAGTGCCTCAAGAAGTTTTAGCTTCTTTAAGCAGCATAGAAGAGGCCGGGCGTTTAGCTGATACCATCACCGCCCATTTGCCGCTAAAGTTGGAACAGAAGCAGCTTATTCTGAGCGAATTTAGTACGGCGGCCCGGCTGGAGCGTCTTTTGAGCTTGCTTGAAGGCGAGATTGATATTTTGCAAGTAGAAAAGCGAATCCGTGGCCGTGTTAAACGCCAAATGGAAAAAGGCCAGCGTGAGTACTACTTAAACGAGCAGGTGAAAGCCATTCAAAAAGAACTCGGTGAAGGAGAAGAAGGCGCCGATCTGGATGAAATGGAGAAAAAAATCAAAGCTGCAGGTATGAGTAAAGAGGCGCTGACAAAGGCTCAGAGTGAGCTTAAAAAATTACGCCTCATGTCTCCTATGTCCGCAGAGGCAACCGTGGTACGTAACTACCTCGATACCGTTGTAGGCTTACCTTGGAAGAAAAAATCTCGTATCAGCAAAGACTTGTTAGAAGCTGAGAAAATTTTGGATCAGGACCACTTTGGCTTAGAAAAAGTGAAGGAGCGCATTCTGGAGTATTTGGCTGTCCAACAACGTGTTGACAAGCTCAAAGCCCCCATTTTGTGCTTGGTAGGGCCACCGGGGGTTGGTAAAACTTCACTAGGGCAATCTATTGCAAAGGCCACAAACCGCAAATTTGTGCGCATGAGTTTGGGTGGCGTTCGGGATGAGGCAGAAATTCGTGGGCACCGGCGCACTTACATCGGTTCCATGCCCGGCAAAATTCTCCAAAATCTCAGCAAAACCGGCGTGAAGAACCCGCTTTATTTGCTTGATGAAGTCGATAAATTGGGACAGGATTTTCGTGGAGACCCGTCTTCTGCACTCTTAGAGGTACTGGATCCTGAGCAAAACGCCAGCTTTGTTGACCACTATGTAGAAGTCGAATATGACTTGTCAGATGTCATGTTTGTTGCCACGGCCAACACGCTTAACATTCCTCCTGCATTGTTGGACCGGATGGAGGTTATTCGTTTATCTGGTTACACAGAAGACGAAAAAGTGAATATTGCCCAACGCTATTTGCTTCCTAAGCAAATGGAAAATAATGGCGTGAAAACGAGCGAGCTGAGTGTGTCAGAAGCTGCATTGCGTGACATTATCCGCTATTACACACGTGAAGCCGGGGTACGTGGCCTCGAACGTGAGATTTCAAAAATTTGTCGAAAAGTCGTTAAAACAATCTTACTCAAAAAGCCCAAAGGCCAAATTAAAGTTGGTAACGAGAACCTGGACACCTATTTAGGTGTGCGAAAGTATTCGTTCGGAATGGCAGAAAAAGAAAACCAAATTGGCCAAGTAACGGGGCTTGCTTGGACTGAAGTTGGTGGTGAACTGCTGACTGTTGAAACGGTGGCGCTACCGGGCAAAGGAAAAGTCACGCAAACCGGCCAGTTGGGTGAAGTGATGCAGGAGTCTATCCAGGCAGCCGTTTCTGTTGTACGGAAACGCTCTGCTTCTTTAGGCATCAAGCCCGATTTTCATCAAAATAGCGATTTGCATATCCACCTGCCTGAAGGCGCTATTCCTAAAGATGGCCCCTCCGCTGGCATTGCCATTACAACCGCTTTGGTCTCTGTGCTTGCTGGTATTCCGGTGCGCTGCGATGTTGCTATGACGGGGGAAATTACCCTGCGAGGAGAAGTTTTAGCCATTGGCGGGCTGAAAGAAAAGCTTTTAGCAGCGGTGCGCGGTGGTATTCGAACCGCACTGATCCCAGAGGAAAATGTCAAAGACCTCGCAGACATACCGGCTACTGTCAAAAAAGAACTTGAAATTATTCCTGTCAAATGGATTGACCAAGTCCTCATGCATGCTTTGGAGCGTGCGCCAGAACCTTTGCCAGAAGAGCCTACTCCCAGCCCAACACAGGCAACTCAAACAGAAGCTGGCACAACCAGCACCCCTGTTGCGCACTAAACGTCACATCACATAACTCGTCTAGCTTTACAGCTGGCGAGTTATGTTGCCTTTAAGCAAAATATTTCATACTTTGTATTAAAAGCGGTAGAGTACTTAGGCTACCGAGCCCGGTATTGGCATGCCAATGCGCGGTAGGTCGGATTTTTAACTTATTTTGGAGATTTTTTGGTATGCGCCTTAAGTACTCACTTATATTTTCAGCTCTATGCCTGCTCTCAAATGGTTCTGCATTTGCGTCGGAACCCGGCTTAAGTCGTTTAGAAAACGTGCTTGCCCAAAAAAAGTTAACCGTCTGTACAACCGGGGACTATAAGCCCTACACCTATTTGAATAAAGAAACTGGCAAGTTTGAGGGCATTGACATTGATTTAATGACCCAGTTTGCACAAAGTTTGGGCAAAGATATTGAGGTGGTTTTTGTGCAAACCAGCTGGTCGAATTTGATGAAAGATTACACGCAAGGCGTCTGTGACATCGCAGCCGGGGGGATTTCCGTAACGCTTGAACGTGCTCAAAAAGCTTTTTATTCTGCGCCCACCGTTCGATCTGGTAAAACACCGATCACACGGTGTGAAAACGTCAGCAAATTCCAAACCCTTGAACAAATCGATCAGGCTGGCGTTAAAGCCATTGTGAACCCCGGTGGTACAAATGAAAAATTTGCGCGCGCGAACCTTAAGCAAGCACAGCTTGAGGTGTTTAACGATAACGTCACAATTTTCGATCAAATCCTGCAAGGTAAAGCAGACCTGATGATGACGGATGCGGAAGAGGCCCGGTTACAACAGAAGTTACGTCCCGGCTTATGCGCAGTTCATCCAGAAAAACCTTTTACTTTCTCTGAAAAAGCTTTCCTCTTGCCCAAAGGCGATATGGTTTTTAAGCACTATGTTGATCAATGGGTACATTTGGTGAAAGAAGATGGCACGCTCGAAAAAATTACCAATAAATGGTTCAATTAAAGAGCCTTTATTTATTCAAATTTTTCTAAAGGCCAAGCTTGCCAGTTGAGTAGAAATCCAGCCTCCCCGGGCGGGCAAGCAAATCGGTGCATCACCCCTACATCTGGCATCCATGCCGGGTGTTTGTTTATGTAGAGGATGGGTAAAACATCGCGCAGCCATGCCGGTATATCTAAATGCTGGCAGGTTTTTTTGAAGGTTTGAGGCACTT
>RRZU010780180.1_pt1 | contig 30788 bp, 23 predicted proteins | sample 2165561 | NCBI WGS metagenome assembly RRZU01 (sample SAMN10456909, study PRJNA506462) | wastewater metagenome | isolation source: wastewater sludge | place: USA: Moscow, Idaho | reverse complement strand
TTCCTCCTATTTTATTATTATTTTTATAATGTTTCTTCAGGTCTTTCGATTAATGTTACTAATCCAGCTACTTTATTAAGTGTAGCTATAGTATATCTTCCAGAGTAGTTTACTGATTTAGATTGCTCAGCAGAACTCATTCCAGTTCCTTCGTCAAATACTTCTAATCCATTAACAAATACGAATGAATCTTGAGATTGTTCGAATCTAGTTAATACTAAATATTCGTAAACATTAGCGATTCCTTTTAATACTTTAGTTGGAGCTAAAGGGTCAACCTTAGGGTTACCATTTAAGTCTGTTAATGTAACTTCTTTAGTTTTGTCAGTTGTATTTTTAAGTCTGTTTGATGCTACTACTACTGTGTCATATCCACCAACGATTGCTCTGTTTAATTGGTAAGCGTGATTAACTTTAAATCCAGCTATTCCGTCTTCAGCCATATCTCCAACTAAATTAAATCTAGTTTGAGTTTCATTTCCTGCAGTGTTTATTCTTTGGAATGCATGGATTGAAGTTGCTATTGCAAATCTAGCTTCTGTAGGATTTAATTTAACGTTCATATCTGATGCAACATTGTATAATGCATTAGCTAATGATACATTGTATCCAGCGTATATGTTTTGGTTACCATTTGATTGTGTATTAGTATCGACAGTTCTTTCAGCATAAGTAGATCTAGCTGTAACCATCGTTTCTGTATTTACATAGTTTGCTCCTGCAGCTTTTTTAGCTTTTTCAGCAGCTTTAAGTTCAGCAATAGCCGTTCTAATTGTTTTTATTGCATAGTTATCTTTTTGTGCATTAACTGTGATCATTACATCAGTATTAAATCTTTCTACTAAATCTTCACCAGTAAAGTATTTATGGTCTTCAGTAATAGTTGTATTTAATGTAGTTTGTGCTCTAGCTGTTTCGTTGATAACTTTAACATATTTAGTTGATTTTCTTGATACTGTAAACGGAGCTTGTTGATCAATAGGTGGTAAATAGTATTTAATTGTAACGTCAGTTAATTTAACGTCATTAGTTAATAATTCCACTGTACCATCTTGAGTTACTTTACCTAATAAAGTTACTTTTGATCCACCATTAGCTGATATGTCATTTAATGATAAAGATATAATTGCTACATCTGTATTATTTTGACCATTTTGAGATTGAACTCCTAATGATTCCCATTCTTGTGGATAAACTTTACCATCATAAGTTACTTCTGTAATTTTTATTCCTCTAGAAACAAAGTTTCTTGGGCTGTTTATTGGAAGAGCTGATGGAGAAGCTGCTGCTAATGCTTGATTAGTTAGGTCTACTAAGTTACCTACTACATTTACTTTCCCTCCAAAGCTAACTTTTTGTAATACAGATATTGTAGATGCTCCTGCAACTTTTTCTAATGTTTTAGAATCTGCTTGCAATGCTATCAAGTCATATACATTTCCCATGTGATCTATTACTAATGGTATAGTATAAGTTCTTAAGTATTCAGGTGCTCTTGTAGCTTCAGTAGTCATAAATTTATTGTAAGCTTCATCAATGATTCCACCTACTAATGATACTGCTCCTGCTTGGTTAACTGGTGAAACTGCTGTTGATTGTGCTCCAGTTGATTGAATTGTGTGCATTAACAAGTTTTCTGCTCTTGCTACATATTCTTTTTTCATTTCACTATTAAGTGATAATTTAGATTTTGCAACTACCCCTGCATTAGTTCCTAAATTTGCTGATTCAGATAATCTAGCTCTCTCAGGTTTAAATGTATCATTTGCAATTTGGTTTACGACTGAAGTCATTTGATCTCTCGTCATTGTTTTTACATCTGATAAAAAAGCTCCAGGTACTATACTTTTTGTACTTTGCTTAACGCTCTCAGCGATTGCCATTATTCTTGACTTTGACATTTTAAATCCTCCTTTGATTTATACTTTTATAATTATAAAAGTTTATTATATGTATTATAATAACTTTATAATAATATGTTAATTACACGTAATTACACACTATTAATAATATAAGATTACATCTTACGAATATTCAGTTTCAGAGTCATTGAGACCAGATAATAACTCATTCAATTGCACAGTTAAATTATTAAATATACTTTTAAACTCTATTAGTTTCTCCATTCTCCCTGCAGTTGACTCAGTTTCGAATAGACGTATTTTGTAGTCATATAATATTTCTAATGTTGTTTGGTACTCTTCTATGAGTATTTTGAACTCTGCACCAAATTCACTACTCTCAAAGTTAGAAGTTTTCACTTTATTTAATTCTTCACTTTGGTTAGTGTATAATGTGACAAATGATTCTGATAGTTTATTATTTAAAGATATATTAGAATCATTAACATCTGCTACATCTTTTTCAGGATTAGATTCAGGTGCTTCCTCTTCAGGGGCCTCTCCAGTATCATCTCCTGCTGTATCTATATACTCATCGTCACCTGTTTCTTCTATTGGTTCTTCGACATCCTCGTCTTGAACTTCCTCGTCTTGAACTTCCTCTTCATTTAATTCACCGTCAGGTACTTCTTCATCCGCTTCGGAAAAAGGTTTAGATTCAGAAAACGATTTAAATGAATTATTTGTTACTAGTAAATCTAATAAATCCATTATCCTTTCTCCCTTCTGTTAATTTCAAATGAAGTAGCTGCACCGTCTGTTTCTTCAGATATTTTCTTTTGTACTGTTTCTAATTTAGCTTTAGTTTTAGTAATAATTCTTCTATATCTATTGGCTAGATCATGATTTTTATTTTCTTCAGCTTCTGCTAACTTGTCTTCTAACTCATCTAATTTATTTTGAATAGTATCTTCAATTTTCTTAACTGTTAATTGAGAATTGAATTGTACTTTTTTTGCTTGCAGACATATAAATATAAATAGTCCTATTACAGGACCAAGTAATACACTAAGGGCTGCTGAAGTAGCTATTCTCATTAAAAGATTCCAAGCATCATTAATTAATGAATTAGTTTCCTTTATAAAAGTTGCATCTCCAACAAAGTTTCTAGTCTTTTCAGTTATTTTACTACCACCTTTTTTAGTCATAGCTCCTAACTTCTTAGCACCTTCTTTTACTCTATTATATAATATCCTAGTATCACCTTTCAAGATGTTCGTATTTAATTTACTATCACCTTCATCTTCAGTCATACTTGGTTTACTAGCTTCTCCAAAAGAAAAGTTTTCAGCTAAGATAACTTGTAATTCTAAATCCATAATGTCATATTCCATAAACGAATGAGATTCGCCTTCTTTAACTACACTTACTTCTAAATCATATTTATTAGATTCATCGTTATAAGTATAATTAGCATCTTCTACTGAATAATAAGTATTATTTAACATGAAGACAGTATTTTTTTCTATATTATTAATGAAGTACCCATCTGTTGCTGAAAATATTACAACTTTAAAGTTACTTTGTAAGTATTCACCTAAAGATAACGATTTAATACTAAAGTCATCAGTAACTAATATTTGCTCTATTGCAGAACCATCTGCATTAAATTTAACTATAGGTAAATTATTATAAATACCAGATTTACTTAATTCTATTACTTTGGGATCATATCCATTTTCTTGTAATATAAATAAATATCTAGAATCTCCACCTGGATACCTAAATTCATATTTACCTGGTCTAATTCCATTTATTATATCTATAATAGTATTGTCTGCTGCTGTATAATCTAATAATACATTTTTAACTAAGTTGTCAACAAATCCGTCTACTAATTTAATGTAGTTCCATTCATTATCAACGTTACCAGTAATATTAGATGACATAGTATAAGATAATTTATTAAGTAGTATATACGGAGTATTATCAATCGTTACTATAATAAACGGTATGTACATATCAGTATAATTATGATCTTCATGTCTACTTACTACTAAATAGTACATATTAAATGCTCTAGTAACATTATCATCTAATGAATTAATATTCTCTATAGAAGCGCATAATAACTTTTTAACGAAGTATTCATTATTACCATCTATTTCTACTGATAATCCTTTTACTGTATCCATAGTTAATTTATACAAAGATGTAATTATTTTTATATCACTTTTAATATCAACGTCCATATCAGTTGCCATATTAGGAATTTCATAAGGTTTTATATTAAGACCATTAATATTAAGTCCTTCTGGCGATAGAAATGTAGATTTCTCTAATCTAGAAATAAACCTCTCTGTAACTACACGTTGGTGTAGTTCAATATCATTATTTTTTATCAATTTTATTCACCTCTTTCTTTTAAATAGTATACGAATTTGTTTTTAGCCATATCTATGCGAACAACTTACTATAAATATTATTTAAGGAGGATTAAAAAATGATAACTATCAAAAAGAATTCATTAGTTGAGGCTAATGGTGTTAAACTTGCTGTATTGACGCATGATGCAAGTACAATAAATCAAATATCTAACACTGGTGCAGGAACTGGAAAACTTAATAGCTTTAAGATTAACGATAAAATAGTACAGTATAGCATGGACGGAAATGACATGTATATTGATAATACTAAAATCTACAGTAAATATACTGTAACAGAAGCATATGAAAAAGATCGTAATCTAGATGAACTAGACGTTCTTTATAAAATGTTAAATTATGAAGGTGAAACTCAATTATTTGGATTAATCAATGAGTGTGTAACGTTAACAGAGGATGAGAGAAATAGAAGAGGTATCTTTACTAAGTTTCTTCCTTACGATGTATGGATAAATGCCTATGCTGGTAGATTAATAGATGAGCATAAAGGATTATTTACTAAAAATAGAATACAAGCAGCTTATTTTACTTTCTACTCTGAATTTATAACAAAAGAATACGATGAGAGATCTCTCTCTTTATTTTACTCTGAATCTTTTAAAGCTATTAGATTAATGTTATTACATGACTACATCTATTATGTTATAAGATATGGTAGAAAAGATTATGATACAACTATTAGAGTTTTATTAGGAAGTTTAAGCAGAGAGCAAAAAATGTCAGGATCTAGTTTACAATTCTTAAGACCTATATTAGATTCTAATATAACTAAATTTGGATTACCTGGTTACTTAGCAGTTAATGTATTAGAATCTACATTAAAAGGTGGAGGACTAGAATTATCTAATAATGCAGAAAATATAATAGTAAGACGTAATGGAACTATTAATCAATTAGGATTAAATGTTATTATTCCATATCAAAATTTAGATTATACTTTCGGTGAGAGTTACTTTACACAAAATGGTGAGAACTTAGTTAATACTATTCAAAGTAGCATGGTTATTTCTAATGTTGTAAATAAAACACCGCTAGAAAATCCTATTGAATTAACAGGTGGGGTACAAAATAACTTAATATCTAGTGTTAACTTAGCAGATTTACGTACATTAAATTATGTAAGCTTAGCTAATGAATATCAAGAGATAAAAGATGAAGTTGTATACTTACCAACTTATGATGCTAAAGTGCAATTATTATTAAGATGTAAAGATTTAATTAATAAAATAAGATTATCTGAAAAAGAATACATAGCACCTAATATAAGTGATGATGAAGATCCTACAAGTGCTAATGAGTTAAGTATATTAGCTACTAAAGTTAGTGAGCTTGCTGATGAGATAGCTAATGTAAATGTATACTACGGAGCAGGGGAACAAGGGCAAGCTGGTGTAGCATTGTCTTATGAAACGGCTCAATTAAAAAATGTATTCTTAGTTCCTTTTAAAGCATTTAAAAATACTTTACTAACATTCTGGAAAACACCTATTAATGAAGTTAAGATGGCAACTAATATGTTAACTAAAGAATTAAGAGGATTATTTAATGTATTATTTCCTATTAAGAGTGTAACTAAAGGAAATATGAAAGAAATTAAGAAAGTTACTCCAGGGAAAGAATCATTTAACTATACTAAAGTTAATATGGTGGCAATATGTGAAGCTATGAATGATCATATTAAATATCTAACTAAAGAAGAAGGTAATTTATATATACCAGCTGCTGAAGGATTAGATGTCATATTCAATATTAAAAAAGGTCAATTAGCTCTTATAGTAAATGCTGTATTGGCAGGTATTAAAATATCTAGAAATGAAAAACATATAACTGCTATAAGAAATTCTATGGTATCTGCTATGGAAGAAGTGGTTAATAAGAATGATGAAGAAAGATATAAAGATGTATTAAACGACAGTATTAAAAAGGTTAATAAAGTAGCAGATGAGCAATTAAAAAAGGTTCAAGCTAAAGCTAACGTAAAAAAGTAAGTAAGGTTCAGGGATCTGAGTCTTATAATGAACCTTATGCAGAGCAATTTGAAATTACTAGAGGAGTATATGAATTATATGGTCCTAAAGAGATTCCATTCGTGGAAAAGAAAAATGTAGTTTCGCTTTGTTATAGACTCATATGGAATTTAAAAAATACTGGTAAGATAATGAACTTTAACCAAGTGGATAGAATAGAATATGCAACATACCTTAATAAGTTATATTGTGTAATAACATTGAATGATGAAGAGAATACTAATTTCGTATTTGATCTATCTAAAGTGTATGGACCTATTCCTACAACATTAAATGATAAAGACTTTGAAGTAGAACCTGAAGGTCATATTATAATGGTAACAGTAAATCAAATTAAAGATCAATTGAAAGATTTAATTGCTGATAAAGGTAAGAATGCTAGTTTAGAGAAAGTATCTTATACTAAAGCTAAATTAGATCGTGATAAAGCTAAAATTAAACAACCAGAATTAACTGCTGCCAAAGTAGAAAAGATATTAGATACTGAAAAGAATACAGAAAAAAGAAAAGAAGTGTTAGCTGACTTCCAAGATAATCTAATTAAAAAACTAGAGAAAAAAGGAGTTATTCTAACTGATGAAGAGGAGGATTAAAAAATGATACGTGGAGAAGACGGTATATGGTACAATGCTAAGTCTATTGATAAAGACACTGGATCCATGAATAGACAAAACATGTTGGATTTTGTTAAGATACAAAATACAAATAAGAAACTTGGAATTAAAATGTACTATGACTACGATACAATAAATAAATCATTTTTTAACATGTATGTGTTATTTAAAAAGTTAGGTATACAGAATCACTCAGAACACTTATTAATATTTCACCCCGAGTTAATCGGGGTGGATCCTTTCGATGAAATGTTACCTGATAAAGTTAAAAAGATGATATATGAAGAATTAAAGATAAACCCGTGGTATTTTTTCAGAGAGATTGTTAAGATTACAATAGATGAGAATACAGCAGATTCATTTAACCTGACTATAGGGAATTACACTGCTATATTTTTAATGATGAGAAATCAAAACTTTTATATGGAAGCACCAAGACAAATAGGTAAGACATTCGTTATAACTACAATGCTAGCTTATGTAATGAACTTTAGAACAGAGAATAGTAAGATAGGACATCTACACTATAAGGAAAAAGGTGCAACTGGTAATATAGGTAAGGTAATGGGTATACTAGATAGTCTACCTAAGTATCTACGTTTCCATACTAAGACTAGAGACAAAAGAAATGGTGCTATAAAGAATACATTAAAGAAAACATCTACATCTGCTAAAGAATTTAAACATGAGTTATTTAGTAACATATTAGAAGCTATCGTAGTTGGACAAAGTGAAGCCGCAGCCAATCAAGCTGGTAGGGGACTAACAGTTCCTATTATATTCGTCGATGAGATTTGTCATATAAAATATAACGATGTAGCATACTCGGCATATAACCAAGCCTTTTCTACAGCGTCATTATTAGCAAAGAAATATGGTAAACCTTTTGGACAATGGTTTGCAGGAACACCAGGTGGACTTGACACTAGACATGGTAGATGGATGGCAGAAAATATTAACAACTTTTATTTAAACTTTACACCTAAGCACTTTATGATATTTGATATGGATGAAGATGATATAAGAGCACATATTAGTAAGTATACAATGGGTAACTTTTTCTACATACATTTTAAACATGATGAGCTAGGTTATAACGATGCTTGGTTTTATGATAAGACTATAAATGAGAATATAGCTTCTATAAGATCTGAGGTCATGATAGAATGGGAATCTTCATCAGGTAATAACCCATTTAGTAAATCTATACTAAAATCAGCTGAGATAAACTCTAGTAAAAGAAAAGTAGTAACTATGCCAACTGAATTTGGATTTGATTTAACTATATATCCAAAAGAAGAAGATATGTATACTGATCTTGGAAATTACTTTTTCTATAATTATAATAAAGGTGTAATAGTAGGAGTCGATACAGCTCGTGGAACAGGAGACGGAGATTATTCTGTATTAATATTTATAGATGCAGTAACAGGACGTGTGATAGCACACTTTTCAAGAAACGATATATCTCAAGATGATCTAGCTACTTTTATGATTGAATTTACAGAAAGATATTTTCATAAACCTGGACTTAAAATAGCTTATGCTGTAGAACGTAATGATGCCCATGTCATACTGTCTATATTTTCTAAATCTGATTTTATGACTAGGTACTTAATGGTATATCCTGTAACTAAAGCTAAGTTAGCTAGAGTAGACGCTAAGATAGATATAGAAGATATTATAGATGGAAAGAGAATGAAGTTTGATTATGGTTTACATGTAGGAAATGAAATTAGAAATGTAGTATTTAAAGATTTATTATTTAACATATTAAAAAAACACGTAGCAGCAGTATCAGTACCTGCTATATATAATGAGATAAATACATTAGTAGAAAAGATAACTCCAGGTGGAGTAGTAAGGATAGAGGCAGCACAAGGATCACATGATGATCATGTCTTCGCTCTACTACATGCATACCACGCTTTAATACATGGTAATAAATGGTTAGAATTAAGAAATCATATAAAGATAGACTTTAGTACTCTTGAAATAGGAATGAATGAATCTATACTTGATATGAGTGGTAAAGCTAATAAAAGAATTGTAACAGAATACAAAATAGTCGGCGGAATGTTTATAACTAAATATAGAGATACTAAAATGAATAGATATGTAACGCAAGATGAAGCTGATGAAATACTAAGTAACGAAAATACATCACAAATAATACAACAAAGAGAAGATGAATTAATAGGTAAGGAGAAAAAAGAATTTAACATAGCAAAAGATATCATAAAACAACGTATGGGTGGAGATGATGATTATGTTATGATAGTAGATGAAGAAGGCGGCGAAGAAGTAGATACTTCTCGTTTCGGTGGAAGTAGTCCTACTTATAATTCTACAATGAGTAATTTATTAGATTCACTTTATGACTTATAAAATATTGAGAGAGCATTACGCTCTCTCAAATTAGTATTGTGTTTTTTATATTGAATCGTCTATTACGTAATTGATTGGTATATTAGGATTGTGGAAGAAATCTCCATTAACAAATGTAAGATCTATCTTATCTGCCATATAAGTCTTGCTATGTAATACATTATTATCGTGAGGTATATCTTTCATGAATTTGTAATTCCATGAGTTTAACTTATAATCTGCTACAATATGATTATACATTACCATGTTAAGAGGTAATCTTTCAGGCAAGCTAATAAGTCTAGGATAATCACTAATAGGGTAATCGGGTGTACATTCCATTAATATTTCATCATCATTATTATCTACATTAAATTTAACTAAATCAGGAAACTCTGTTTTAAGATCATCAAACCATTTAGTTCCATAATCATCTACATCTGTTGTAATTAATACTTCAGTAGAATAAAACTTAGTTACCATCATATTAAGTCTAAATGCAGGTTCAGGATATAAAGGTGGACAATCGTTACCTAGATTATCATTATCAATTAAGACCAACCCGTGTATATCACTCTGAGAGTCGTATAATGCCTCTCTAAACATTTTGTTTGTAAACAACCGGTTTCTATAAGACTTAGTATCTATCATCTCTAACAATCGATTTTCTTGATTACCATTGTACTCTATAGTTATGTCTATATATTCTAAATCTATATCTTCTATATATATTGTAATAGGTTTAATAAATTCAATACAAGTAGGAGAGTTTATAATATAATCTACATTTTCTATTAAGCATGTAGGACCTATAAATATCTGATAACGGAAATCGATATAATCTGTATATAAGAAATTCTTATATAAATACATATTAACTGGATTGTTATCTACTATATCAGTCTCTTCATCTGGAGTAAAGTTCTTAATTTTAACATGTATCATCTTTTTAGTAACGAAGTGTTTACCTTCAAACCCTGTCACACGAATAGAATGGTGTGCTAGTCGTCTTTTAGGAAACATAGCTAACATATTTACCGGTGGTATATTATTAATTGAGTAATCGCTAGTTTTAAGCAAATATCCATTATCATATACTTTAATACCATTTAATGAGAATAAGTCTTTTGATATCATAAGTGTACCATTAAACTCAACTCCTACATTTACATAATCTATTGTAGTATAGTTTTCTGGTTTTAATACAATAATACCATTTAACATAGGTAAGTCATCTATTGTTATATTATAAAAGTCTGTAAAGTTATCTAATCTTATATAAATGTTAGTAACTTGATGATCTCTATCTTTAGTGTAATGCGATGTATATAACTTATCAAAGAAGTATATATCAAAAGGTAAGTCTATAAAATTATCGAATGAAAACTTTATAAATGAATCTTTCCAGTAATTAGTGGCTAGATTAGCAGGTATTATCTTAATACTCTTATTATTTTTAACGAACTTAATATCATTATAAGTAATAACATGTTGTACTTTGTGTTTTATTTTATATGAATCCATAAATAGATCATAATTAAAGTCAAGTAAATATCTAGTTAATGTATAATCACTCTTTCTATCATGTTCTTGTATATCAATTATAACATCATTCCATGTAGGGTGCAAGTTATCTAAATTGTCTAGAAATAATTGTCTAAGATTAGTATCATCATATATTCTACATAATAGATGCTCTAAGTAAGCTTCTTCTTTTAGTATATTAGGATATTTAATCTCATAAAACGATCTTACTTTAGCAGCATCTTTAGTTTGCCACGCAATTGGATCTAATCCTTCATAGAAAAAGAAACATTTCAAATTAGGATTTGTATTATTAAGTTTAAATATCATAGGTTTAATTTCTAAGTTTGAATATTCTTTAGATATACCAGTTACTGTATCTACTAATAATACCTTTAATATACTAATAGAGAATAAGTATTCCATAGGTTTTTGTATAGCAGTTAATGCATCAAATATAGTCTGACCTGCAGTAATACTTAAATACCTACCTTTTATAGTTATTGATTTACCATTGGTCTCCGTCTCGTTATAGACAAAGTTATTAGTATAATTTAATACTAAGTTATGACCATTATCTTCAGATACATTAGATGACGTAGAACTACTAAGTGTTATATCAAGTTCAGTTGAAATAATAATAAAGCTCTCTATAGTTAATAAAGTCTTAGATAGTATATATACATATCCATTTATGATAATCATTTTAACATCATCATAAGTATAAATAGATTTTCCGTTTAAATAAAACTTCCATTTAGAATCGTAAGTAAAAAACATATCTGATGCAGCCATTGTGTAGGTATTGACATAGTCTTTCTCATTTATTCCTTCTTGCTCAATACTTCTATGTATATCAGGTATAACGATATCTTTAGTTAAAATAAAGGCTAAGTCATCTTTATAGTCTTTAACAGTTAAAGGTGGATCTTGTATTTCAGTATTAAATTTAAATTCCACATAGGGACTTAGTAATTTATTTAATTTATCTCTTAGCATATAATATCCTTTCCAATGTTAATTAAGTACAGATATTATATTATTATAAATATTAGATTTTATAATACCTTTCAATGCACCGTATTTAACATTTAATTGTGGTCTGTTACCTTGTATGTAATCTACTGCTATAGTTGCTAGAGTAGACATAGTGTCTATCATGTATGTATTAGAAGCTCCGTATAGTAATGACATATTATATAGTATAGCTCCTGTGTTAAATTTATTTAGAAATGAAAACTCTTCTTTAAGTATATTTTCTAATAACTCATTAAATGTGTAATCTTCTTTAGCTAGGTTTTCTAAATCATATTTCTCTTTTAATACATCTAAATCTTCAGATCTAATCTTAGACTTCTTAACTGCATATTCTTCGATGAATCTTATAGTAGTATTATTTTTAGATAATAGGAAATAAGCTAATAAGAAATGCAACTTACTAACAGCAGAGACTGAATCAAAGTAACCTTGTCCTCCTTTAACGAATATTTTAGGTATTACTTCTAAATATATATCTACCATATCAGATACATATTCACGATCATTAGTTAATGTATTATGATTTAATGTGACGTATGCCCCTATTAATAAAGAGTACAACTCATTAGTACTTGCATTATATTCAAGTTTACCACCTGTTAATTCTTTCTTTTTAGTAAATGGTGTAACATTGATATAAACTACTCCTTTTTCTTCTACGAATCTTACTTTAGCATTCTTCAAATCATCTTCATATATAAGTATAATCTTTTCATCTTTAATCGATTCGTCTATATTATTTATTAAAGGTAAATGTTTCATAACTAGTATAGCAAGTAAGCTATCCATATAATTATTTATATTATTAGTAGACTCTAATAATAAGTTAATGTCTTTATCGTTTCTCTTAGCAATTAAGCTATTTTCTAAATTGTATTTCATATGTATTCCTTTCGTTTTAAAATTATATTTAAATGTTTTAGAAAAATAAGATACCAAAATGGTATCTTATCTTATTTTTTTCTTAATTTTGTAATTTCTGTAGTATCTCTTTTTATTTCGAGTAAATTCTTTATGAGGTATAATACTACTACTAGAATCTAACATGTTATAATCTCCTACTGTATTAGGCTCTTTAATAGATTTATCTTCTGTTGGGTCAACCAGATGATCTACTATTATAATAAATATAAGAAGTGTCATTATACTTATAGAGAAAACGAAGAAGTCTTTTATTCTAGATGTAGTCTCAGCATTCTCTAAGTATGATATATAATCCTGACTTATATTGTCTCTTACTGTTTCTGAAACGTTAGCATGTTTTAACCCTGTAACTAAACCTTTTATAGATTTATTAATAATGTCAGATTCATGTTTAAAGTTAGAATCAAAAAATAATACTATTGTAACAAAGAATACAGCAAATATTATATATACTATTTTTTCATTAATATTTCTATGTCGTCTCGTCTCTAGTTTCTTAGAATTTCTTTCTATAAGGCGATCCTTTAACTTCTGGTTCTGGTTTAGTATCCGGATCACTAATCGGTCCGTTAGATTCTGGCGTAGGATTTTTAATTGTATCATTTTTCTCACCTGCCTTCTCAGCTAGTTCTATTTTAACACCTGAAAGTCTTTCAATAGTTTTTGTAACGAAATTTAAAAGTCCTCTACTTATACCATCTTTAGAAGCAATGATATTCTCTGTCAAGTTCTCCCCAAATAACCCTACAATAAATGCTAATAGAAATCTAGTATATAAATCTAAACTTGTGTATGTATCAACTATAAAGACGAAGAATACTGTCATTATAATACTAGTAAAGACTAATTTTCGGTATGGTTTAAGTGGCATACCAATAAACCCTCTGGTAATCATAATTCCGCATAACATAGATACAAATATCATTAACATATTACCTATTATATATAAAATCGGTTCTATATTAGTTTCTATTTTATACAAAAGAGCTCCCATGTAGTATCACATCCTTTCTTATGGAAATTCATAAAGTAATGTTTTAATAGTAAAATAGACGAAAAATAATACTAGAGAGGGAATAACCCCTCTCATTATATTTTAGAATACTGTACCTTCTTCAGTTGATTTAAGAGATGGTTCATTAAATACAGTTTTATTATCTATATGATTTAACAGTCCATATCTAGAATATCTTATAAACATACTACAAGGAGTAAATTGGTAAGAATGCTTAAGTGAGTAATTAAGCTCATTAAGTCTAGCCATTCTAGTTGCAACATGTCCAGTAGAAGTTCTAAGTATACCATCTACAGCAGTAGTTACAAATCCTGAGCATATATTTTTATTCTTATTTAATTTTATAGGAAGCCCTAAAATATGGAATAAGAATATATCAGCCCATGCATATTTAAATCCATCAGCTCTTTTAAAGAATTCATAGAAATCTGTTAAGTCATAGTTTTCTATGTCTAATTCAAACACATCCCATTTAGTTTCATCATGTAAGTTCATTAATCTAATGTCTTTAGACCTAACTCCTTTGTCTTGTGCAGACGAAGAATAAGATAAGCCATCTTTCATCACTATAAACTCACAATGAGGATAAGGACCCTTTTGTATTGATCTCATAAGCTTAGCTAGTAAATCACCTGATCCTTTGTGGAATGCTACGAGTAATCTCCTATCTTCAGGGTTTATTATAATATTTTCATTTATAATTTCTTTCTTTTTTTTACCTAATCCCATGGTAACTCCTTTCCTTATATATTAACTATAATGTCTAATATATACTTATCTAAATCAGTAGCTAATGTATTAAATTCATTAATTCTACAATTTAATGTTTTATATAATTCTTTACCATCTGTAAAGGTATCTATATAATCTTCTACTGCTCTTCTAATAACTTTTCTACTCATATTAAGTTTTACCATTCTAGTAAGCAATTCAGCCAACTCATCATCACTCATACTACTTACATCATAATTAGATGATTCTCTTTTATATATATCAAGGTCTTTGTATAGTTTTATATCATCATTAGTGAATGCAGGTAAATCTATTAATAACTTAAGATTAGTTATGTCATTCATTCTATATGGTTGTAAATATTTATTATCATTATGAGTAAACTTAAATCCAACATATTCAGCATTATCAATAGAATTATCTATAGTAAAGCTAATATCATTTTTAAGTAAATCTATATCTAATATTATTTGATCAAATTCATTTAAGTATTCGAATCTATTCAAATGAAAAAAGTCATCAGTTTGATCTGATATAAATATATTGCCTGCGGTATGACCTGCTATATCATTTATTGTAATCTTTTCATCTTTTCTATTAAATGGAACTATATATCCAGACTCTGGAACATCTATCCATGTAAATACTAAGTTTAATTTAGGATCAACCATTACAGGTAGAGCTGTTATATCATATAGACATGAAGCTATTATTCTGTGAGATTTAGAATCATACATTATATAAAACTTCTCATCAGGTACTTCTTTTATATAGTCTGAAAACAACTTACCTTCTCTGTCTATAGGTTTATATATTGTATATGGCATTTTTGTAATTTCATTGACTAATGTTTCTGTAAATATTTTATCTACAATAAATTTTTTATTCATTATATCTCCTTTCTTATATTAAGTTGATTGTACGTCTATCCATTTTTTATCTTTTTCTAATTGTACAAGGTTAGTATATGTAGTGAGTGAGTCGCCAGAATACGATATGATACATCCATGCATTACAGATAAAGAATTATATGATGCAGCTTGTGTAGTCCTTGTTGTGTATGACTGTACAGCACCAATTTTTATTCCAGTGAAAAATCTAGTGTCCATGATAGTTTTTTGTATGAGTAGCTTAGTTTTTATGTCAGCTATGACACTGGCAGTTGGAAATGCATTAGGTTTATACCTTGTTAAAAGCTCACCATTTCTACCATAGGTGTTGTGTATAGTTAAGTATGATAAATAATTAACCGCCCTCGGTATATGTGTTTTAATACTGACTACTCTGTCTTTTACTGCGTGCCCCAATGTTACTACCATATCTCCAGTCATAACACCATACGATGAATCATAATCTCCAGGCATACCAGCTCCAGGCGCATCAGCACCCGTTGAATAATAACCAGGATTAAATAAATTAGGTGTGTAAGTTTCATCAGAAGACGCATCAGTTCCGCTGATAATGAAAAAAGGTGAGCCACCATCTGAATAACAAGTCCCACCAAATATATAGTAACCCGGCATACTATTATATTGTGTAGAAAACGGAGTTAAATATGGGAATGTTACTACATTATGAAAATAATTGATATAAAATGAATTACGATAAGTATTTATACCATTATATACATTAATAATATTTAATTTGTCGTCTACTGGTGTATATTCGTACTCTGGTTTGCCATCAGTTAAATATAAGCAGTTTATGACATTTCCACTATTAACAAAATGTGAATCTGGACGTACAATATCGTAATGTGTATTATTTACATTAGTTCCATTAGTAGTACATGACGAATCTCTAGGACCTCCTGTGAATTTATATTGGTCAGGGTAATACATAGTTGGATACGATTTAAGTATATTCCACTCAGCTAATACTTCATCTCTATAACTAACGAATTTGTTATTCATCTCCGTTTTATTATAAATATCATCTGCATCGTTATTATTATCCCATTTTCTAGAATACATAGTTTTATTATCTTTTGTATAGTAGTAGTCTGATCTAAATTGTTGAGCTCTGGTGTGAGTGACCTGAGATTTAGTTTCAATGTAAGGGATTTCAGGTTTAGTCGTATCTAATATATTAGGATCAGTAGCAATAGAATAAGACCATCTATAATACTTATTACTAATAGTAGTATATTCATATATAACTTGTACATAAGTAGATTTAGTAACATTAGGTATCATAGTTTGACTGATATTCATTTGAGGTGCAGCTACTTTAATATTAGTAAATCCATCACATAATATATATGATGATCCCATTTCATGTATAAATGTATCTAATGATGGTATTACACCTGTCTCTTCTTCATTTATATTTTTATTGAGTATCTTAATAGATAATAGTCCTTTATCGATTATAGTTATATTATCTTTATCAAGAAAGTTAACTAGAACACTAATAGGATTACTTATAAAGTAGATTCCAGTATTTCTCATTTTAAAACATTTAAAAGGATCTAATACAGGATCGTCTTTACTAGTTATAGTTTTTATTTGTGCATTACTTAATATCATCTTAACCCCACCTCTCTATAGTAAGATTCAGATTATTACGTTTCATGAAAAATCCTCTTCTGCGTAAACTCATAGCTTCAGAGTTTGAATTTACAAAGTTGGTAGCTCCATTTACGAAGTTTGGCTTGGCATAGAATCCAGCTGTGTAAGGCATATGTTGATTTGAATCTAGTGGTTTATTGTAAGTTTGATAATATGATACAGTAGTACCTTCATTAATGGCTGTAACTGGAAAGTAAATACTAGCTACATTATTAACCTGGGCAAATTTCTCTAGAGAATTATATAAAAATTGATACAAGAATATTTTATGTATAGATTCTACATTAGACCATACTCCTACTCCAGTACTTCTATTTATACATCTAAAATGCATTGTTGAATTGTGGTTGTAATTAGGGTCAGGGTTAAAGGTTTCCGAATACCCATTATACACTAAAGATGCTATGTTATTAAAATTAGCATCTACAATAGGATCTTTAGGTTTACTATAATTCTCACTGACCGTTAGCACTTGATACACTTTATCAACTGTAGCATAAACTTCAAGTATCCCGTCTATATTATGAGTAGCTATAGGTGCTGGACTATCTGTCAATGCGCCTGTTATAACATAATATCCTGTATCGGTTATATTTGCGTATGTACCTGTAGATTTTGTACCTTTATATTTAAATATACTGTCGAATATAACTTTATTTGGAGTACTACTTTGCAAGAATAAATTATCTAATTCAAACTTAGAATAATAGTTCTTCATTACATTCTCATCGAATGCATCATTCTTCCATTCGGTGAACGTGTAATCTGTGTTACTGTTGTAATTAGTATCTATGTTATAACCAGACGGATAACCTAATCTAGTAAATACATTTTGATCTTCCACATTGTATATCTTTTGTACACATGTATTAGTATTAGTGTCAATTATATTTTCTACAGTAAATATCATACTATACATATTAGTATCATTATAAACTTTTAATGAAGCCGGTAATGTGTTATTATATATCCATTTATTAGGAACTTCGTATGATAATATTCCATTATATTGTGGTTGTACTAAATCATTTAAAGATACAGAAGGTGACATCAGATCTATCTTGATTTTATTTTTCATTTTCAACCTCCTTTTTATTTATTTTACGTAAAGTATGCATATATCCATGTACCATTTATATTGTACTGTAGTGGTCTATGTACAAGACTCATGAGTAAAGTATTCTCATATTTATAACTCATATCTACGCAATAATAAAAAACGTTACCTGGTGCATATTTACCAGTAGTTGTACCAAATGCATTTCCCCATGTAGTATAAACTGGTGCACCAAATCTTACATCTGTAATAAATGATTTCTTTATATAGTTAGCGCAACTAACTGCTGTATCATATAAATCATTCATCATAGCTGAACCCGCCACCGCAAGTTCATTCCATATTAGAGTTTTGTCATTTAATACGTATGAAGCCATGTAATAAGCTCCGGTAGTCGATATGAATACTAGTCTTTTCTGATCATCCCATACAGGTCCGAATTCGTCATCATTGATTGTGTTACCTGAATATACGTCAATATTGATTGTGTTACCTGAATATACTTTTAATATACCTGACGATGCAATAGGAAATTCTCCTTTATCTTCATCAGCTTTATAATACCATCCATTTAGAAAGTTAGTACTACTAAGAGTAGACAGTAATGTGTTATTATTAATTAAACCTAAATTTTTAAATGTAGCTTTATCATATCCATCAAAGAAACCATGTACTCCTTCAGGTGGTGTAACCCAGTATCTATTATCTCCGAATTTGTTGTCTTCATTGACACCAGGTGTATCATGATATAATGGAAATAAGTTTTCATTAACCCATACTTTAGGTTCTTTATCATCAAAGCAAGAAGGACTAAGTAATTGATTCCACGCTGACCATTGTACAAGACCACCTGTAATATCTCCTACTCTATAGAAAGATTCATTATTATGATAATACAGATATTGTGCAGCCATAGTACCTTTTTCTTCTACTATAACTTGACAAAATCCACTCTTCCCTTCTATAGGAAAATTACTAGTAAGTGTAGCTGTATTAGGTGTAAATGAATAATACCCTGAGTCATGTAATTTAAATAACATATTAAGGTTAGAAGAGGGTTTAATGTAACCATTAAACCCATATGATGTAATCATACTAAGCCTCCTTAGATTCTTCTGTGCCATCTTCTAATCTATGTACAGTAGGCGGTGTTATTTTATATTCTTTTAACATAGATCTGAATTGTACCATATTATCTTTGAATATTGGCATATTTTCTATTTGTTTTTGAAGCTCTCTTAATATTATTTTAACATGATGTAAATCAAAGTATCGAAGCTTCTCTAATTTAGTTTCATTATTTAGTATAGCTAATGTGTCATTTATAGCAGCAGATACTCCTGCATCATAAGCAGATATTAATCTTATTATTACAGATAGTATTTCAGTACTAACTATTGGTCCACTCCATACCCATTTATCTTCACGTCTTAATCCAGTTTCAGGATCTTCTTTAAAGAAAAATAATTGCCTTAATTCAGCAGGGATATTATTTCTTAAGTTTTCAATAATATGTAAATCATTCATATCGCCTTTTCTAAATGGTTGTATAAACTCAGGACCATCTTCCCAGAATTTATAGTAATAACCGTGTCGTCTAATATTATCATTAGAGTTTTTAACTTTATCTAATACTAATTTTTTATATTTATCTAAATTAAATACTAAACTATTATCTTTAGGATTATAGTCATGATCTAATTTATTTGTAAACACATGGAAGTTAAGATCATTATCTTCATTATCACCAAAGTATTTAACCATAGAACCAGTACGTCTGGCATTGTCTATCTCAGTAAATTTCTTTTGAGAAACTACTCTACAATAGATGTATTCATTTTCTTCTATTATTTTATCTACTTTAGCAAAATCATTACTCTCTTTAGATACACTTATTATAACTGTATTATATTTAAAATAAGGTTTAAATGTATCTTGATCCACGTCTACTCTTCCAAATGAGCTTTTAATATCACTTGCATGTATAATTTCTAAACTCATAACTTCATCTTTATCTATAACTATATAATCATTAGTATTAACTAGTAACTTTTTAGTCTTAGAATAAAGATATAAACTATCTTTGTTATCCATAGAATTGTATCTCCTTTCTATAAAGAATTAATTCTTTCTTGTATTTCATTTACATAGTATTCAACATTTGATAACTTAGTTAATCTTTCTTTATCTTCTAAACTAATACCATCGTACTCTACTATATATTTATTTACTTCATTTTTTAATTTACTACTCCATATTGTCATAGTATTAATTATAGATTTAATTGTAGATTCACTATCAGTTAAGTTAGCTATATTAATTATAGTAAACTCAGATGAGTTTCTTAAACCTGAATTTTTATAGAATTTAATATCTATAGAACCTGGGTTAGCTAATAATAGATTTGTGAAGTATTGTTGATCTTCTAGTCTGAAAGGTAACTTATAAGTAACGTTGTTATAATCAAATAAGATTCCATCATAGAAAATGTTATTAATTACAGTTTCAGTATCTAATATTACTTTTCTAAAAGGTAATTCAAATTTTACAACAACGTGTTCTTTATTATCATATATATAACCTTGAGGTACCTCAAATACTTCAAAACCTTTATCTAATGTATAAGTGACTACAGTGTTTTCTTTCTTTCTCATATCGTCATATTTTTTAAATAACGATAAAGGAATTTCAACTGTTGTAAAGTACTGAGACTCTTCTCTCTCGTTAAGTCTAGTCCATTGCTCTGCAGCATTTTTATTAACTCCTAATAAAACTATATACTCTTTATAGACAAGACTATTAATATCCTCGTCATACATAAGTACACCTTCTTTATTGTCTAATTTATCTTTGTAATTTTCGACTAACGTTTCCATTGATCTTTGATCTATGTTAACTTTGTTAGGATCGTCCACCACTTCTCTTGATAATTTATCATAATATAACATTATATTCCTCCTATTATTATTTTATTATCTCCATAAAACCATAGATATTCTACAATCGTTAGCTTCATTCCAAGTTACATATATTCTATTAGAACTAGATGAACACATTACAGAATGTTCTATATCGTTATTATAAGCTCGTGATCTCAGATGCGTATCATAATTAGCACCAATTCTTGAACCATTTGCAAAATGATATTGGCCTGCATAATTATCAGGAGAATAACCTGATCTATTCCAACTTCTATATTCAAAGGCTTGTGCTGGTAAGCCAACTTCTGTTGTACCACTATCTGCATTGCCACTCCAGTAACATGACTTCCATTCTAAATCTGGAGCTATTAAAATAGCACCTTTATCTACAACCCCTGGCATTACAATTCTTGGTCTATTAACTGATTCAAATACAGTTCTAGTATATGAATGTGAGCCTGTTCTTAAATGATTATCAGGTCCTATTGACATAGAATGTATATATGCACCAGGACCTGATCTAGAATAAATTCCATTCCATCCGTTACCATAAAAATGTATATTACCATTAACTACAACTGATGCTAAGCCTATAGTACCTGTAGATGTATCTCCATTACGAGTTATCTTATTACTTAATAATGAAGCATTGACTTTAGTATTAGCTAAATTAGTCAATTCAGTAGGATCATATTTTATATAATTTTTTAATATATAACTTTTAACTAATGCTTCATTCATTACTCCTTTTTTAGTCGAAGTAGATCTATTATTAGTAGAATAAGATAATGTCCATTTAGACCACATTGCTGTATCTGTAGCTTTAAATCTTTTAAATTTATTTGTTTTAGTTGTATATATTTGTGTACATATATTTTTAGTATTTTTAATTTCTAAGAAACCTGCTTCAAATGATACATCATAATAATATTTATCGTCAGGATTAGTACACGGTAGTTGTCGACCTGCAATACATTGTAAAGTTGGCTCATTCGGTATGTATAATATACCATTATCAGTTACATCTGTCATTGTGTTAATATCCGTGCTTGGTCTATCCATTATATTCTTTAAATAACTATTTATTAACATACAATCATCTCCACATCACCCGTCTTATAAATGCTCGTGAATAATCTAGACTATATGAAACTTCAAAGGAGGGACCGTCTGTAGAGGAGGTTGTTTGATATCCTGGTTTTTCGATATTTCCCTGTGCAACTACTATACCGCCTGTATTACCTCTATGTGTTATGCCATCTGCAGTAGCATGGAACCCACTTGCACCGAAATGGTAAACACCCCAGCCACCACCTCCATATTTTAACGGAACAGAAAACCAATTTGATTCTGTATACCAATAACTTTTTGGTTTACTATTATAGTCTGTTGTATTAGTTGGTATATTTGCATAAAATTGTACTAATAACTCAGTTGCTTGGAGTGGTATATTTCCTCCTGATCTAGTAAAAGTTGTCCATCCTTGTATGTTATCATATATCAATTTCCAACCTAAATCTTCTATGTAAGCAACATCACCTTCACCATTATTATAAGATTTAATATAACTTCTAGTACCAGCAGTCATATTATGCATTTCAACATGGTCACCTCCACCAATAGATAAGTCTATTCCACCTGGACCATTTAATCCCATCATATATATCCATTTAGAATCATCTGCTGCTCTTCTGTAAAATGAATAACTTCCAGAGTCATCTCTTCGCTCTACATGAAAATTTCCATTTAAAGTATCTAAATAATCAAATACATGATGATTATAAAATGTATCGCCAGCTTTATTTATTTTTCCATCTAAGTCTACTTGAGATGCTTTGGTGTTCACTAATGCCCATAACGCAGTTGGATCATATGCTGGTGCATATGTATTAATTAAATATTTTAATCTAGTTTCTGATATAAGACCATAATCAGTTTCAGTTGCAATATCTTTATCATAACCATATATCTCGTACAACCAATCAGTAAATGTAGCACTTGTAACAATAGTACCAACAGGTACTGTGTATGATTTTATTTCCCCGTATCTTCTGTAAACTCGTTTCTTTGTAATATAAGTTTGTAATATTACATTATCTATTTCTGTAACAATTAATAATCCCTTATCAGTAGTAGGATAATTCTTAGCTGAGTTACCCATCACTTTGTATGCTACATTAATATTAGCAGCATATATTTCATTTAAATCTACATCAGGAGTTAGATTGTCAATACCACTAGATAATACCATATCTTATTCTCCTTTCTTTATTATCTCCATAATACTCTAAATACAAGTCCTGGATTACTCGATAACCAGAATCTTCTATTACCATCAAATTGTATATAATTCCCCCATCTAAAATTTGGTATTGATATAGATAGAGCCATTCCTCTTGCAGCAAATGCCATAGCTTGCAGATCTTGACTTGTGTGACTTATTATAAGCATATATTCAGTTGCCTCATTTGGTGCTGTTATATCTGTACCTGTACCAGCATCTTTATATACAAAATCACGTTCTGATAAAAATCTTCCCATATGCCCACCAGGTTGGTAATCTCTAACCCATCCTGACGGTGAGTTTAACCATATTGTAGGTACATCTGCAGAGCCCATATATAAGTGATTATTTGAAGGAGCATAATATAATGATCTTCTCCAGTCTCCAGAACCACCTTTAAAATATACAGCTGTACTATTATTTATATTTAAAGTACCATTTATTCTACCTATACCATTATTAAATGCAAACATCACATTAGCAAACGATGAGTCTCCTGTTTTCGTTATTTTATTATTATATTCAGCTATTGAACCTTTAGAATTAATTGCAGCTCTTAAAGCTGTATCATCAAATCTAGGCTGGTATTTATCAATGGCAGCTATAATATCTTGCTCACTTCTTATGTTTGTATTATCATTTGCATACTGCAATGTATATTTATTATAAGATTCCTCATAAGCCCATTCATTCCAACTTCCATCTGCATACATTCTATAAAATACTGACATATCATTGTGTCTATAGAATCTTTGTAAACATATAGTTTCATCTTCAGACACTATTACTTCTAAAAAACCTTTTATAGCTGTTATTGCAGAAATATCCATTTGGTCAGCTATCGGTTGTAATATTGAATCATTATAAGCGTATGATCCATCTGTAAAGTTATTAGATACACCTTTAATATCTTCACTTGTCGTCTTTGTTAGCTTATTTATATAAACAGCATCATCTGGGTAATGGTTAAAAGATGTAATGATATTGCTGTCATTACATCCATATAATCCTGTATTTGTGAACTTTCTAAATGTATTTAAATCAACATTAGACATTTCACCGTTGTAACCTAACTTAATGTCCATATGTCCTCCTTAGAAACCTGTAGTTCCTAATTTATGTCTAGTTATTGCTCCATTAAATGTAGTATCAGCTATTGAGCTAAATCTCATATAAGTATCAAAACTTAAACCTTGATTCGTTACATTATCTTTAACAGAGAATTGAAGTTTATTAGCTGTAGATAAAGTTACATTTCCAACTGTTACACTTGAACCTTCTGTTTTATTTATAACGTCAGCATGTATTATAACTGGTGCTGAACCACTGTAATTTATTAAACCAATTATATCTATATCAATTGAAGATCCACCTATAGTATTAGTAGTTGAACCATAACCTGTAGCATAACCTCTTAAGTTAATCACAAATCTTTTTTGATCTGCAGTAGAAGAAGCTGTTATGTTAGTTTCAAACCACATTGTAGCTGCATCTCCTAAAGATTCTTGATTATGAGTATGAACTAATTTCATAGGGATAGAGTTATTAACTGAGTTCCCTGTGAATGAATAGTTAGGTGATATAAATTTAGATAGTATGGTTGCTGTATTAGTAGCCATCATTGTATCTATTTCTATTTTAGTATAAAATCTTACTGAGTCATAAATATACATCCATTTAGCTGTAGCAGTTCCTGCTGTATTCATAACCGCTAATATGTTATCTTTATTGTCAGCTTGATCTGTTATAGGTATAAATCTAAATATTTTATTAACTAAAGTTCCTAGTTTTTCTGTTTCTACAACTAATGAACCTTTACGTCCGCCAACTTTGGCTAAGTCTAACCCTATAGCAGTTAATTCTTGATCTGTACTAATAGGATATTGTCCAGGCTCTAATCCAACCATGTTAGATAGATTGTAACTTGTCGTAGGAATATAAGTTCCTACACCTGATCTAAATCTAGTGTGCAATCTCTCAAATAGATATTTAACTCTTTCTGCAGAAGAAATATAAGTTACTCCTCCTGTAAAGTCATCTTTAATCATATCTGTCATTAATAAAGTTCTCCAACCAGAGAATAAAGATTTATTTATCATAGATCTCATCATTACTTTTCCATCTTTAGTATTGTATATTTGTAACCCTGAAGAAGATGTAGCTCCAGTTGTTGTAGATTTTGGTAAACTAAACGATAACATTGTATCATCCATTGTACCAGTTTTAATTAAGTCATATCTAATTGTATTAGCATACTCTGTTCCAGTCATAGCATCAAAAGCTGTTGATGAATCAAATATTCTAGAAGGTAAGTTAAATTCATTATTAATAGCTACTGTTAATCCACCATTATTAATTGTTAATCCACCTGCTGTAATAGTAGTAGCTCCTGTTATAGCTCCACCGACTTTATCAAACTTTTTAGACATATCTGTATTATAAGTAATTATATCGACTTTTTTATCTAGTTCTGTTTTAGTTGCACTTCCAGTCCAATAGTTAGTAGTCAAATTAGTATTGATAGCATTTATTTGAGCTACTGTTGCTAAATCAACTTTGGTAGTACCGTCATTCCACTCAGGAACCGCTGGACTTAAAAAGCTAATTTTCTCTACTGGCAATGATCCTATTTGTAATACATCACTAGTGCCATTTCTTAATGTATCTAATATAGGAGTTTCTATTCCCCATGTACTTGTAGTACCTGAAGTTACTTTATTCAATGTAACAGCTCTTAAAGAAGTATTACCAGCTGCAGATAAGTTTCCTGAGATAGTAGTATTTCCTGTTATAGCTCCACCTGTTTTATCATACTTAAGATCTAAATCTAAGTTATTAGCAAATGAATACCAAGGTGACCATATGGTACCATTGTATTTTCTTATAAAGTAATGTCCGCCATTTGTATCGTTAGTCATAAATACTTGAGTTACTGTAGACTCCGCTGTATCTTTATATACATGTAATACACCAGTAGTACCAGTTATAGTTGTTGGATATCCTTTTTCTAATGTTATTGCAGCTGTAGGTGAATTAGTAAGTAAATAATAACCAATAGCAGATTGATCTTTTAATGTATTGATATCTAATGCTCCAGATGATGTATTTAGTAATCCTTTAAAGTTCCATGAGTTAGCAACATCAGATGCTACCATCCATTGGAAAGATTTACCAGTATCATCAACCCATGCAGGTCTAGTTGTACTATTTATAGCTACTATATTAGATTTAAGTGTTTCTCCAACGGTAATCTTAACTGAACCATTAGTAACATCTCCGCTGTATTTAATCAAATTCATTGTACCACTAGACGTGATATTAGTATTCGATACAGTTAATCCACTAGTAGCAGCAGTTAATGTAACAGCACCTTTTATTGTATTATTAGCACCGTTAAGAGTTGTATTACCAGCAAAGGCAGATATACCTGTAACACTTAATGCATCTGGTATAGTAGTTAATCCTGTTACTGATTCTACATTTTCTCTCCAAGCTGATGTAACGTAATTTGATGTTGGGTCTACATAAGCTGTATAAGTTTTCCCTAATCTAGTTTTCATTGTTAAATATAAATATTTACTTGAATCTTTATATACATGTACTTCTCCAACTGCATTAGCTGGTGTATTAAATATTTTATTAATTAACTCTGTTGCAACTGGACCAGCTTCTGTTATAGTTTGAATGTATAACGAATCGTCTCTCATTCTTTTCTCTGATACTTCTTTAAAGAATAAAGTTGACGTAGGAAAAGAACTTTGTATTAAAGTTTTAGTTAAATTTAAATCTTCGAATCCTGAATAGATCGAATCTTTATTAACTATAGTTGATACTATATTATTTAATTCATCTAAATATACTTTTAATGTATCTGATTTAGCAGACCCTGATCCTATTGATACCCAGTCATGCATAACATAAGGTGTTACTGTAGTAGGCATTACTATTTTGTATGTCTTAGCGTCACCTTCTGTTGAATTATCTATTACTGTTAAGTTTCCATTTATTGTAGTTGCAGCATCTTTACTATTAAAGGTACCTTTTTTAACATAAATTCTTGAAGGATCATCAGCGTTTAACTTAATGTCTCCTATTATTTTATTAGTAACTTGAACTGAGTTTTTAATATGATCTAATAGTACACCATCATATTCTCCTGCTATAGGGAATACAGTTCCATCAGATGCTCTTGAGTATAACTTCTTAGCTGATAAGTCTAGAGATAGTTCTCCAACTTTTAAATTACTTCTATCAGCATATGATCTGGGACTTATTATAAGTCTACCAGAATCAACCCAAGTTGATAATTTCTCTTTGTTTCCTATATATAATGACTGAGCATTTGTAACTACTGCAGCATTCATAAAAGGTGTTTCATTTGGTAATGTACTATTAATAGAGATATATCCTGTAGGTAGTGTTGCTACTTTTAAATCTCTAATGTTAACTATAGTTTTAAGATTAGCTGTAGCTGAAGCCGCTGCTCCTATTGCAAATCTAGCTAATACCATTTGGAAACCTGGTGTGCCATCTAAATGATTACCATATATTGATTGTAGCGATCCATCAGCTAATACATAACCTAATATGATCTTAGCATTTGTTGCACCTTTATCAATCATAATGAATATAGTTTTTTTATTTAATGTAAAAGGTTTAGCTACTTCTATGTTTTTAAATTTACTATTAACAGATGTTATTAGTAGCGATGATCCATCTACTTCTGTACCATATAAATTGCCTAGTGGTTGTGTGTAACCATTAGTTAAGAATAATAATTGTAATAATCCTTCTGGTGCAGATTCTACGTCTAATTCGAAATATACTTTAGTATTAGGTATAAATCCAAAATTAAGCCAAGTATGACCCCAGTTTTGTGTTACGTTATTATCAATTGATATAGATTTACTCTCATTAAATATTGTAGCACCTGATTCAATGACACCTTCGTTATCTTGTACGAATTTTAAACCTGTCATTTTAGATATATCCACTACATTCATGTAAGCAGATTGTGCTAATGCGTAATCAGCATCATCTTGTAATTTATACCATAATGTATTCTTGTCAAAATTTGTCGGCATAACTTGTGATATAGATATCTTAGTTCTAAGTCTATCTCTCATATCATTTGTGATATCAGATAGTAATCTCATATCAGAAGCTGTTGTACCTGATTTTAACCATACTGTATTATCGTCTTTAACTACAAGTTCCCCTTTAGCTGCACTCTCTATTGTGGCAGCTGGAATAACTTTAGCTCTCTCTCCTATAACGATATCTTCTAATGTTATAATATTACCTGCAGCATTCTTTCCTAAGATAATATTTTTAGCAGTAGATATAGGCATTACTCTTTGCCACTTATATACACCAGGTGTAGTTTCAACCTGCACTGTAATATAAGCATCTTCGATACTTGCTGGCTCTACATATACCATAGAAGTATCATACCATATTGTAGCAGGATCATACGTAGTTGGTGTATAATCTTGTATAACATGGGCTTGATGTAAATGATTCATTAAATCATATTTAGCAGCACCAGATATAAGTCTAAAAGACTTCTTACCGTCTACTTCTACAACCATATATAAATCAGCTGTGGCACGATTGGCGACTAGATCACCAATTGCACGTAGATTAATAGCCTGCGGATCTAGTTCAGCAGGTCTTAATGTAACTATTGCCATAAATTATATTTCCTCCTTTTTGGTTTATTCTTAAAATAAATAATTAGCTAATTACTCTATTATGAATTTGTAATAGATTAATATAAAACTTTGTTTGAGAAACAAACAAATTCGTATATTATAGTAAGAGAAGGAGGAAAACATGGTAGATAAAAATGAATTTGATTCTAACTAAACATTGATGTATTATCTATTTATGATAGTATACTGGACATAATTGATTCAGCTATCGAAAAATCAGTGCTATTTTAATAGATAGTAAAATATTTTATAAAATTTCTAAGAAGAAACAAAAATGAAAAAAAGAAGAGATAAAAATGAATTTGATTCTAAAGCAGCTCAACTGGAAAGTAAATTAAATGGATATAAAACTTTAATACTATCTTCTGACGAAGATGAGTATAAAATTGTCGATTCAGTAAGTGACGTTTCTGTATTTGTTAAAATAGATAATTTTAGAAATGAGCTAGATGCAGCTATTAGAGAATTCAATGAGGAAACAAGATCAATTAATCAAGCAGTTGTAAATATGGAAGTTAAAGATACTGTAGTTCTAATTGATAAATTTAAAACAGTTGATGATACTAAACTAGATCTAAAATCTATATCTGATAAAAATAAATATGAAATTGATGAATACATTGCTAGCGGGGCATTAGTAGAACATACATTAGATAAAGATGGTATTATAATATATTTAGATTATATATCTAACATTATTAAAAATGCAACACCAATAATAGTTAATATTAATTTAGATGAAGAGATATCAATTGAGCAAAAGATAAAATTAGATACATTAGATGTATCAGAAACAGATAAACAATTCATCATGGATGAATATAAATTATATTATGAACATATAAAGGATATCATACTAAACATTGATGTATTATCTATTTATGATAGTATACTGGACATAATTGATTCAGCTATCGAAAAATCAGTGCTATTTTAATAGATAGTGAAATATTTTATAAAATATTCTAAAAATTTCTAAGGAGGAACAAAAATGAAAAAAAGAAGATCATTCTGGGAAGACTCAGAAGAAAATTTTGAAGATGTTACTGTTGATGCAGTAGACACAGAAGAAACAGAAGACGAAGAACTTGACGAAGAAGAAGCTGAATACGGTGCTGTAGAACAAACTTTCCAAACAAGCGATATTCTTGGTACAACGGTAATATTAGATGAAGAAGTATCAGAATTAGCTGCTAAACTTGGAGAAGAAGCAGAAATAGACGCTGAAGCTTTATCAGCTCTAGTAGACGATAATGCAGGTGCAGAAATGACTGCCCAGTTCGGTAAACCATTTGTATCAGCTCCAACTGAAGATGGATACGAAACTGAATTACTTGAAGAAACTCAAGAAGAACCATCAGAATTATATAACAGAGATGCTGATCCTTTTGAAGACGAAGTTGACTATGAAGAGTGTGAAGAAAAAGAAGAAGCTGACGAAATAATTCTTGATGAAGAAGATGAAGAATAAGGCGATGCAGAGGGTTTAGATTAGTCTCTAGTGAATCATCTATTACAGATTTAGTTAAAGATTATTTTAATCCTAACGTTAAGCAAGGAAAAGCTTACCTTAAAGTATATAAAAGGATATTAGATAAAGTATCTGATCCTGATATGACTTTAAAAGAGAAATTGGATATTTATATTCAATCATATACAAAAATAACAAAAATAGCGGGTTTAGTTCAGTTTTGGACTAAACTTGCTAGTATAGGT
>RRZU011045909.1_pt1 | contig 30806 bp, 59 predicted proteins | sample 2165561 | NCBI WGS metagenome assembly RRZU01 (sample SAMN10456909, study PRJNA506462) | wastewater metagenome | isolation source: wastewater sludge | place: USA: Moscow, Idaho | reverse complement strand
TCATCAATTTTTGTATCCAAAAAATCAATTTTTGAAATATATTCTAAAGCGGAAATTCCTATTTTATCAAGTTCTTTACTCTCTTCCCAATCTTTCAAAATTTGCTCTCTCGGAGTTTCTTTGAAATATTTTATTAAATCTTCTATCATAATTTTTAAATTTTAAATTTTATTGTCCTTTCCCGCACTTCCTACAACACTGGTTTTGCAATAGCGGTTTTGAAAATTATTTGCGCATAAAAACCGCCATCGCAAAGCCTTTTAACGTTACAGACAAGTGTTAGCACTCTGCAACTTTGAAAGTTTTTCTTTCGTTTCCAATATCTGTTTTTCCAACTTTTCTTTTTCTTTAACCCTTTCACTTTCTAAGTATTCATTTTTTTGCTTCAATTGGTCTGCTGTCAAATATTTATCATCAACGCTTTTCATCCAATGGTCGCTAAACTTAAATTCTGAAAGTCTTTTAACTATCATAGCATCTACTTCTTCTTGTGTTGGGTTTATCAGGATGCCGTATTTTTCACACAAGTAATCACTACTTCCATCATAATCATAATACAAACTATAACCCCAGCTTCTTTCAAGTCCAGTAGATATTTCAACAGTTAATGAAACTTTTAAACCTCTAAAAGACTTATTGGTACTATCCATTAGTTTTGGCAATGGACGGTCTTTCATAAACAAAGCCAACCTTTTTGCATTTATTAAATCGCTTCTATTAATAATAAATTTGCTATTAGAAACCTGTGTTTTAGTTATTTGCTCAACTTCATTTTTAACTGTTCTCTTTTTACTTTCAAGTTCTGAAATTTCAGAAAGTGTTTGCTTCTTTTTAAGTTGCAATTCTTTAATTTCAGCATCTATTTTTTCAACAGGTGGCTTTTTAAATATAGCATCGACAACAATATCATTTGCATCCTGTACTTCTTGCCAGCCATTTTCTTCATCTTCGTATTCAAAAACTTTGTTTACGATATACTTACTGCCTATTTTTTCTTTTAGGTAACAGGCTTGACCATTTGATAAAAAGACTAATTCCATTTTTTGTATTTTTTAAGTTTGATAATTTATCACTAAACAACCCACACCTGCCTGTAACACAGTATTGCCAATAGTGGCATTGAGGTCATTCTTATTACTATTTTTCATAATATAATTTTTAGTTTTATTAATTAGTTTTAGTTTTCAGTAGTGCCACAATTGCAAAGCTACCAAACGTTAATAAGTTATTTTTTCAACTTTTGTAATTGCAGATCGCGGACATTTTTCTGATTTCATAATAATATCAATTGCTGAAATTTCATCAATTGCATAAACTTTAATTGAAATTTCTCCAGAATCCGAAGAAAGAAAAACTTTAAATAATTGAACTGAAGAAGGATTGTTTTGTTTATCTATCTTTTCAATTATTTGTACAGCAACTGCAGCAACTTGAACTAATTCTTCTCTTAAATTAATTAATGTTTGATTTAAAAGTACAGAATCAAAAGTAGGTTTATTGATGTCATCCAATATAGATTCATAATCATTAGCTTCAGTAGCTGCTTCTCCAACTTCTTCAGTAAGAATTGAAATAAGTCTGGTAAAAGGAAGATCGCTTTGGTCTCCCCATTTTTCAGTTTGTCTTTGACGTTCTTTTTGAATGTCGTCTAATATTTGTTTCATAATATTTTTAATTAAATCCTTGGTTATATTCTACGGGCCAATCTTTATTTTCCATAAATTCTTGTGGATTTGGAATTTCAGTCCAACAATATAAAACCATTGAATCAAATCCAAGTGTTATCCATTCATTTTGTTCAAAATCATAATAAGCTAAATCGAAATTAACAATCTCTTTAGTTCCTCCATCAAGCTCATAAACGATAACCGTTTCGCTAAAATGTTCATTTTCTACTTGTTTTGGCTTTTTGAACATTGGGTGGTAAATTCTATTTTCCATAATTAAGGTTTTAAAATTTCTTCTAAAATTAATTTTTTAGCAACTAATGAAGTTAATGATTCATTTAATGTTAAAGAAAATTCTTTGCCATTAATAATTAATTTGTGATTGTTTAAATCTTCAAATTTAATTCCCCTTTCATTTATCTGTTTTTCTAATTTTTCAATTTCAGATAAAATTTGTACTAGCTTTAGAGCTATCCATTTTGTTGATTTCATAGTTAATCTAAATTTAAAGATTTGATTTTTTTCATTTTAGAAATTGTTTTAATAAATTTCCCAGGAATACCTTTATTGTTTTCAAACAAAGCAGCTTTTAAAACAATATCATCAACTGAAAAACGAAAAGCAAAAACTTCTTTTCCTTTATAAGTAGTCAATCGTTTTGTTACAATTGTCTTAACAAAATGTTGACTGTTTTTTGTTGAAGAACCTACATAAATATTTACTTCTCCAGTATCTACATTTCCATAAGATTTATCTCCTTGATATTTACAATTCGTAACTTTATTCCATATTGGATAACTTCTTGTTCCCATAATTTTAAATTTTAATTGGTAATTTTTTGTTTTGTGATTGATTAATAATACAGCCTTGGTAATCAATAGAATTTACCGTAAGCATTTTCTTTAATAATTCACAAGCATCTACTGCAATTGAATCATTAATAAATAAATCTTGTTCTTCTAATTTTTCTTTATAACTACATCCGCGAGTACCTTGAATCATTTCATTGTCTTGCTTATCAGCATTTGGAAAAATATCATAAAGAGTTTTTAATTTTTGAATCGATTTAGACCTATTTTCATCATTTACATTTGATAATATGACTTGTCCAAAATCTTTCCCATTGCCGCAATCTATAAGATAATAAGGAATTTTAAAATCTTCTTTGTGTCTAGAATTTACTTTTGATTTATAAAGTATTTTTCTAAATTTCATATTATCTACACAACAAATTGTGATGTTTGAATCCATTACTCCAGAATGATATTCCTCGTAGGCTTCCCAATCTAATCCATAAGAAAAATTACATTTTTCAATCATGCAAGTGGCTTTATTTTCTCCAACATCTGTAGGGAGAAAATTTTGCCTACCAACATTAAAATATTCAACTGTATCTGGATCAAAAGCCTTAACGTGTAATCCAAGGTGGCCCATTTCTTGTAGAGCAAAATTTAACCTGGCTAATCTTGAAAGAATAAAAGAACCAGTTCCGCCAATTCCTATCACAGATATTGTAATTCTATGAGTTGGATTTCTAAAATAAGGATTAATGTAAAACATCTTTTACTTTCAATTTTAATTTAACCAAATAATCGTTCCATTGAAAATTTACATTTTGAGCTTTTTCATACACATCATATAAATTTTCTTTTGCTAAAATATCTGTATTTGTATGAGTAAAAACAGAATCGAAAAATTGATTTTGTAAATACTCCATAAAATCTTCGAAATATTCAAAATTGTTTTCAAATTTTGTATTACCCATACATACAGAACCTTTCCCATTTACATTCAAAAATGGGGCTTGAAACAAATAATTTTCATTAGATTTTATATCGCTTTTTAAAGCAAAAACACTTAATGAATTGTTTTTAAAAACCCATAATAATTTAGGAATATTGTACTCTGTAGTTTTAAATGAATCTTTGAAAATCATTTTTCTTCTTTGAATATTTGTAGTAAATGCAATTTCGCCGGAATCCGTATTAATAAAAATTACATTTTTAGGAATTATTCCTTTGAATTTATATCCAGAAAAATCATTTTCAGAATTTAAAAATTTAAAAATTGTTTTTAAACTTTTCTTAGTCATTGGCTTTCTAGACAGCAATTTATTATTGGAAAATTGCTGAAAATAAGAAGCATCATTATAAACTGAAATAATGCCTAAAAGTGGCATAATTTTCAACGGTTCTTTAATCATCAATTAAAATTTGTATTTTATTTATTGTTTGATAAAAATCATAGTAATTTCTAATTTGAGATTGAAAATCTTCTAAATAAAGTTTTTCATTATCGCAATTTAAAAACACTGACATTGGTTGAATTCCAGATTGTGCGTAAGAATACATAACACATAATTCTTGTTCTGCGTAATCATCATTTTTTGGAAAAACTAAAAATAAATTTTCAAATTCCATTTCTCCATCATTTTGAGATTCAGTACCAGGACAAATATTCTCAAAAAAAGAATCTGAATTTTGATTATAAAAAATAATTTTTTCAAATAATTTTTTCAATTCTTTTTCAGTCTCGTTTTTCGGTTTGTAATTGTAAAATGAATTTAAATCTTTATTATAATATTGATAAAAAACCATTTCAATATCTGTATAATTCAATTCTTTAAACCCTTCAAAAAGATCTATCATTTCAGAATCATAAATTTCATCTTCATCTTGATTATATTGATAATTTTCATAATCCATATTAAGAAATGGAAAATTATCTGAAAATTCATTTAAAAAATATTCATCTTTAATAAAAGGTATTTGTGATAAACTATTTACTAATTTTAATAAAATTGCAAATGGAGTTCTAAATTCTGGAATCATTTTTTCTATTGAAGAAACATAAAACACGACAGGATCTGAAATAAAAATTGATGGAATTAATAATGAAACTTTATTATCAAAAATATGAATTTCAGAATTATAATAATCAAATCCTTCTGGATTGTAAGAAATTAATTCTGATTCTAAAAAATATATTAAATCAAAAAAATTATTTTTTTCTGTAAATTTTTTTGAGTTAAATATTTCGGATTTTCCAGATTCTAAAATTTTAATAAGTTTTTCAGCATAATCAAAAGTATATTCATATTCATTAACATCTATATAATGATGCTTAGGTATTTCTTGAATTAACTCATCAAATTTTTTTGTTTTACTATTTGTAATTTTTCTTGAAAACCTGTCAAATTTTGATTGTTTTGATTTAATTGGCATACGGTTTTTAATATTTGTGTTACAGAAGAATATTTTCTTTTTTGTTCAATAAAAAAAGCGGGATTTATTTTCCCGCTTTTTTTTAAAAAATCCAAAAATTCTTTTGGAGTAAATTCTTGATTTTTCATTATCCTTTAGTTCCTGATATTGTTAAAAATTCATAAACCATTTCAGTTTCATTTCTAATACCTTTTTCTTCTACATAACCATTTAACAATTGAGGATAGGTGTTAGAGTAAATTTCCATTACTTCTTTTGAAGATAATTCTTCATTTGGATCTGGCAATTCAATTAGCTGTCCGTTTACTTTAATTGTGAAAATTCTTTTCATTGTATTATTTTTTAAAAGTTAGTCATTTACAAAAGATTCAAAATCAAACAAATCAAAAGTATCATCAGATTCACTTTTGTCTTGATTTTCATCTAAAACTTCAGACGATAAAGATTCATCAATTACTTCTTCTTGAATATTTTTTTCAACTAAAGTTTTTTGATCTTCTAAAGATTTTTTAAAATCTTTTATTTTTTGCTCCCAATGAATTCCAAGTTCATTATTTTTATCCATAATTAAAAGCTTATCAACTAAATTTTTTAATTGAGATTTGTTTTCTTCTGTAATTTCAAAATTCTCAATAGAAGTAAATTCAATAAGAGGATCTTCAAATTTTTTAAATGGTGAATCCTTTTTAGGCTTTTCAACATTTTCTTTTTTAGGTTTTTCAACATTTTCTTTTTTAGGTTTTTCAACCTCGCAATTCTCATCATTACAATCCTCATCATCATCTGTTGAGGTTTTATTTTTAGAAGATTTTTCTTTTGCTTTTTTAGCTGCTTCAGCTGCTTTTTTATTTTCAGCTTTTTCTTTTTCAGCTTTTGCTAAAGAATTTTCATATTCTTCAATATTAGAGAAAGTTTCAGAAGTTTTTTCCAATGGTTTGAAAATTTCATCAAAGAATTTTTCATCTATTTCTTCTGGATTACTTGCTTTTATTAATATTGGAACCATCGATTTTAAAGCCGCATCACTAGCTTTGCTTTTAGGTGATAAAATTACAGAAAATGTATTTTCTGTTTTTACAATTTGAATAACCATATTGGTTAATCCTGTTTTTGAAATTTCAGTAAAAAAATTTGTTTTCATTAAAGTAAATTTTTTGATTTTAAATATTCGGTTAAATTTTTACATTCTTTTTGATAAGGTTTTAATTTCCTTACCTGACCAGATTTATCAGTATATCTGAAACGCTCAGGAAGAAACGTTTTAGCAAATAAATCTGTTTTTTGACCTACTGGTATTACTTTATTAATATAGACTCCGTATCTGTCAAAAATCATTCTAGATTTTAATGGGAAATCTCTACTACTTTGTAAATTACCAGTAAATTGCAATACTGAACTTGGTGGTTTTACATCAAAATATATAACGTAATCACCTAAAAATTCTCCTTTTTTAATTTTGTTTGTAGAATAAAATAAAGTTTCAGAATAAACATTTCCTGGCTTTATTTCTGATTTTTCAAAATCTTCAAGAATATGAGAATTATCTAAATCACTTTTTTTAATATAGCCAAAAAGCTTATTTAATAAAGATTTGTCAAAAACAACTAAATAATCTGGAGTGTAAGTGATTGGTTGAAATAAATTAAAATTTCTAACTATTGGTTCTTGTTTTTTGTAATGCTGATTGTAAAAAATAGGGTAAGATTCCTTAATAATAATACTTTGAGGTTCTCTTTCATATTTTTTAACTAGATTTTGAGATTTTAATTCATCTAACCACCATTCAAAATACAATTCGGTTGAATTTTTTTCTGTTGCCATAAAAAAAATCACCTATCATTTCAGATAGGTGATTGTTTAAAAAATTAATATTAAGATAAATCTGGACCGCTATCACCCATCATAAAAGGATTTTCTTCTTCAATAGGTTCTGGTTCTTCTTCTATTTTAGAAGTTTTTTTACTTGATTTTTTCTTTGGTGGTTTTGGAATTTCATTGATTTCAGTTTCTTTAGTTTCTTTTTCTAAATCACTGTTTTCTTCTTGATTGTTAGAAAATAAATTTTCTTCATCATCTTCCTGTAATTCTTCTTGAATTTTTGGAATCTCATTAAATTCTTCAACTTCAATGCTTTCATAAACATTTTCAATTTTATCTTTAAATAAAGAATCATTTACGAAAGCTGTAATTGACATTGAAGCAGATTGGTCAATAGGAATAATTCCAAAAATATAATCTCTTCTGTAAAATGTAAATTTCATAACATTTCCAGAAGGAGCAAATTGAAATATCAAAGAATCTGATTTCATTTCTTTTTGAAACGCCGAAGATAATAAAGAATAATAAGCAGAATTAACACCAATTCTTTCAATCAATTCTCCATCTCTTCCAATATTATCAGTTATTTGCTTTAAAGATGATTTTAGTTTTGCCTTGCTAACGTAAGGATCTTCCCAAATCATTTGTTTGCTGTAAGAGTTAAGTTCTATTTCTAAAACATCATTTGTTCTTAATAAAACAATAGATTGTTTTATAAATTCATTCCAAAACTCAAAACTAAATGACTTTCCATTAAACCAATTAATCAATTCTGTTAATTCTTCAAATTCTTGATCAGTATCAATATCAATTTCAGATTTAATGTATTCCCTTAAATCTACAGCAACTATTATTGAATTAGATACAATTGCATATCCATCAATAACGTGAATAAATTTTTTGGGAGAATCGTTTTCACAATTTTTTGATTTGTCGATAAAATTGTGGATTTTAGGTAGGATAAAATTCATAATAAAATATTTATTTAATTTGTTTAATTAAAACGTTTTTTTCTTCAGACCATTTAATCAATTTTTCACACCATTCATCGATTTTTGGTAACGATTGATCTGTAATAATATTTCTTAATTGCGAAATATTATTGTTAGAAAAATTGTATGACTTTATTCTTTCAGTAACTGAATTTACTTTGGTGTGAAGAGCTTTTAAATCTAAAATCAAAATTTCAAATAATTGAGCATCTGTAAATCCATCAGTAGTAATAACATCATTAGGAGGAATTACACCATCAGCAGCAATATTGCTTTCTGATTCAACTTTTGGAAGTTCTGAAGATAAAGAAGGGTTGTTTTCTGGAGAATCCATTATTTTAGGAGTTTGAGCTTCTAAAATTTTATTCTGTGCTTGAACATCTTTTAAATTTTCAGAATCTAAAATAGATTTTATTTTATCTGAAATTATCTTTTTTGATGTTTCTATATTGTTAGAAAAATCTTGTGATAATTTTGAAATTTGAGTTTCATCAAAAATTGACTTATGCTCTTCTTTTAAAACTTTTTCAAAAGAAATATTGGAAAATTTATCAAGAAGTTTTGAAAGCGCTTCTTTGTTCAAATTTAAAACATTAACAGTTGTGTCTGTAAGTATTTTAGCAATAGAACTTTCGTATTGAAGATAAATTTTATTTTTTTCAGACTTAGCAGCCTGAACAATCAATTCTTCATTTTGTTTAGAAAGTTCTGCTATTTTTTCCAGTTCTGCTTTCTTTTTATTTTCTTCAGCTTTTTTCTTTTTTTCCTCTTCTTCTTGAATATATTCTTTAAAATTTTCTTCAAGACAATTTTTCACAGTATCTTTTTCAGTATCAAAAAGATTGTAGATAGAATCTATTTTTTTATTGTAAGCTAAATGAGGTTCTTTCAAAATCTTTTTAGCATCTGTGATTCCTTTACCAAAAGCAATAATAGTTTTTTTTGCTAACTTAAAATCTTCTATTGATTTTGAATTTTCTTTATCATACTTTAGATTTTTTAGATTTTGCAATTCAGCTAAAGCAACGATAACTGGATTCAAATGAATTAAATCTTTAGATGATGAAGTTTCTAAAATCTGCTTTAGTTCAGTTATAATATTGTCCGGAACTAAAGGACTAATTTCGTATTTGATTATTTTTTTTTCATAATCAAATCTTTTTCTTATCTCGTTATTTTCATTTAAAAACGATTGAGATAAATCTACCTGAGCTTCTAAAATTTTGTTTGAAATTTCGGCTTCAGTAATTTTGTTTTTGGTTGTTGACATAAAATTAAATTTTAATTAATTGATTTTTATAGTGCAAATATAGAAAATAGAGTTGAAATTATTTCAACTCTATTCCATTTTTTAAAAATAACATTTTTTTTAAATCAAACATTTTTTGATGTTTTGATAAAAAATATGTTCCTCTGTTTTCTCTTAACTTGACTAAATTCCAAGTTTCTACAAACATATCAGTACCTTTAAAAACACCGTAAGTTTTTTGGTATAGATATAATACTGATAAAACTAGATGAGAATGTTTTTTTACTTGAGATAAATAATTTCTTGTTTTAACTTCTCCATATCCACTCATTCCTACAATATCATCTGTTGAATCTCCTTTAATTAATTGAGTAGATAAATTGTATAATGCTTGTTCATTAGTTATTTCATATAAATCATTTGTTGAATAATTATAATGAAATCCTGGGATTTGTTTCAAGTCTTTATCATCTGAAATGATATAAGTATTTTTATCTTGTAAAATCGATATAATATCGTCGGCTTCTAAATCATCAAAAATTAATGAATTAAAATTGTCCATAATGTATTTTACAGCAGCAGTCATATCATTTAACTTATCGGGATAATCATATTTATCTACTTTTTCTTGTCTTGAACCTTTATACTTTTTTTCAAAAGCAATATAGTTTCTAAAAGTATAAAATGATTTACCAGAAAAACAAAAAATACAATCGTCTTCTATTCTATCGAAAATATCATTAACAAATTCTTTTGTGAATTTAATTGCTATATCATCTTTTTGAAACATTTCTATTTCTCCAGACTGTAAATAATTGAAAACTTTGTAAGACACTATGTATTTTACTTTATCAGCATCAATTAAAGCAATTTTATTTGTTTTTAATTTTTTAAAAGTACTCTCAAAGGTAAAACCTTGCATTAAATCCATTATTTTTTGTATTTGGTGTTAATGTACTCATTTACTATTAAAGTGTGAAAATGAACCACTGCCTGCCTCGTAGCGTAATTAAAATTACTTTTTTTCATATCGATTAATTCAATTTCATCTTCAATTTGTTTCCAAGTTTTAATATTTGCTTTTTTTAGTATTGGAAGAATAGTGTAATTTCTTCCTTTATTATTTAAGTCAATATCAATCTTAGATTCAATTTTATTCCAAATTTGTTCGAATGTTTTTTCATAACTAAATTCTGGAGATTGTTTAAACTCTTTAGAAGCTTTTTGAAAAACTTCAATTTGTGGTTTTTGTCCAAAACCAATAATTTCATTTTTTGATTTCATTATTTATTTGTTAAAAAAATTACAGAATGCGTTGCTCTTGTTATAGCAGTATATAATGACTGCAACTTTCTTTTATCAGAAATAGGGCCTACTGTGATAATATCGTTTACATCTACATAAATGTTTTTGTAACCAGAACCTTGAATTTTGTGACCAGTGTAACAATATCCATAAGAAACGTTTGCAAATTGACTTATAAAATCATAATAAAATTTCCATTTTTTTGATCGCTCTCTTGAATTAGGTTCATTAATAGCTTCTTTTTTTCTAAAAAATGAAACTTCATTAAATTTTTTCATACCACTTGGAGAAACTATTCTCATATACGGTTCTTTAACGTAACGAAGATGATGATGATTATTATTGTAAACGTAAACTAAATAAACATCTATTCCCATATAATTATCAGTATTAACAGATTTAATTACATATTCATCAGAATTAAAAAATGTCCATTGTTGTTCTCCTTTTCCATGTTTAGAATTTTTTTCTTTTACAAAAGAATCATTCATATAAATTATTTCTTCAGGAATAAAAGATTTATCTGGTTTGCTATAAATATGATTTCTTATTGAAACATTAAAAATGTTAACTTTTTGATTTCTATAAGCTATGACTTTTGTGTCTGTATAGTCCTTTGAAATATTTTTATAATCATTAAGAAATTTTGAATAAGGTATGTTCCTATAACCAATGCCATTTTTAAATTTTGTTTCTTTAAATGCTTCTAAAACTCTATTTAAGTTTTGACTTCCATGAATTTCTTCAATGATTAAATCAGACAATTCTAAAATAGGATTTTCATTTGTTTGTCTATGACGTTTTGTTAAATAAAAAGTATTTTCAAACAATGTAAATGCTGGTGAATCTAAATCCCCAATTGTATTAATTGGAGGAATTTGATTAATATCTCCCATTAAAATTATCTTAGAACTTAAAGAAGTTTCATCTAAAATAATTTTTATCATTTCCATATCATACATAGATACTTCATCATGAACAACAAATTTATGTGGTAAATAACAAGGATCTGGATTTAATGGATTTGGTAATTGTTTTACAAAGACTCTTGTACCATCTGGATTATGCTGCTCTTTTAATCCAAAAAAAGAAGCATATGTTTTAGAATTAATTATAGATTTTTTTAAAACATTTTTTGCTTTATGAGACAAAGTAACACCACAAACATTCATTGAATTTTTATAAAATATATCCATATCTTCATTAAAATAAGACATATCTTCGTTAAGCTCTTTACTTAAAGCATATTTTATTAGAGTGGTTTTACCCGAGCCTGCTGGCCCGGATAAAACAAAAACTCTAGAATTGACATTATTTTTGTCAATAGGAATTTTTTTAAATTCTTCAATTGCTTTTAGAGCATTTTTCTGATCTTCCGAAAAATTTTCTATTTTTTTTTCTAGCATATTGTTCTTGAATTTTTAATTTTTTATGTTCAATGTTGATATAAATTATCATTACTACAATCATTGAAGCGGATTGAAAAACTTTTTTCCACATTTTATCTCGTGTCCAGATAGCTGCAACTCGAAATACCATTATAATTATAGTTCCTACATACATTAATGATAAATTTGTAGTTTTCCATCGTTGTTGATATTAATGTTAATAGAGAAAAATTCTTGTGTAAAATGAAAACAAGATTCTAAGAAATCAGTAAAATCCTCTTTTGAGATTTCACTAACAAAACTTTTGTTCTTGTTATAATTTTTTACCAAACATTCTTCAATACTTTTTTCATCCTGTCCTGTTTCTTTTTTGATAGTAGAAACTAAAACTTCAAATAAACTAATTTGTTTATCAGTAATATTGCTTTCAATATTAGAAAAAGATAAATTTAATTTTTTGATTCCTTTTTTATATAAAGACGAAAAAAGGGTTTTTAAAACCCTTTCATCGTTTTTATCTACAAAATTAAAATCTCCATTTTCATCAATATTAATTTTGAATGATTTCATTTTGTTTTATTTTAAAAAGGTAAATCATCATCTTCATCACCATCTATAAAAGGATTTCCAACTCCAGTACCAGGGTTAAGTATCGGTGGAGTTTGAGCAGAAGGAACTTGTGGCGGTGGTGGAGTTTGATTTGGAGTTTGATTCCAAACAGCATATCCATTTTGAACCAATAATTCATCTGTCCATCCCTGAGCAATGTAAGCATCATAATTTTGATTATTTAACATTGTAACCTTTTTTCCGCTAGGAGGTAAAGGAGTAGGTACAGGTTGTGGAATTTGATTTGGAGTTGGTGTTCCTGCTTGTTGATATCCTGTTTGTGTTTGATATCCTGTTTGTTGATTTTGAGTAGCTCCATTACTTGCTTTTTCTATTTCTTCCTGAGATTTAGCAAAAGGTAAATTTTGTGATTTTCTCAATTGAGCTTCTTGTGAAGCAAGAACTTTGTTTTTTATCCAAGGTAATAAATTAGCATAATTGGAAGTAACAAAATTATTTCCTTGTGGATCAATATAAAAAGATTGAAGAGGTAACTCTGGTTCAAAACCTACTGGCAAAGGGTAAGCTCCAAGGGCAGAAATAGAAACAATTGATTCTTTTATTTTACCTGCGTTTTTTCCAGAACTAATTGGAGTATGAATGATATTTGCTAAAACTTTCATATTTAAAATCTGCATAATATCAAATGTTCTACACTCTTGATCTGATAGATTTCTACCATATATTCCAGATATCAAAGCTTTTAAAAATGATCTATCTGAAATAATAAAAGTAGATTCTTTTGTAATCATACAACTTCTAGGCTTTTCATCTTCTAGATAATATCTTTGTTTCAATTGAGGAAATTCAAAACCTATCATTATTTTTCTTCTAGGTTCTTCTGGCTTTCCATTGAAACTTTCCATATGAGTTCCTAAATCAACAACTGCAAAAATTACTGCAGGTTGAAGGCCTGGAGGTAATAATGTTTTTTCACTATTAATTGTTTTGTTTCCTCCAAAATCTGGAGCTGTGGCTGGCGTCGTCATTGACGGATAATTTGTACTCATTTTTTTGATTTTAAAAAAGTTATTTTTTTTCTATTGTTAATTTTAATGTAATCAAATTTTTTTTCAATATTTTCTTTGTGATAATTAGAATTTTTATTTTCTATGGAATTATTTACAATAAATTTTAAAAAATAAGGAAAAATAAATTTCATTACTGGGTTCTTTGTTGAAAAGGCTGTTATACAAACAAATTCAATCATTGATTTTACACTTTGTTCAACTACATCTTCTGGAAGATTTAATTTAACAGAAGCTTCATTAATATGAGATTTGAACTTAGAAGAGCAATAAACAGTTTGATTTAAAATATCAATTACTTCTTTTTTTTTATAGTATTTGACATATTTGTAAACACGTTTTATTTTTCTAATTTCATCCATTATAAATTTATTTTAGTTTTTAAAAATTTAGATGGAATAAATTTGATTTCCCAAATTTTTTTGGTGCCATTTTCTAAAAAGTTTTTTCTTCTAGAAACATATCTAGATTCAAATTTTCCAAAATCCATTATTGTTAAATTTCTTCCAATAGAGATTTCGTTTCCTACGTTTTTAAAAACTACAGAAAAAACTTCATTAACTTGTAATTTTGTTAAATTAATTCCTGAAGATTTTAAATCTTTTTGAATTATTTCTAATAATTCTTCTTTTTTCATAATAAAAATATTTTTACAAATATAGAAAAATATGAAATGATTTCAACAAAAAACCACCTTATTTTAAGGTGGTTTTTTAATTATTTTCAAACTAATTTGTTCTTCCTTGAATAATTTGTTCTCCATTTTGATGTAAAAAGCAATCATAGATTGTATATTCTGTTAATGCAAGATTAATAAAAAATGTTTTTGTTCCAATATCTCGACCTTTTGCAATATTAAATTCTGTATTTCCTTTTTCACATAATGGAATTACATAATTAGGATCTGCTTGTTCTTTGTAATAAGATTCTCGATACAAAAACCCAACAATATCTGCATCTTGCTCTATCGCGCCTGATTCTCTTAAATCAGACAAAATAGGCCTTTTGTTTACTCTACTATCAACTGCCCTAGAAAGTTGCGACAATGCAATTATAGGAATTGATGTATCTAAACAAATTGATTTCAATTCTCTTGATAAAAATGAAACTTCTTCTTGTCTATTTTTAGAAGAACTATTACCAGTTTTTGAAACCATTAACTGCAAGTAATCAACAATTGCTATATCAGGTTTTAATTCTTCTACTTTAGTTCTAAAATCTTGAATAGATTTAACTTCAGATTTATCAAAAATTAAAATTTTAGCATTAGGTCCTTCAAATAGTTCATAGAATTTTACTAATCTATCAAATTCATCTTTTGATAATTGATATGATCTAATTCTTTGATATTCTATATTTAAATGAGAAGAAGCTAATTTGTTTATAAGCACTTGTTTTGTCATTTCTAATGTTAGAACCATCACTTTTATAAAAAGTTTGAATCCCATATTATTGGCAAGTGATAAAACAAATGATGTTTTTCCCATTGAAGGTCTAGCCGCTATTATCATTAATTCTCCAGAAATTAAACCTCCAGACCATCTGTCAAATGAATTTAAACCAATTAAAGTATTTGGATTTTTTCCAGATTGAGCTTTTTCAAAGTTTTCTTTTAGTTTATCAACAATTGTTGAATTTGAATTTGATTTAAAATTTCTAGTTAACTTATCAAATAATTGATTGTAACCATTTAAATAATTATCGTGAACTAAAAGAACATCTCTATAACTCCAATTACTCATCATATTGTTGTTAGAAAAATCATTGATATAATCCATTAAAATGTACTGTTTGAACATAAACATTTTTTGATCAAAATTTGTTAATGAACAAAAATACATACTGTTTTCAATAACTTTATTATGATAATTTTTGAATAAATCTGTTGTTTTATCAATTAAATCTCTTGGTCTGTGAGTTATAATTGATAAAACATCGGTTTCAATGTTTTCGTTCCAAGCAGCTTTTGCCGCTTCAAACATATAACCGTAAATTGTAGAAAAGAAATATTTTGAATCATCAATTCCGTGTTTTAGGAATTCATTTTTCATTCTTAAATTTTGATCAAAAGTTAAAATGTAAGCAATAATTTCTCTTTCTAAAATTAATCTTTCGTCAAGATTATAATTTGGGAGATTATAACTCATAATACAGTCTGTATTCTTTTTTTAAAATTCGTTTTTTGCCATTTTTATTATAGCCCCAGAAAACATTATCATTTGAAATCCAAGATGAAAAATAGTATATTTCGTGATAAAAATGACTTGCTTCATCGTAATTTTTCCAGCCGTCTAATTTACATATTTTATCTGCTGAATCTATATCACAAGCAAATAAATTACCGCAAACATAACCGCGATTAATGCCAATTCCTGTAATTGAGCATTTTCTAGCATAACATTCATTTAGATTAATTTGTTTAAAGAAACCTAAAAACGTAAGTAATTGTAATAAAATAATAGGCATAATTAAGAGATTTTTAAATTCTGTTTTTCTTCTTTTTTCGAACGGTAAGAAACTTTCATTGGAAATTCTTTAAAATATTTAGTTTTGCATTTTTCAATCATTTCTTCAGATTCATAATCAAAACATTCCATTCCATTTACCCATAACCAAAATTTATTTTCTTCTGATGAATCAAGTTCATCATAAAATTCTTGATTATAAATCAAACATAATTCTTTGTAAGTTCCAAAATCATGTGAAAAAGATTTCATTGTAACTCTACAATATTGCTTAAAGTTTTCTGGAATTTTAAACAAATCATTTTCTTTAATGAGTTCTTCTAAAACTAAAGTTTCTATTTTTTCACAATTGAAAAAATCATCAGTTCCTAATTGTGCAAAACCAATGCTTCCTAGTACTATATAATCTGTCATAGTTTAAAATATTTTTTTTAAATTAGATTTTAAAATTGAATTGTTTTGTTCATTAGAAAAATAAAGTGTGACTGCAACGCAATCACACTTTGAAAATGAATCTATTGTCATTATTCGTAAGAATTAAAAATTAAACGATAACCTGCAGGAAGTTCAATATGCATTTGTTCATAATCTTCCTCTGTAAAAGTGTAAGATGATTTAGAATTTTCTATAACATAACCACCGCTTAAAACTTTCTTTTTCACATTAATGTGAAATTCTCTTTCATCGAAATAATGTCTTGTATTGCTTAAATCTAAAAATCCTAATTGCATCAAACTTTTTTTAATGGAAAATTCATTTTGCATTTCTTCTATTTTTCTTTTATGCTTATTTTCCATATTAGTAATTTTCTCGTTTAGTTCGTATAAGAATTTTTCTTTTCTACGTTTCTGCACATTTATATCCTCAAACCAATCCTCAGGAAAATTTAAAGTTTTATATTTATCTATGTCGTACAATCTTGTACCTTTAGATTCAAACACTTTACCTGTTAATTCTTGTAGTTTTGCTATGCCTTTTTTTGCTAGATCTTCCCAAATTTTATGGTTTTCTAATTTATTTAAAAGCAAATAACCATATTCGTCTTTATTTGAAGCCTTTTTCAATAATTCATATCCTGTCTCATCTACTTTAGCATATTTCATAAATTCATCTTTTGACATATTTTTCAAATGATAAAATCCATTCTCAATAAAGTACATAGGATAACCTCTGAAATCATTCAAATGAAGATCTACAAATATTTTCAAATCAGGTCTGAGTTTTAAAATTTCTTCATGACGGCAGCTACCCATAATCCAATTTCTATCAGTTCTTTGACTTTCAAGTTTCCAAAAATCAGCTGTTATTGAAAAATCTTCATGACCATTTTTACATTCATCATTTAATCTAATAGATATTACACAATTTACTTTTTCGGTAATACTAATCTTGTGTTTTAAATTGTTAGTTGTTTCCATTATAAATTTTTAAATAAGTTATCAATTAATTGTTTTTTTGTTTTAAAAAACTTTTCTTTTATTTCACTTTCCGTGAATGATTTTCCTACATCTAAATTTTCATCCATATATTCTTGAAATTTTTCCAATTCTACATAATAGTATTTATGATAAACTCCTTTGTATTTTGCTAATCTTTCACATTTATCTATTCCAACAATTATAATAGATTTTGGTTTTCCATAAACCATTGCAAAACCTTGATCTCCTAACTTTAAATTTTTCATAATTATTTAATGTTTTTTTACGGTTATTTTTTTTTCGGCTTCTTCAATTGATGAAGCATTAATTAATATTTGAACTTCTCTATAAACCATTTTTTTTGTCTTTTATTTTTTTTAAAATACTTTCGAAGCTTTCAATTTGCAAAGAAGAATCAATAGATTTTTTCTTAAACATTAGAAATATGTAATTGTATATTTCTTTCATATCTGATTCTGAAAATTCTTTTTCTTCAGATGCAATTTTTTCAAAACCAATGATTTTAAGTTTTGATTCATCTTTAGACATTTTGTTAATGTAATTTTCAAAATGACGTTCATCATTAAATTCTATTCTCTTTTTCCAAGTTTTTCTTGAAAAAGAATTGGTAGAAACAAAATCTATTTCGTATTCTATTGGCATTCCTTCAAATATTTAATTAAACAATTATAAGTTGCTTGATGAGTAGATTCTCCAGCTTCAATTTGAAAATTATCTGAACATCTTATTTCACATAGATTTAGATTAATTAAAAAATCAAAAGCATTTTGTTTAGCAATTTTTTCCAAGGCTTCCATCAATAAACCAAAATTCCTATCAAATTCATTTTTAAGAATTATTCTTCCTGGTTCCCTAGTATCTTTCCATACTTTTAATTTACCAGAACCTATAACATCTTCGTAAACCCAATCTAATTTTTTTGAAATTAAATCGTTTTGCTCTTTGATTTGTTCTTGATTATTCATAAAAATAATTTTTTGAGTTTTTTCCTTTTTTTGAAATTTGTTTTTTCAAATGAAAAACCAATCCTTTTTGTTCTGAATATTTTGCCGCAAAAACGTTTACATAATTGTACAAATGCAAATAACAATCTGGATGGCTTTCTGAATTTTCAATTGAACTTTGAATTTTATCTAAGTTCAAAAGCATTTCTCTGTGTTCTTCTATTTTTATCACTTCCGATTTTAAAGATAACATTTGCTTTTTTGTTTCTTCTTTTTCTAAACCTGACAATAATAGATGCCGGATATAATTCTTTAAGTTCAATAATTTCATTGATTCCAGTTTTTAAGATTAAACCATTTTTTCTTAAATATACGTGTTCGCCATTATGTCGAACTTTTAATGCATAATTTTTCATTATTAATTTTAATTTGTTTTAGAAAACATTCTACTTACATTATACCAATAAACATAACCTTGTTTTGTTTCATCCCAAACAAAAGCAGCATAAACCATATTTTCAAATGAAGAATGATTTTCTCTAAAAAAATGTTTAGGATATGAAAATTTATTTAAAAGATTTCTTTTAAATTTAATTTTTTGAGAACATTTCATTTGCTTGAAATAATATTCTCCTGTTTGATTTTCTAACATAATTTTATTTTTTAAGTTGTTCAAAAAATTCATATTTATCTCCTTCAAAAATCAAAGTTCCATTTTGATAAACTCTAATTTCTGTTAATTCTTTTTGTTTATAAGTTTTTCCATATCCATCAAAATCGTCAACAACAATATAATCTTGTGGATGTCTTATAAACGTAGAAACACAACCCAAATTTTCTTTGTATTGTGGTGAGTTACCTTTTTTGTTTTGTGTTCTTATTTCTAAATATTTCATTAGTATGGATTTATTTTAGGTTCATTTTTAATTAAATATCTTGTCTGTCTTTAAGTTTCAATTTTGCCATAAAATTTTATTTAATTGGAAAATTCAATTTAATAGCATCTTTCACATCAATGTAAGCTACATAGCTAGTTACACCTATTTCCATTGCATATTCTTTTGATATGCCTAAAATAGAACCTATTCTATAAGGATTTTCTCGATCAGTTGTTTTTTTTAAATCAACAACAATAAACCATGTTCCTTTTTCTGGTGGAAGTTTCTCTTTACATTCGTCACAACCATCATCTAAAAAGCCTACAACTTTTCCATGAAGATTTTCAACTTCTTTGGCGTTTTTTTCTGTTAACACTTTGTTCATTAAGATTTCAGAATCTTGTTCTTTTAAACAAACAGGGCATAGTCTTTTTACTAATGCTGTACCTAATAATTTCTCTGACATAATTTTATTTTTTACGGTTAATTTTTCTTTGTTTTCTAGCGATTTTATTCGCTATTCTACGTTTTGTTTTACAAGTAGAAATCTCTACATACATTTTTGTATAGTAAATTACTTTTCCAGTCTTATCATATTTTTTATTGCAATAGTAATGAACTCCAAAACCATCTTTGATTTTTACTAATTGGCAAAATGTTCTTTTCTGGCCTTTATTATTCATATAAGATGGTCTAGTATATTTTTTTATTTTTTTTAAAAAATGATATTCTATTCCTAAATTACTTTTTCTATGTCTAGGCGTACTTAGCATTTTTATTATTATTTTTAGTTAAACAAAATCCCACACAACGAACAGAAGTGTGGGAAAAATCTATTTTTCTTCTTTTTTGGTATATAGATACCAAAACGTATAAGATAGTCTAAAATAAGCCTTCGTATGTTGGCAATTCAGTCCAAGCAATAACAGATATTTCTTCTGATGAATTATGATTCCAAATACGCCAAGAATCTCCAGTCCAAAATCCTATTGCTGTATAATCAGATATTCGGATAAGAACTTTAATACCTTCTTTAGGCTTATATCTTTTTTCATTAAACCATAAATTATTAAAAGTGAATTTTTTAGTAATCAATTCAATAATTTGTTCTATTGTAATTCCTTTAATAGATTCTGTTTTTTTGTTTTTTGAAATTGTATCTATAAAAGTAATTGTTATATGTTTAGCTTTTTGAATTTGTGATGGAAGAAAGTTTTTATCCATATATTCAAATAAATAATTTGTTACAATTTCATAGCATTCATCTAAACTACAATCAACAAAACTGATATATTTTGGCTTTTCATCTTTTGATTGTAATTTCATCCTAATGATTAGAGTTTGTGTATTTTTAAATATTTTCATAAGTTATAATTTTTCTAATTTTTCCCATTCTGCTATACATTTGTACAACGGTGTATCAAACAATTCTTGCAAATTATTAACTGGAGTGTATTTATGACTAGCATACTTTCCTTCCATTGGTTTTAAACCTAAGTCGTGAAGTTCACACTTTCCATTTTTAAAGAATGTGCAGCATTCTTTTTTTTCATCATACGTAGGAGCAATGATTTTTATTACTTTGTCGTGAGTTCCTACTATTTTTCCATAGGCCCAAAGAGATACTGATAATCTATCTCTAAATCCACATACAGAAATCTTTCCCATTTCTAATGGAGTTCCTATGCAGGGTGTCTTGCACATACTCTGGCAGATTTTACAAGAACATTCGTTTTCTTCGTAGTTATTCATTTTTTATAAAGGTTATTTAACGTTGTTGTAGCTTTTATAGAATTTAGTTATAGCTTTTCTACAAGCTTCCTCGGTAGTCCTTCCAACTTCTTCAATCCAATCTGTACTTATCATCATTGGTTCAGAAATTCTAATAATACAAACTCTTTCACAAACACAAAATTCATAAGACAAAAATTTTCCATTTAATTTAAACCATTCTTCAAAACTTTTATCTGAATGTGGAAATTCATACATTACTCGTCTAACTACTTGATGTTTTTTTACTTTTAACTTAGATATTTTATCTAGTTCTTTTAAATAATTACTCATTACATTTTTTTATTAAATTTTTAACAAATTCTATACGTGGTTTCAATAAAAATGGTTCAAAAAAGAAATAAATAAATGAATTTTCTTCTGGCTTATTATCATAAATAAAAGAATAAAGAATTTCATATTCTTTAATAGATATGATCATACGATTTTTTAAATATTCAATAAGCTGGCATATGCCAGGAAGTTCACCATTTATAAATGTTCCATTTTCAAGATGTTCAAGAACTATTTTCAATAATTCTTTAATTGATCTGATTTGATTTTTTAGTATTTGTTTTTGAATAAACATTTTACGTGGTTTTTTATCTAAAGGTTTCCAAATATAAATTTCTAGTATATAAATATTTCTTTGATCTTTGTATTTGGAAATAATAATTTTTAAATGTTTAGCTTCTTCTACTGTAATTAAATTATTACTACATAATACATTAATCACATTACATAATCCTTGATATGATTTTTTTTCTATTAACATATCATAAATTTCATCAAAATTTTGCTCGACTATTAACCAAAGCTCTAAATTACTTCTCATTTATTTTTTTTTAAAATTACATTTTGAATAAAAAAATTAAACCTCCTTGGTAATAAATTGTATTATCAGGAATTATTTTCTGAGCAGTAAATGATAACTGAACTTGTCTGATTGGCTTAACAATTAAACCAAAACTAACTGGAAGTATTATTTTGTTGTAATCTTTTGGAACCCAAATTTTAGGATCTCTAATTCCAAAACCTCCACTCATTGTTAAATCAATATATGGATTTACATAAAAATAAAATCCAGCATTAATATCATAATGATCAGTTCTATCATTATCTATTCCATACCTTAAACCAAAGCTCCAAAATCCTCTTCTCCAAGAAACATCAATTTGATTTAATTCTTGATTAGATGAAATAGATAATGGTACTAATGTAACCTGTATCTCATCTGGACTTGTTTCATTTGAATAATCTTTCTCAGACCAACTTGTTTGACAAAATAAATTCATTGCAAATAATATTGCAGCTAATGATAATGATTTTTTCATTTTATAAAAGTTTTAATTGGGTTTCTAATTTTAAAATTTGTTCTTCGTGGTATTTCTTTCTATCATCAACAATAGAATCTAACTCTTCTTTACTAAGTTTAATTGATGTTAAGAAAACATTACTGCGATTATATAAATTAATATCGTGTTTTATAAAACACGCTTTTTTTAGTTTTTCTAAAGTTTCCTTGTTTTGAATTATACTACTTTCTAATTCTTTTGCTTTTTGCAAGATTTCTAAATTCATAACTTTTTTTTTTATTAATTAAACAAAAAACCCTACAACATAATTGTAGGGTTATAAAAACTTTTTTACTTCTTTAAAGCTATACAACAACTGGAGTAGCAGGATTTACACTCCCCATTCCCAACTTTACACTTATCCTATGTAAAGTATTTCTATCAGCATTTTCCTTACGATAAGTTGATGGACTTAAACTTAATGGATAAATCATACTACCATAACTAGAAATGTATTTCAATCCTCCTGTTAAATCACTTCCTGATTCTCCCTTGTAAAAAACCTTTTCCTCATTTGGTTTTAATACATCATTACTATCTATAGATACCTTATATCTACCAGGACTAACAGATAATAATGTTCCTTTCTTTACTCCTAAATTTACCCTACTTGATGCATAGTTTAATCCTACTCGTTCATTAATACCTAAAAGTAATCCATACATATTACCTCCTGTATTTAAAACTTGTTCTCCTAGATCTGATGAATAAGCACTCTTACATATACCATATATAAGCTTCTCTGATGGCTTACTATAGCCTAATTCTAATGTTGGCATAATCCCTTTTTTTTAATTGTTAACTCAACAAATATAGGCATAATAGTTTTTTTTCAATTTTTTAACATATTTTTTTTTTTAAACTTTTATACCTATTTATTTATTTAATATTAATTCCTTAAAATCTAAAGTAGTTATAACTTAATTATTATCTCATATATTCTTTCCTTACAACCTAAATATATATAGATTTCTTATCAATTTATCCCAAATGTTATGTCCGTAGGAGTGGTTTTTTTCTCTACTAACTCACTTCTATTTTAAAGTATCTTAGCTAAACTTTAAAAGTTTTGTTTCATATATATATATATGTATAGCGAAAAAAAGATAGTTAATTTTTTTTTTTCGTTTTTTTTTGGCTCAAAACGCCGATCACTACGGGGTGTATTGCTAGATTTGGCAAGTAGTAAAATAGTAAAAAAAACTATCACAACTTTTTCGGAAAAAATGTCCTAAAAAAAGTTGTGATAGTTTTTTTTACTATTTTGTTTTGAAAAATAGTAAAATAAATTTACTATTTGATAGAAATTATTTCTATATTTGTGGTCACAAAAAAAACCACCAAGAGAAACTTAGTGGTTTATGATATGAAAGTAAACTTAAAAGTATTTTTCTTGGGGACGCTGTTCTGAAAAATTGGACTTTTAATTGAGACAAAAGTAATCAATAAATGAATATTAACCAAATCCATATAATCAACAAAGTAATATCATTTGAGGAGTCAATGAATATACTATGTGAGATTTATATTGATTTTAATAAAAAAAGGATGAAAACAAAATTAGACAAAGACAAATTGTTGAAGACAGAATTTGACTATGTTAAAACTGTAAATGATTTAAGCTCAAGTGAACTAAAATTATTTGTAAGGATTTATTTTCTGAAGAGAGAAGAATCTCTTCGGAGAAAGCCTAATGAGAATGATGAAGATTATTTCATAAGGCATCGAGATTTGATTATAGATAAGTTGAAAGTAAATTTAAAATTTGACGACACTTATAATATAAGTAAACCAGCTTTTTTCAAATCAGTAAAAAGATTGGTAGATGAGAGAATATTGATAATGACAGATAAGCAATCTATCTATTACATAAATCCATACATCATACCAATCTTAACACTGGAGGAATTCAATCTATTTAAAATGAAGATTGAAGATTATTTTATATCGAAACATACTACGCTTCTTGATAAACCTCAACCTCTTTGATAACTTGCAAACCATATCTTCTGTAGCATTGTTTACTAAAAGTAGATATTCTGGTTTTACCATTGGTATCTTTTAAAGTTGGATTTTTATACTTGGTAGTAATTACACCATCGTTAGGATTTACGTATTCAGTTTTGATTTTTGGTTTAATCTGAACGTTTGTTAATACAAATCCTTTTGGAGTTTCGATAACCTTAAATGGGTTACTGTAGTAATCTTCGGAATCGTTTTTATCTTCGAATACCAGAGTTTTTAGAATGTTAGGTTTAAATTCTATTTCTCTGTGTTTAAGATATTTCTCGAAGTTTGTTACAGTTCTTCCTGTCTTCTGGAGTATAAATCCTTGTTCATTATCGGCAGCAACTTTAATAGTTTCTGGTTTGGCAACTGTAAACCATTTGATTACTTGAAGTTCAACGATAGCTGTTACTTCGCGTTCAATGAATTTACGTTTTCCAAGTTCTTTGATACCTAATGTAAAAGATGCTTTTCTGTTTTGAACATCAATTTCTAAGTTAGAAATTCTGATTACAGATTGTGGGAAGTCGAAAGTTACGATTGAAGTTTTCATAATAATTAACGATTGACCTAAGTATCGAGAGATTCAAATTTATTTTATTAAAAAGAGTTTAAATATTATATGGAAATTATAGATCAAAGTCTGAGACTTTATCTAAGGCCCACTTGTTAGCTTTGTATATTAATCCAATTGGAATGAATATAATAAACAAAGGAATGTAAGTTAGAAACTTAAATGTTTGCTTGAAAGGATTCTGGTTCTTTGACATTTTGAACAAAATTTAGATATTGTGATGTTTTCATTGCTTTACCCTCGCATTTATTAAATGCTTTTACTACTTCTTTAGGTGATAATACTTCGTATAAATTTGAGATAGCCTTTTGCTTTCTCTGTTGTGCTTGTACCTTGTAATTTGGTACTCTAGGTCTTTTTGCCATTGCTTTAAGGTTTTAAGGTTGTACTTCTAATGTTGCTTCCTCGTCTGGAAGTATTGTGAATTGTTTTTTTATCTGAAGAACTATTGTTTCTTTTAGCTCTTGTCTTGATTTCTTTCTAGTTAGGAAATCATTAATACTGACTTGTTTACGAATAGTAGATTCTACCCTGGCATTCTTTGTTTCTTCTGGATCTATTCCATCGAATTTTTTACGAAGCCAGGCCTCTGTATTTAAGCAGCCATCTGAAATGCTGTCTGATACAAAATGAATTCCACCTAAGGTAGAACTTGCTGTTGTTACCATTGATTGTAATACAATCGTTTTTAAATTCCTCATTGTTAAAGGTTGTTTATTTGTTATACATTTTTTAATTGATATTCCTATCACGATTACTTCTATTAAACACATTATAATTTTCTTTTATTAATTGGTGTTTGTCTGTGATTCTTTTTATGTTCTTGTATTTGTTTGCGAACATAAGGTGCATATACCATTGTGTAACCTAAACTAGCAACCGCTAATGCAGCTGCTATTGTTACACCAAAGCTTACTATCGCTAATGCCGATAATATCCATAATGCTATATCTATAACATTGTTACCAAAGTACACTAGGTCCTTAATGAACTTAATGTTTTCTGTTAAGGCGATTAATCCACCTAACAATAATGCTCCGAAGAAGATGTGCCCTGCGATGTGGCCACCTACTGTAATACCTACTAGCATCGCTACTGCGAAGATGATTGTCTGTCTCATATCTATTTTACTTATTTGTTATACTTTTTTATGATTAAATTGAAGTTTCTTTATATAGATTCATTAAGTATTCATCTATAGTATCTACTTCTATTATTTCTATATAATCTAAAGATTCTAATTCTTCTTTTGATAATCCTGTAATTCTCTTTGCATCTGATAATTCTATTGGACTATCGTTTGATGTTATTCCATATACTAAAAACATAATATTAAACGGTTTTGGGCTAAAGGATTGCCGTGTCCTTATTTATATTTTTTATTGTTAATGATTATTTGTCTCAAATATTATTTCTCCTTCAAAGTCTGAAAGAGTTACATTTTGATAACCAGAATCTACAAGACGATTGTAATTCTTTTTTGCTAATTCATAACCTTCTATCTCTAATAGAGTGAATGTGTCGAAGCTGTTTGTTCTGAAGTTTATATAAAACATAATATCTTTTTTACTTATTTGTTTTGTTTAATCTATTTAACGAATGTAATATCCTAGAGTCTGTTACAGCTTTACGCTCTTTTATTACATCCTCCCTGTTTTTACCTAATGTTTTCTCTACGAAGATGCCTTCTGTAGTTACTATTAATTCTGTAGCTGCTTGTGCTACTAAGTGGGCTAATCCAAAGCCTTTTCTCGCAATGTTTACCATTTGCTCTTTACGTTTTGTTTCCATAATATTTACCAGTTCGTAGTTTTTGTTTTGAAACGAACTCTCTTTTTCTTCTTTTTACTCGAACCCCACCCGGGGGAAATTTTAATTTCCTTGGGGGGGGATTCTCGTGGATACCCCTTTCCAACTACTAGAAAAAAAAAATTTTGCATATAGAAATTATTTCCACATAAAAAATTTGTTAGTAATAAAAAAGATTATATATTTGCAATAAGAAAGTGGCGGTGTTCGTGAATTATCATTTGCTTTTTGCCTTTATATTTTCGTCACTTTCTTTAAGGCGGGTTATATCAGTTGGCTAGATAGCTAGATTCATAACCTAGAGGTCCTTGGTTCGAGTCCTTTCTCTCTCACAAAATTGCACGTTGATTGGCTTTACGTAGCAATTTACTTCGGTTGTTGGTCCCATAATTAATTTTATGGGACTTTTTTGTTGGTTGAAATAATTTCTACTATCTTTGTCAATAAATAAATAGAATTTATTATGAAAAAAAATAGAAGTGGTTTTTCAATGACTTATGTTCTTGCAATATCAGCTTTAAACAATTCTTTATTTTTAGCTAAAGATCCGTTATTTGGAATTTCTAAAGAAACTTTTGATTCTTGTTATCCAAAGTTAAATGATGATTTTAAAAATAAAACTCCATTTATTTTTGGGACCTCTGGAGAAATTTTTAATGAAATGGATTTTGTAAAAAACAAAGCTGCATATTTTTTCGATCAATCATTAAATAAAATTTCTGTTTTACCAAATAAAGAGTTTTTATCAAAAGAACAAATAATTAAAATTTATAATAAATCATGGGAAAACTACCTGAAACCACTGCAATAGTGGACCGATGTGTAAGAGAATTTTTTGAAAAAGGAAAAACTTACGTTTATGAAAGAACTGAATCTGGAGATAATTCAGAAGCATTAACAGAACACGCATTTGCTGTTTTTTTAAGAAGGATGGATGCCGAACATCCTGGGACAAAATATAGCTATAATTTCGAAAACAATAGTGGAATTTTGTGTTATCACGTAAAAGCTGTAAAATAATCAATTTAAAAACTTCTCACTTGAATGTAAGTGAATAATAATTATGAATGAAGATATTAAACCCGTCTATTATGATGGTAAAAATGGAAGAATAGTAGTTGAATTTCCTTCTATTAAATTAGCTGTATTGCATCCAGAAACTCCATTAAAAAGAATCAATGAGCTTTCTGATGGTTATCATACATACGATGAATTGTATGAATTTAGAAAAATGTATAATGCTGTTTTGTTTAATGAATGGGCAAAGGATTACTTTAAATATCTTCAAGAAACAAAGCTTATGTTGAAAAATCTAAAACCTAAATATAATGTTCATAAATCTTGGAAACATAATGACGGAGAACTTTGTTTTGGTGGTGGATGGTTTATAGTTTCTGCTATGCTCCCAACAGGACTTATTAGTAATCATTATAAAGCAAAAGATTGGGATTTATTTCAAGTTCCTGAAGTAGAAAAAGCTTTATATGAATTTGATGGACATACACCACAAGATGTATTAGTGAGATTAAAAAAATTAATTTAAAAATAAATATTATGCAAAAATTTGTAAAAAAACCAGTAGTAATTGAAGCTATTCAATATGATGGCGCAAATATTACAGAAATTGAAACCTTTGTAGGAGGAAAACTTCCAACTGTAATGAATTCTAATAAAGATACTCAATTAGTAGTTTCTACATTAGAAGGAGATATGAAAATTTCAAAAAAAGATTATGTTATTAAAGGAGTTAATGGAGAATTTTATCCATGCAAACCAGATGTATTTGAAAAAACTTATGATGTTGTAGAAATTGTAGAAAGACCACAAACTTTTGGAGAAAAAGCCGTTGGGATTACATTCAATCCTTCTAGTTCTGATGAAGTTCACGAAGCAAAAATGTTAGCTGCTAAACAAATAGATTTACTTGAAAAAGCTCATATTAAACTTACAAATGATAGTGCAAATACAAGTTGGGTAAGAAATGTTTTTAGAACTCAGGCTTTTAATCTTTTGGTTTCTGCACAAATGGCTTTAGTGAAATATTTAACTTGGAAAGAATAATTTTTTTTATATTTGTGATATGAAACTACCAAAGTTTCTTTTTATGCTAATTGCAATTTTGTTTTGTGTTAGCACGAGCATTAGAGCAGCAACTAACTCGAAGAAAAGTTCAAAAGTGGAAAAAGTATTTGTCATTATTGAAAAATACGATTCTGTAAATGCTGTAAAATTTGAAGCAAAAGAAAAAATTCTTTTTATCAATGTTTGGGATCCAGTAATTTTTGTCCAGCAAAAAAAAGAATATTATAATAAAATAAAAAATCTTCCAGTAAAACCATTTAGAAATTTAGCTTATAGAAACCCACGCGATTCGCTTTAGTTTAGATTTTTTTTGAACAACTCTATTTTTAGAGTTGTTTTTTTTTAAAAAAATTTGGTAGTTGAAATTATTTCTATACATTTGTATTGTATTTAATATAAAATATCAACAAAATGAAAAAAGACGAATTAGTAAAATCGGTAGCTGATGAAAATAATATTAGCAAAGCAACAGCAAAAAAAGTAATTGACAGCACTTTTAAAAAAATTAAAAAAGCTGTATCTTCTGGAGATTCATTTAGACAGGATGGATTTGGAACGTTTAAAAAAGCTACAAGAGCTCAAAGAAATGGTGTAAATCCTGGAACTTTAGAAAAAATCGTAATCCCAGAAAAAGACGTAGTTAAGTTTAACGCTACTCCTAGTTTTTTTGATTAAAAAGTTTTTTTTAAATTGTTTAAAGCATTCTAGTTTATAGAATGCTTTTTTTGTGAGTAGAAATTATTTCTAGTATCTTTGTCAATAATTATTAAAAAAAATATATTTTATGAAAATTTTAATTCCTATCTCTGGCAAATCAAACAGAGTTATTTTAAAACAAGAAACATTAAATGAAGAAACTAATTTAATGCTTCCAGAAAGTCAAAAAAAAGAAACTTTTATTGGAGTTGTTGAATCCACAAGTTCATGGGTAAATGACAATAATGTTGAATTTCCTCCTTTATTACAAAAAGGTCAATTAGTTTTGTTTCAAAGAATGGGAGCTTATAGATTTGATTTTTTAGGAAAAGAATTCGTAACTATGAGAGAAAGTGAAATTATAGGTATAATAATTGAAAATTAAAATTATGAGAGAATTAAAGTTTGGCAATGAAGCCAGAGAATCTATCAAAAAAGGAATAGACACATTAGCAAATGCTGTAAAAGTAACATTAGGCCCTTGTGGAAGAAATGTAATTTTTCAAAGAGATTATGGAAGTCCTCACGTAACTAATGATGGTGTTACTGTTGCAAATCAGATTCTTTTGTCAGATCCATTTGAAGCATTAGGCGCTAAAGTAATCCAAGATGTAGCAAAAGAAACTAATTATTTTGCTGGCGATGGCACCACTACCGCAACAATATTAGCTCAGGCTATTTTTTCAGAAGGTTTAAAGTACATTGAATATGGAAAGAATGCTATTGAAATAAAAAATGGTATTCTAAAAGCTTCAGAATATTTTGTAAATAAATTAAAAGAAGAAACTATTTTGATTGATGAAAATTATGAAATCATAAAAAACATCGCTACTATTTCTGCTAATAATGATGAATTTTTTGGAGAACTTGTAAAAAAGGCTTTTGAACAAGTTGGCTCTACTGGATTAGTAACTGTTCAAGATTCTAAAACAAATGAAACTTATTTAGAAGTTGTTGATGGTTTTAAATTCGATATAGGTTATATTAATGCTAATTTCATCACAAACGAAAAAGCTCAATGTGTTTTAGAAAATCCAATAATTATTCCTTGTGATTTCAGAACCCCTGTTTATATGGATTTATTGCCAATAATTCAGCATTGTTCTAATTCTTCCAGGTCGTTGCTTATTATCGGTGATGGAATAGATGGAGAATTTTTAGCAACATTAATTGGAAATAAATTAAGAGGTGCTTTAAAAGTTTGCGCAATAAAAGCTCCAGGATTTGGAACCAATAAATCAAATTTCCTTAATGATATTGCTTTATTTTCTGGAGGTCAATTATTTTCTCCAACGACTGGTTTTCTATTAAAAAATGCAACAATAGAAAATGTTGGAACTTGTGAAAAAGTTATTATAGATGAAAAATCGACAACATTTTTTGGGCCAAGATGGACAGAAGAACAATACAATGAAAGAATTAATTTAGTAAAAAAACAAATTGAAATTTCTGATAGCGATTTTGAAAAAGATAATTTACTAGAAAGATTAGCGAAGTTGACATCTGG
>RRZU011603679.1_pt1 | contig 30809 bp, 28 predicted proteins | sample 2165561 | NCBI WGS metagenome assembly RRZU01 (sample SAMN10456909, study PRJNA506462) | wastewater metagenome | isolation source: wastewater sludge | place: USA: Moscow, Idaho | reverse complement strand
CGGTATTGCACCGTGTATTCGAGGATCGGATAATCCCTGGACAGGCTGATCTCCAGCGCCGGATCGCCAAGGCCCGCGTAGTCGGACAGCAGTTCCTGCAGGATCTGCACCACGGTTTTATTGTGGAAAATCCGCTGGTTGCGGCGGCGTCCGGCCAGCCAGAACCAGGGCCGCAGGATCAGGTCATAGCGGTGCCCGTTCTCGCCGACGCCGGCCCAACGCGCGGATGTGACGATGCCGTCAAAGGGGCGCATGCGGTCATGGGCCTCGATCTCGACGCTGGCATGGGTGCCGACGAGGGCGTCGAAATCCAGGTCGTCGCGGGTGGCCAGCGCCTCGACGCGGTATTCGAAAAGGTCGTTCAGGTGATCCGTGCCGTCGAAACGCAGAAGCGCCAGGGTGTCAGGTCCGAGATCGGTCGTCAGGCGGCCCAGACGCTCGGTCTGGCTGAAGGGGACGGTCATAAAACCTCCGAAACCGAAATCGTAAAACTTAAACCTTTACGCTTATAGCCGACACCCGCCCCGACGGACAATGCTTCACTGCTCGAAGCCGCTTTCTCCGGCCGCAAACTGTCAGACCAGCCCTCAGCCACCCGGCACCGTAGGGATCCCGGCCGCCATAGAGGTGACGTTGACGATGATCCCCTGCCCTTTCGCCGGCATTGCCGGAAGAAAAATCCGGGTCCGCCGGGCCAGGTTCGTTGACCAGCACATCGTCACCGCCCGACTGCGCGGCAATACCGGCATCCTTCGAGACTTCCATCCGCCGCTGCACAGCGCCCTGCCCCGCCATAGATCCCGATATGACACCATGCCGACCTGCGCATGATATGTCTGACTTTGAAATGCGTTGGGAAAATATCTTCCCAACGAGAACCCATCGCTCTGGCTTCAACTATGCGCAGAACGGCGTGACGCCGGGCGGGCGCGCCGCAGATCGGCATGGTGCCGACTTGTTCTGCGCGACGATCCACCCTGCCCCGCCTTCGCGGCAGTTGACAGCCGTCAACTCGGCGTCCCTCACACCGGCCGGCCATTTTCCGCGCGCAGCAAGGCCATCACCATCGGTCCCGGCGAAAAGGCGCCCTGCCCGGCTTTTTCGGTCAAGCTGCGCAGATAACCGCCCGGCCGCGCGATTGCCTCGGCGCGTTGCAGCATGCAGGCCAGCGTCACCGCAGCAACCGTGTCGCCCATGTTTCGCCGCGCCTGATCCCAGGCGTCGGCGCTGATCCCCAGCATCGGGCGCACAAAGCCGGCTACGGCGACAAGATCGCGCCAGTTGCGGATCCCTTCGGGCGCATAGTCGCGAATATCGGGCGCGGCCTTCAGCACCAACCCCAGCGGGATCGAGGGTTCAGCCTGATCCGAGCCCAGCACCTTCTGCTGTTCACAGCAAGAATCAGATTCATGGGGTTCTGGGTTTGAATTCTGTTGGTGCCGCTCATTTTCGACGTCATTGCCGTCCATTTCTTCTGTATCCGTCAACCTGCGGGCCTGGGTCAGAAGGGTCTCGGCACTGGCCGCCAGCTGCGTCAGCAGCGTGGAATCCGGCTTGCGGCGCAGGGCGCGCTGCATCCCGGCCGCGGCTTCCAGCAACGCGTCGGGGACGTGGCGGCCGGTTTCCTCGGCCCAGACGATCAGTTTGGCGGCGTCGCGCAGCCGGATCACCACCATCTCGCGCAGCCGGCGCAGGGCAAGGGCGTCGCGGCGGGCGGTCTCGGCGGCATCGGCGATGCGCGGGCTTTGCACCAGCAGCGGACGCAGGTCAAAGCCAAAGGCCCGCTCCAGCGTGCCCGAGCGGTCGCGCGTCGCGTAGCGCTTGCCGTTGGGGCTGTCACGCCGCAGGATCAGGCCGGCCCGGACCAGCGCCGCCAGATGCCGGCGCAGCGTGCTTTCGGCCATGCCATGCGCGCGCTCTGACAGCGCGGCGTTCGACGGAAACACGATCAGCGCGTCATCGTCGGCCAGTTCCTTGCCGCGGTGAAAGCTCAGCAGCGCCGACAGCACCGCCAGATCGCGGTCGCTGACGCCAAAGCTGGCGCGCGCCGTGGTCAGGTCACGCAGTAGCGCCCATTTGTCGGGGGCCTGATCCGGGGCAGGGGCCTCGGCCAGCGCCTGCGTCGCGAGCAGCCCAGCCGTCACCGGCTGCCGCCCAAAGGGCGTCATGGAAATGTGTCGCATCTGTCATGTCACGGGGCCAAAAAAGATCGTTCGCCGGAACAGACGTTGTTGACAGCTGTCAACCAAAGCCGCTATCTTCGAGGTGCTAGAACGAATGAGCGGCCCTTCGGGATGTCAGTCCTGGGGGGCTTCTTTTTTGCCTGTCTCGTGCCTCCTGTTGGTTTCGTTGCCTGCTGCCGTTCCCGCTAGCTGTTTGATTCCAGCCAGTTGCGGTGAACCTCGTCCAGGTGATCGGCCAGCCATTCGCCGAATACGCGGCCTTCGCCGGAAAGCTCGATCACCGTTTTCGTCTTGCCCCGGCGCGCCTCGCCAAGCGCCGCCCCGTTGCTGCCGGTCAGCTTTTGCGGGTCGGGCGCGGCGGGCCGCGCGGGTGCCGCGGCGGCAAAGACCGCCTCGAACCGCTGGTCGGAACCGGCCCCCTGCGCCGCCCGCATCAGCGCCGCCATATCCGCGCCGCGCGCCCGCTGGACCAGCGCCAGCCAGCGGTCGCGCCCGATCAGCGGCGCGCTGCCGATGGCCTGGATCAGCTTCAGCGGCAGGGTGTCGGCCACCGTCAACATGCGCGAGATCACCGTCTTGTCGATCGACAGCGCGTCGCAGACGATCTTGCGGTCATAGCCGGCCTTGACCATCTGCTGGGCGAACAGCGCCTTTTCGACGAAGGACAGATCCTTGCGGGCGCTGTTTTCCTGGCCCTGGGCGATCACCAGCTCGCGGTCGTTCAGCGTCCGCACCATGGCCTTGACCGGCTGGCCCAACGCCTTCAGCGCGGCCACGCGGCGGCGGCCATAAACCACGTCATAGCGGCCATCGTGGTTGGGGCTGTGGCGCAACAGGACCGGAACCTGCTGGCCATATTCGCGGATCGATTCGGTCAGCGTGGCCAGCCCCTCGGGGTCGTCGTCCAGCCGGTCGCGGAAGCCCGCGTTGTCGATCATCTCGGCGGGCACGTCGATGATGGCGCGGCGCTTCAGATCGTCGATGGATTTCGACACCGCGCCGATGGCGCCGCGTTCATAGCGGGGCAGGGGGGTCGCGTCCTCGTCCGGGGCGGCGGGTGCGCCCTGCATCAGCCCCTGGAGCAGATTCTTGCGTGCCATCAGTTCGCCCCCTTGCGGCCCCAAGCCGCCTGTATCAGCCCCTCGATCTCGCCGTTGACGGCATTCAGGCTTTCCAGCGCGCGTTCATAGGTCGCGCGCGTAAATGCAGATTTTTCAACCTCATAGAGGGTCTGCTTGGTGATCCCCGCATCCGAGATCGCGGTGGATTTCAGCACCGGATGGTTCAGCACATGATCGCCGAAAAGCGAACGCATGAAGCTGACCATCTGGTTTTGCGGCCCGTCGCCCGGCTCATATCGGGTGATGACATAGCGCATCCAGTCGTAATCCATGTCGCCCCCGGCCTCGGCCACCACCCCAAGCAGGTTCGAGGTCATCAGCAGGAACTGGCACATCGACATCACGTCCAGCATCTGCGGATGCACCGTCACCAGGATCGCCGTCGCCGCCGACAGGGCCGACATAGTCAGGAACCCCAGTTGCGGCGGGCAGTCGATCACCACCACGTCGTAGTCCGCCTCGACCTCGGCCAGAGCATCGCCAATTCTGGTAAAGAAAAACTTACCCGTGCGTTCGGTGAGCGCGCGCGGCGTGTCATGCTCGAATTCGGTCAGTTCCAGATTGCCGGGAATCAGGTCGAGATTGGTGAAATAGGTCTTCTGGATGATGTCGCGGATCGGCACCGGGTCGTCATAGCGGATCGCGTCATAGATGGTGCCGCCGTCGCCAAGATCGAATTCCGGCTGCACGCCATGCAGCGCCGAAAAGCTGGCCTGCGGATCAAGGTCGATGGCCAGCACGCGATAGCCGTCCAGCGCCAGCTTCTGCGCCAGATGCGCCGCGGTCGTGGTCTTGCCCGAGCCGCCCTTGAAGTTGATGACGGTGATCACCTGAAGGTGGTCGCCCGGGCGCCGGCCGGGCAGGTAGGTCCCGGGGGTTTTCGCCCCCTTTTCAAGCATTTGGCGCAGGGCAAGGATATCTTCCGGGCTGTAATAGCGCCGGCCGCCGGCGCGGGTTTCGGGGCTGGGCCCCTTGCCCTCAAGATCCAGCTTGCGCAGATAGGCGTCCTTGACGCCCAGCAGGTCGGCGACCTCGCCGCTGGTGAACTTGCGCAATTCGCGCCGCGCATCGGGCGGGAACAGCTGGGCGCGATGCGCCTGCAGCCGTTCGGAAAGGGCCGACGCATGGCCGCCCACAAGCTTGTCGATGCGCGTCTTTGGCTGCATCATGCCCTCATGTTCCGCGGCCCGTTTTTGTCGCGCATTGTTACGCTTTGGACCGTCATATTCTGTTTATTCCGTAAGTTGATGCGGCACTTCGCCGATTCCCGCAAGTCTTTTCTGCCGCGCCGCCGCGCATCGGACCCCATATCTGGGGTTCAGGCGGGGCAGGGGCACAAGGCCGGGCAGCCGCCGAGGTGAAAATGCGCTTTAATCCCCTCATCTTTCGCCATATGTTGAGGGGAATAGCGCGGATATTCCCCTCATGCAGATCTGGCAAAGCCCGGCCTGGCCGAATTTCACCCATGACCCCGCCCGGACCGAGGCGCCGCTGGCCGCCTTTTCGGCCCGGCTGGGCGCGATCCGCGGCCTGCATGCAGCGTTAAGCGCCGCCGAACGGCAGGACACCTTCCTGCGCGCCATCACGCAAGAGGCCGTGTCCTCTTTTGCAATCGAGGGCGCGACGCTGCCGGCCTCGGCCATCGAGGCCTCGGTCGTGGCGTCGCTGGCCCATCGTCAGGCCGAGCCGCAGCGGCGCAGCGACGCCATTGCCGAGCTGATGCTGGAAGCCCGGGAAGGGCAGGGGCCTTTGACCGCCGAACGCCTCTTTCACTGGCACCGGCTGCTGTTTCACGGCATCGAGGTCGAGGACAAGGGCGCCTGGCGCCGCTTTCCCATGGTCATCGTGCGCGGCGCCACCGCCGGGCGCGAGGAGGTGCTTTACACCGCGCCGCCCGCCGCGCAGATGGAGGCGATGATGCGGCAGTTCCTGGCCGCGCTGGCCGCCGACACCCGCCCCTTGCCGATCCGCGCGGCGATTGCGCATCTGTGGTTCGAATCGATCCACCCCTTCAGCGACGGCAACGGCCGGCTTGGCCGCGCCATCGTCGAGCACATCTTTGCCGAGGAAGCGGCGCTGCCGTTCTCGCTGTCCAGGCAGATCGAGGCCGACAAGCGCGGCTATTACGCCGCGCTGCAAGCCGGGCGGCAGGTCAGCGGAACCGCCATCGACGCCACGCCCTTCGTGGTCTGGTTTCTGGAACGGCTGACCGCGGGCGTCGAGATCGCGGCGGCGGATGCGCGTTTTCTGGTCGCGCGCAACCAGTATTTCCGGCGCTTTCCGGGCATGGCGCCGCGCGCGGCGGCGGTGCTTGCGCGGCTGTTCCACGAGGGCGCGACCCGCGTGGCCCAAGGCATCAGCGCCGCCCCCTATGCCCGCATCGCCCGCGTTTCACCCGCCACGGCGACGCGCGACCTGGCAGAACTGGAGGCCATGGGCGCCTTGCGCCGTGGCCCCGAAGGCGGCCGCTCGACGCGGTATTATCTGGTGCTGGAATAGGGAATGGGGCCGCCCTTCAGCATCCGCCGCGCCGCTGACCACAGCCCGGCCAAGCTGAGCTGCAGCCCCATTTCGCCCCGCATGGGTTGGCGGGCTTTCCCGCATCGAGCGGGTGTCGCCGGGCTTTTGACGCCGGGATGCGCTGGACCCCGAACGGGGCCGGAACTTCCTCCCACGATTTTCGGCTCTCTGGCCCAGTCGGTCAGATGTTCAGACCGGCAGGTATTTCAGGGCGATCACGAAGAAAGTCGCGATGAAGCAGGTTTCGATGACCAGCAGGGCGATTGCCCGCGGGCCCACCTTGACGATTTCCCCCAGCGAGGTCTTGCACCCCAGCGCACCGATTGCGGCCAGCAGGGCCCAGCGGGAAACCCCTTCGGCGGTATCCGTGACCACTTCGGGAAAGGCCCCGAGCGAATTGAGCGTGACCAGCACCACGAAAGCCGCGACAAAGCCCGGAATGATCGGGGGCCTGCCCGTGCCGCTTGTCACGGGATCAAGCTGACGGATGATCAGGCTGGCCACCAGGATGATCGGCGCCAGCATCGCCACGCGGATCAGCTTGATCACGGTCGCCACCTCTCCGACCTCGTCCGAGACCAGGAAACCCGCGCCGACGACCTGCGCCACATCATGGATCGTTGCGCCAAGGAACACTCCGGTCAGCCGGGCGTCCAGCCCCAGCAACTCGGCCAGGATCGGATAAAGCACCATGGCTGCGGTGGACAGGACCGTCACCCCGACCACGGTGAAAACCAACCGCTCCTCGGATCGCGAGTCGCGCGGCAGGATCGCGGAAATCGCCATCGCAGCCGACGCACCGCAGATCGCCACCGAACCCGCCGAAAGGAAAGCGAAGCGATAGCCATGGCCAAGCAGCCGCGAGATCGCCAGCCCGAAGCCGATCGTGGCAAGCACGCCGCAAAACACCAGCGCCAACAGCGGCCAGCCAAGCAGCGCCACCATGTCAAAGCTGATCCGCATTCCCAGCAATGCCACCCCGAAACGCAGGACGCGACGCGATGTGTAATCAAGTCCCGGCCGGCAAACCTCGCTTTGCGACAGGAAGTTCAGCGCGATACCGAATAGCAGCGCCATCAGCATCGCGGGCGCGCCATAATGGTCCGAGATGAACTGGGCGGAAAGCGCGATCAAGGCGGCGACCAGCAGGCCGGGGAACAGGGTCCGGACCCGACCGCGCCAGGCAGAAATTTTCGACACAAGCACATTCCTGTGCGATCCCTCTACGTCCCGAGCAGTGGGCGGAGGGGCGGCTGGAGTTTTCACGGCCGGGCGCTCCTTCAATCATGTCAGATTCCGGGGCAGGCGGCGCCCGCCCCGGAAGGGATGATCAGCGGTCGCGGGTCTCGCTGCCGGAATGGAAGTTGAAGACCGCGCCTTCCTTGATCCCGCTGGGCCAGCGGGCGGTGATGGTCTTGAGGCGGGTGTTGAAGCGGACACCCTCCATCCCGTAGATCGAATGGTCGCCGAACAGGGACCGCTTCCAGCCGCCGAAGGAATGATAGGCGACCGGGACCGGGATCGGCACGTTGACGCCGACCATGCCGATCTTTGCCCGGTTGGCGAAATCGCGGGCGGTGTCGCCGTCGCGGGTAAAGATCGCGGTGCCGTTGCCGTATTCGTGCTCGTTGATCATCTGAAGGGCTTCCTCGTATTCCGAGGCACGCACCACCGACAGCACCGGGCCGAAGATCTCGTCGCGATAGATCGACATGTCGGTCGTCACATGGTCAAACAGCGTGCCGCCGACGAAAAAGCCGTCCTCGTAGCCCTGAAGATGCAGGTCGCGGCCGTCCACCACCAGCGTCGCGCCGGCCTTCTCGCCCTCGTCGATATAGCGGTGGATCCGGTCGCGGCTTTCGCGGGTGATGACCGGGCCCATGTCCGAGTCGGGGTCGGTATAGGCGGCGACGCGCAGCGCCTCGACGCGGGGGCGCAGGGTCTCGACCAGCTTGTCGGCGGTCTCTTCGCCCACCGGCACCGCGACCGAGATCGCCATGCAGCGTTCCCCGGCCGAACCATAGCCGGCGCCGATCAGCGCATCGGCGACCTGATCCATATCGGCGTCGGGCATGACGACCATGTGGTTCTTGGCGCCGCACAGCGCCTGCACCCGCTTGCCGTTCGCGGTGCCGCGGGAATAGATGTATTCGCCGATCGCGGTCGAGCCGACGAAGCTGATCGCATCCACCAGCGGATGGTCCAGCAGCGCGTCCACCGCCTCCTTGTCGCCGTTGACGACGTTGAAGACGCCGGCGGGAAGGCCCGCTTCGTGCAGCAGCTCGGCAATGCGGATCACCACGCTGGGGTCACGCTCGGACGGCTTGAGCACGAAGGCGTTGCCGCAGGCCAGCGACACCGGATACATCCACAAGGGCACCATGGCCGGGAAGTTGAACGGGGTGATCCCGGCGACGACGCCGACCGGCTGGCGCACGCTGTAGCTGTCCATGCTGGACGCCACCTGTTCGGTATAGTCACCCTTCAGAAGCTGGGGGATGCCGCAGGCGAATTCGACCACCTCGATGCCGCGGGCAATCTCGCCCTTGGCGTCGGGAATGGTCTTGCCATGTTCGCGCGACAGCAGCGCCGCCAGCTCGTCCATATGGGCGGTCAGCAGTTCGCGGAAACGAAACATCACCGCAGCCCGCTTGGCAGGCGGGGTCGCGGCCCAGGCGGGCTGGGCGGCATAGGCGGTCCTGACCACCTTGTCGACGTCGGCAGCGCTTGCCAGCCGGACCGAGCCGATGACCTCGCCCCGGCTGGGGTCGATGATGTTCGCCTTGCGCAGGGCCTCGCCCGCCCAGGTCGCGCCGTTCTTGAAATGGGTGATCTCGTTCATGGTTTCCTCCAGTCATGCAACATCGTTCCGCCGGACCGGCAGAACGCGGCCAGGCAGGCTAAGGGTCGTGTTCGAGTGGTCTTGTCAGCGGGCGCCGATCTTGCGTGGCGCCGTTTCTTCGGCCCCGGGCTTGGGGAAAAAGATCTCTGTCAGCCGGGCGGCGGCTTCCTGCATCAGTGGGATTTCGGCCCGCATCTTGTCCATGTCGCGGCGCAGCTTCAGCCCGTGGGTGGACAGGAACGCCTTGGGCGTGCCCGCACGGTCAAGGATCGGCACCGCCGCACCGATCATGCCGCGCAGAAAGATTTCGTCATCCAGCGCGTATCCCTGTTCCCTGATCGTCCCGAGATCGGACAGAAGCTTGGTTTCCCACCGCTGGCTGGCCGGCTTGGTGGCGTCGCGCTGGTCGCGGACGATCTGCATCGCCTGTTCGGGGTCCAGCGTGCTGAGAAACACCAGCCCCGAGGCGCTGCCCAGGATCGGCAGCCTGTCCCCGATTCCCAGCCGATAGGCGACCGGCCAGTTGTATTCGATCCGGTCGAAATAATAGAGCTCAAGCCCGTAGGGAACCGACAGGCTGACCGTCTCCTCCAGTTCCAGCATCAGCCCGTTCAGCACGGCGCGGCGCCGGGCAACGGCGGGTTCGTTCTGAAGGCTGTCGAACAGCATGCCCCGGATCCGGGCGCCGGGGGTCAGCTTGCCGGCCGGGTCGCGGGCCAGAAAGCCCGCTTCCACCAGGCTGTCCACCTGCCTGTAGACGGTCGGCTGCGGGATATCGAGCTTGGCCGAGAGGTCCGCCACCTCATTGGAGGTTTCGCGACAGACCAGCTCGATCAATTCAAGGATGCGCAGCGTCGTGGTGCGGGACGCCCTGCCCGCAGTCTCGCCATCCGTCACTTTCTGGCCGTTCGCCTGCCGTACTTTCATGCTTGATGCCTTTCAGCCTGACTTGTCCTGATCGCCACCGCATCGCTGCCGTCCCCCTGCGCGGACCGATGGCATGTTCACCTTCGGCATAAGGACCTGCGCGACCAAGATGGAAAAGCGCATTCTTTCGCTTCGCGCCTCAATTTAAGCCTTAACAGACAATCCCGAGGACTTGTCACGCACTCTTCACCCCCCCGCGCCTCTCATCTGTACCGTAGCGGGGCGATCCGCGTCTGTCAATCAAAACGATAGAAACTATATCATTTTAATACGACCATGACGGGCACCTGAGGATCGCCACACCGGGCATGGACGCACCGGGCATGGACGCACCGGGCGCGGATCGGATGAAGGCGGGGAATGTCCCGCCTTCATCCCGCCGGGGAGAGGCCCCTCAGATCGCCTTGATGCTGTGCAGCGCGTCCAGGATCTCGCTGCGCAGTTCGGACAGGCGGGGGTCGCGGCGGTCGCGGTTGCGCGGCATGCCAACATCGATGTCGGCCGTGATCTTGCCGGGCTGGCCGCCGATCACCACGACGCGGTCGCACATATAGGCGGCCTCGTCGACGTCATGGGTCACCATCAGCACCGAGTTGCCGTGCTGGCTGGAGATCGAGATCAGCAGATCCTGAAGCTTCATCCGGGTAAAGGCGTCGACGGCGCTGAACGGCTCGTCCAGAAGCAGCAGCTTTGGCCGGGTGTAAAGGCCGCGCGCGATCGAGACCCGCTGCGCCATGCCGCCCGAAAGCTGCTTGGGCAACAGCGAACCCGTGTTCTGAAGCCCGACTTCCTGAAGCAGGGATTCGACCGTATCATGGTCGGACCCGGCCTTGAAATCGAAGGCGACATTGCGATCTACCGTCAGCCAGGGCATCAGCCGCGGCTCCTGGAAGATGAAGCCGACATCGCGGGTGACGCCCGTCAGGCGGGTGCCGCCCAGGCTGATCTCGCCGTCATAGTCACGGTCAAGACCGGCGATCATCCGCAGAAGCGTGCTTTTGCCGCAGCCGCTGGCGCCCAGAAGGCCCACGATCTCGCCTTGCCCAAGGGTCAGGGTGACATCACCCAGAACCTTGCGCGCGCCGAAGAACTTGGAGCGCAGCCGCAGATCCAGCAGATCTTGCGTGGAAACAGGTGCCGCGTTCATCATTGAAACCGGCTTTCGAGCGAGTCCCGCCATTTCAGTGCCCTCGTTTCAAAGAATTTCAGGATGCTGTCGGAAAGTTTGCCCATGATCGCAAGGACCAGGATCGCCGCCAGAACGATATCGGGCCGGCTGGTTTCACGCCCGACCATCAGCAGGTAGCCCACGCCCTTGGTCGCAGCCAGAAGTTCGGCCGCCACAAGGAACATCCAGGCAACGCTGAGTCCGGTGCGCAGGCCGGTGAACAGGTTCGGCGTGGCCGCCGGCATGTAGATGCGCCGGGCCAGGTCCCATGTCCCGAAGCCATACATCTCGCCGACCTCGATCAGCTTGCGATCGACGTTGCGGATGCCGGCGATCAGCGCCAGATAGACCGGGAAAAAGGCGCCGATGGCGATCATCGTGACCTTCGACGTCTCGTCGATGCCCAGCCACAAAAGCAGCAGCGGCACCCAGGCAAGGCTGGGGATCGCCCGCAAGCCCTGGAAGGTCGGGTCGAACAGCTTTTCGGCCGTGTGGCTAAGCCCGATCAGCACCGCGGCGATGACGGCCAGCCCCGAGCCGATGACAAACCCGGCGACGACCCGCATCGTACTGGCACCGATATGCTGCCACAGGTCGCGCCCGGCCAGATGCCCCAGCGTCTGAAGGATTTCGGATGGCGGCGGCAGCAGCACCGCCGAGATCAGGCCCGACGCAACCGCCACCTCGATGCCAAGCGCGATGGCCAGCGGCACGATAAGGCCGTAAAGATTGACCCCCTTGAGCCAGCCGGTCAGCGTGGATCCCAGCGCACTTCCGTTGGGCGTGCCGCCCATCTGCATAGCTTGTTTCATTGGTTCCTCCACAATTGTCGGGCTCTGCCGGGCGCGGGTTGGCGCCGGGCAGAGCCGTGGCGCTATTGCTGCACGACCCGCTTGGCGAAGCTCGTGTCCACCAGGCTGTCGAGGGCAGCTTCCAGATCCACGCTCGGGCGCACGATGCCTTCGCTTTTCAGAAGCGGGATCGTCTCGCGGATGGTGTCGATATGGCGCGCATCCGGGATCGGCATGGTGAAATCGGCGCGGGTCAGGTTCTGCCGGATCACATCCGCCGGCTGACCCGAGGCCTTGGCCACGATCTCGACCGTCTCATCGGGGTTCTCCAGCATCCAGTGCCGCGCCTTTTCATAGACCTTCAGCACGCGCTCCAGCGCCTCGGGGTGATTTTCGGCGAAGGCGTCCCGGGTGCTGAGCACCACATAGGAACTGAACATCGGGTTGCGATAGACCGGGCGGATGCCGGAATTGACCTCGCCCGCGGCCATATGGGGGTCAAGCCCCGCCCAGGCCGCGACCGAACCATTCAGAAGCGCCTGCAACCCGTCAGGATGCTGAAGATGGACCAGTTCGATATCGTTGCGCGAAAGCCCCTCGGCGTCGAGCGCGCGCAGCAGGAAGAAGAACGGATCGGTTCCGGTGGTTGCCGCGACCTTCTTCCCCTTCAGGTCCGCCAGCGTCTGCGCCGTCGAATCCTTCGACACCATCAGGGCCGAGGCCTCGTTGGTGTTCAGGATATAGACCATGCGGATCGGAAAGCCGTTTGCCCGCGCCATCAGCGCCGAAATGCCCGAAGTCGAGGCGAAATCGGAACTGCCCGAGTTCAGGAATTCCAGCGAGTTGTTGCTGCCCTGGCTGAACACCCAGGTGATTTTCGTGCCTTCGGGGGCGAATTCCTCATCCATCCACCCGAAATTGCGGATCACCAGCGCAGGAGGGGAATAATATGCCCAGTCGAGCTTGATCTCGCTGGGGATGGACTGGGCCGCCGCCCCGGTCAGGCTTTGCAAGGTGGCCACCGCGGCAAAGGCTGCGGCGCAGAATGTTGTTCTCATCCACGACATGATTTCTCCTCCCTTCGTTTGTTCGCTTACGAAAAATGATCTTCCGTCTTGTGATCGTGCTGAATTGCCGGACTTCGGCCGCGCAGGGAAACCCGCGCGCGATGTCCTGCCGGACCCCCGCTTCTCCCTCGGGGGCCGATTTCGTGATCAGGATTCTGATAAGGCGCCTGCCGCCCGGAACGATGCCGGCGCATCGCCGCCTTATTCGGCGGCGATCAGACCGTCATACAGGGCAACGATTTCGTCCCGGTCGGCGATGCGGGGACTGTTGCGATGCGCGCCCGAGGCGATGGCCTCGTCCACCATGCGCCCGACTTCGCGCCGGAAGCTGTCGACATCGATGCCAAAGGATCGCAGCGTCGGCACCGAAAGGCGGCTGTTCCATTCCTTCAGGCCGGCGATCAGCTTTCGCCCGGCCTCGGCGTCGTCGTCCGCGTCGGTTGCCAGCCCGATCGCGCGCGCGCAATCGGCATAGCGATCCGGCGCCGATTGCAGCGAGAAGTCCACAAGCGCCGGCAGCAGCATCGCGTTGCTCATGCCATGGGGCACATGGAACGTGCTGCCAAGCGGCCGGCTCATCCCGTGCACCAGCCCGACCGAGGCGTTCGAGAAGGCAAGCCCGCCGAACATGGCCGCCAGCATCAGCCCTTCCCGGGCGGCGCGGTTTTCGGGGGCGTTGCGGACCGTCTCGATATGGGCGCCGACAAGACGCATGCAATCCAGCGCCATCCGGTCCGAGAACAGCGTGCGCTTGGGGCTGACATAGGCCTCGATCGCATGGGTCAGCGTGTCGAGGGCGTTGTCAGCCGTCAGCCGCGCCGGCTTGCTGAGCGTCAGTTCGTAATCGACGATGGCGCCCTGGGGCACAAAGGCCTCGCCACGGCAGGAAATCTTCTCGCGCGTGCTGTCATCGATCAGCACCGTGTGGTGCGTCACCTCGGACCCCGTCCCGGCGGTGGTCGGGATCGCGATCAGCGGCAGGCTCGGCTCGTTGAACTCGCATGGCGGGCGATAAAACTGGATGTCGCGGCTGTGGCGGGAAAAGACCGCCACGGCTTTCGCGGCATCCAGCGAGCTGCCGCCGCCCAGGCCGATCACGCAATCGTAGCCGCCCTGTTCCAGCATCTCGACAGCCGCCAGGACCGAGGACACCGTCGGATCGGGCTGCACCGCGTCGAACAGGCCGACCTCGTAGCCGGCGGCGGTCAGCATGTCGCGGATCTCGTCGGCCACGCCAAGCTGGACCATCATCCGGTCGGTCACGATCAGGGGGCGCGTCGCCCCCGGCAATGCCGCCAGCATCTGTGGCAGAAGCTTACGCGCCCCCGCACCGACTTGCATGAGCCGCGGCAGGCAAATCCTGACATTGTCTCGCACTGTTTCCTCCCTCACATCCCCTTCAGACCGTAGAGAAAGGATCAGCATCTGTCAACTTAATGATAATTTTATTCTCATTTTAAATTTACGTAGTGAGGATATGAACTGTAACGTCCTGTTATGATTTATGTATTTGATGATCCATCTGGCGAACTTCTGGCGAAATCCGACCTCGAACCCTGGCTTGATAAGGCGCTTCTCTCCAGGCGGGGCGGTGGCGAAGGGATGATGCGAAGAAGGCGAACGACTCGCCGTTCGGCATGCCTGCCCGCGCCCCGATCTTCAGGATGGTGTCCCCCGCGCGCAGTTTCCCGACCTCTGGAAGCATATCCCGGAAGCCCTGACGCCCTGCAGATGATGACGGTACCCTGGTCCGCGCCCACGATCAGGCAGCGGACGCCAAGGGGGACTCTGCGACAGGGTCCTGGCCGTTCAAGGGGTGGCTTCACGACCAGGATCCACCCCAGCGTCAACAGCGCAGCCCTGCCCATGAGGTCGGACTAGCGGGGCTTCGACCTGGTCATCGACGACAATCTGCCAGAACCATCTTCGGTTTCTGACCGACAAGCCGGGCGCAAGCTGCACCGCGGGCGGCAATGAGGCTGTTGGATCCGCGCGGAATTGCGCGTCAATGCCATGTGACCCCAACGCCTCCTTATCCGACACCAAACAGACAAAGCTGAATATATATCAGGTCGGCACTGGAAATGACCAACCCATTGCAACCATCATATTGCGGCCTGTCCTGGGGGGGAATGTCCGGCGCCAGTTTCCGCTTGCCTATATTCAGAAAAATCTCAACCAAAGCCCAGAATTCCAGGCAGAGACCCTTGCGGTGCTGACCGAAGTGGTCATTCGCCAGCGGTCGCCACAAGGATGCGATGGCCGTCGCCCGGATCGGCATCGACCATTATCCCTTGTTCGTGCAGGCCATGGTGCGCCGGGGTAGCGCCGCCTATCTGTTGATCGAACAGGACTTCAAGGCAAAATACCCGACCATCGAGGCGGTGCCAAAGGCTGACCAGCCCCGGCTCGATGACCTGCTCCGCATTAATCAGGAAATGTTCGACAAGGCCGAAGGTCTTGGTTGGCAGCCCTTCAATCCCTGACGTAATATCTCACCCACAGCTTGCATTCGCGCGACCGCATCCGATGTTCAAACTTCTGCGCAAAATCCCTCTGACGATCACCTTCGCGGCCTTGGCATCGCAGGCCAGCATCATGTTCATTCAGGCGGATTGGCTTGATCCGACTGAGCCGGGCGTGGGGACGAACAGGTATGCTTATTCGGCGAACGATCCGGTGAATAAGGTGGACCCGAGTGGAAATGTCTTCGGTGACTGGTTCAGCTCTCAAGAAGAATCTGACATGGCCAATAAAGCGACCGCGGAAAGCCATCGTCAAAATGCGGATAGTCTGAGGGGTCTTCTCACAGTCGATTCTGTAAATGACTATGGGATATTGGAGGGCATCAAGCAGTCTGAGCTTGCAGCCGCCGAGTACGATGCCCGGGTAGGGGCTTCTACTTGGTCGCGCGTTGGCCATGACCTCTTTGACACCGGGTTAGAGGCGGCAGTCGGCGCCAGTGTTGGAGTTTTGTCTGGGCCCGGCAAGGTTGCGGCTACGGCCGCAGAAACCACAAGGTCCGGAACCAGCGCCGGGATCAAAGCATCTGAAGTGCCTGTTGGAAGGCGCGCCCAAATTGGCGGTACTGGTGCTGGCGCTCGTAATACGTCACCGACCGGAAGCATGCATACGCCTGAGCTGGTCAATCACCGTCACCAGAGGGGTCAAAACACATCTGGCGTTATAAATGGGAGGCAGTATACAGGTCATGCGTTGAACCAAATGCAAAACAGGAGATTAACCCCATCTGTCGTGGAAAATACGATAAAAAGGAAACCCCTTCTTATGACCCAGAACGAGGCACCATAACCCATACACATTCCATAAACAGTACCGGGGCTGTTATTGATGGTAATGTATCGGTTATTACAACATGGTAAAAGAACGCATCATGTCGGGCAGTATTACAGAGAAGTATCTTATTGAATCGGCCGTGGCTGATATTGATCAGTATCTTGGGTCAGAACGTTTTTTTCCAGATCTCGTGTCTCGGCTTGATGCATACATCAGTCAAGTCGGAGCTACTTCTGGAAGAGACATCAGATTCTTCAAGGATACTTGGATAAAATTGGAAATCATCAATGCCATTGCATTGGCCGATAGCGACTGCTCTCCTCGGCAGAGAGACAAGGTTGAGGTCAGAGACTTATTAATTAAAATGAAAAAGGACTTTGAGGAGATATTATAGTATCATAGTTCGTGGCCTAGCCGGGCTTTCTTGCGCAAATGTGCTGAAGGCCCGAGTATCCCTTTCCTCGAACAGACCTATCCTGCGCGCAGCATTGGCGGCGTTCCGAGGGTTTTGAAGCGGTTCAGGATCGCGGCCCTGATCTGCGGCTCGGCAACCTGACGATCGAAGTCGCGGGACATGACGCGCTCGCCCACGCGCTTGAAGCAGCGCATTCTGGCCTCGGCCAGGCTTCGTCGGTGATAGCCTGCCCAGCGTTTTTCAGTTCGCCCTGTCACGGGCATCGCTCCAGCAAGGGGTGCAGGAGCAGCGATTGTTGGAGCAAAAAGGTTGCTGGAACGAAAGGAATCGTACAAACAACTGCCCACGGGGCTAATAGGCTTGCAGGGGCAGCAGCAACAAGGGTGGCGTTGTCACCGCCAATCGAGCTATTGAAGTTATACCCAAAGGAAAGACCTTGACTCAGTCAAATGGCGCGACTGTTAGATATATAGAAAACGCGGGTCGCTTCGACGTGGTCGTCCATGATCAGCGAGGAATGATAACTACATTCAAGAATTTATCGCAGAAGAGTTTTGATAGGATCAGCAAGAATTATGGGTAGCATTAAAATGGTGATGTGCTGCTTCTCGGGTGAGTGGATAGAGAAGGAGATTGCCGTAAAGATCGCACTATTCATCCCCAATTCCGATGAAACTCAAACGCTATACGCCAAGAAGGAAGAATTGTTGAGGCGAATACGCCATGATATTCCGCTTCATCCTGATCTGATGGATCTATAGCTTGTGTCCAGACACCTGTTCGCCCCCACCTCCGCCTCACGTTCCTGCTCCAGTTCTTCGGTGCGCAAGCACTTGGCTTCTTGGGCAACATGTTCCTTCTCAACCCTCGGCCCTTTCGGATGGCGGGCAAACTGGCGGCGATTTCGTCGTGATCTGGGGATTTCGACCCCGGAGCACAAATACTGATATGAGCAACAGCAAATTATCTACTATATTCATCATGCTCGTCGGAGTGCAGATTGTGTCTGCATTTCTATTTGCAATATCTTCTGATGGATTCTATACCATATCGGCTGGAAATATATTCAAGTGCAGAGAACTACTTTCATCTGGCGGGGATGATGAGGTTGTCATGCTTGTGTTTGTCGCGCTTGTGTTTTCCGCTATACTGAGATTAGTCAGAGTTGGCAAGAAATCCAGCATTGGCGAAGCCTTCGTTTTCTTTGTTATATTTGGTGCGGGCTTATGGATTGCGTTACAGGGCTCCGACTGTGGAGGGTTTGGCACAACCATGATTGAAAGAAGAGATCCGTATTTGCTGACCTTCTCGGCTTCAAGTCTACTTTCTGCGATAACAATGATAAATCTGACTTTGCGACGTTAGATCAGAGTGGAGATGACGCAGGGTCCTTATTCTAACTCGGTGTCTGCTCGCTCAGATGAGCATCGGCGCCCACAGCATCCTGACAATCACATCAAGATTGATCTGGTTGGTGAATTCCGTGGCAATCAGCCTACGCTTCCCCGACGGTGGCAGTTTCGGCTGCCAATTACAAAATCTGCGGTGCATAGCGCCTGCCTGCGTCCCAGATCCGCCATACCCCGCTCTGCGTTACAAATCCCGCCGCTACCCCTCATTTCTCCGGGCTGGCCAGCCGCTCAAGATAGCCAGGCGGCACATGATCGGTAAGCCAGACGCCATTGTCAGCCCTGAAGAACTGAAAACCGGCCCTGTGCATGCGGCCCGCGTCTACCGTCAGCACCGCAGGCTTGCCGTGACGCTCGCCGACGCGGCGGGCGGTGTCCGGATCGGACGACAGATGCACCTGCTGCCGGCGTCCGGGCTTCAGGCCTTCGGTGAAAATCGCGTCAAGATTCCGGCCTGCCGTGCCGTGATAAAGCAGCAGGGGTGGCTCGCTTGCGGCAAGACCAAGATCGACGGTGACAGAGTGACCTTGCGCGGCGCGAATCCGGCGGCCATCGTCCGAGAGCGTGAACCGCTTCTTGTCGCTTTCGGCCACGACCGCGTGCAGCGTATCAAGATCGATCTGCTTGCCTGCCGCGTTCGCCTTCGCCAGCAGCTCAGCCACGTCCACCCAGCCGCCCGCATCAAGCTTGAGGCCGATCGTCTCAGGCGCGTGGCGCAGCACATAGGACAGGAATTTGCTGATTTCTTTGGTCATTGTTGCTTCCGTACCAGTTTGCGGACGGTGCTGCGCCCGCCAGCCTTTCCCTTGCACAGCTTGCCCTTTGTGACCAGATCGGCAATGTCGCAGGCGGGCGTGGTCTGCGTCGCACATGGTGACAAAAATTCTACTCTCAGCAACCAGATATATTGGACCGGGAGGCGAACTTTTTTCAGATTTCACAACCGTGCAAGTCAGGTTGTCCACCCCAGTCAATAGATTTTCATCAATGCCCGTCAATCAACCTGTTGCATAACGCCACCCATATTACTCGGAGATTTCAAGTTCTCTATTCCGGGATCCATGAGGCAAGGAAAACTCCTGTTTGCAAATCACTTGCACAGTGGCTTTCCCCGCCAAATCAGATGATTATGGTTTGTTTGGATTTTCACTGGTAACAAACACTGAATCTGCCTTGAATCGCCGGCTGTCATTTCATTCAGGGCGGGAAGGCTGGCCCAGCCATCAGCTCGGCAACCGAAATCGCATTGCCTGGTGAGGCGACGGCCGCTGAGGCGCGTCGGATGCCGTTTGGACTGCGGGGAGGGGTGGCTGCGCGCCACAGTCCAACAGCCAGCAGCGGTCACTTTCGCGTGCAGCATGTCATCGATTGCGCGCCGTTCACGCAAGTCCAGCTTTGCGTGGGCCAGTGCCGATCTCGCTGCGGCCAGCAAGATACCAGACTTTCTGCAACCTGGGCTAGAATGTGCCCGGCCATGCTAAAAATGGTGATAATCGGATTTATGTAATGCAGATTGCGGCAGAACCCGAACTCCATGCTCAGGGGTGTGGCGACCGCGCCTTCGGTGTCGCGACATGATCTGGATACCGTCCCGATCCGCCAGCGCTTCCCCCCGGCGCGTCCCTGCAGATGCGCAGCTTCTCTGCGGTCCCCGGGGCGCGCCAGTCATGCCTCGCCAGCCATGCGAACGATCTTTCTAAGCCGCATTTCGCCACGCCTTCGCATCCCGGACCTCAGGCCAGCGTATAGGCCGTCTTGACGGTCGTGTAGAACTCGGCGGCATACCGGCCCTGTTCGCGCGGGCCGTGGCTGGAGGCCTTGCGCCCGCCGAATGGGACATGGAAATCGACCCCGGCGGTGGGCAGGTTGACCATGACCATGCCCGCCTCGGCGTTGCGCTTGAAATGGGTGGCGTGCTTCAGGCTGGTGGTGCAGATGCCCGAGGACAGGCCGAACGGCGTGTCATTGGCAACGGCCAGCGCCTCGTCGTAATCGCGGACCCGGATCACGGCGGCGACGGGGCCGAAGATCTCTTCCCGGGAAATGCGCATCTGGTTTGTCGCCTCGGCGAAAAGCGCGGGCTGAAGGAAGTGGCCGGGGCTGTCGCGCCGGACGCGCGCACCGCCAGCCACCAGCCGCGCACCTTCGGCCTTGCCGATGGCGATATAGTCAAGGTCCTGGTTCAACTGCCCGGCATCGACCACCGGCCCGATCCGGGTTTCCGGTTTCAGCGCATGATCGACCACAAGCGCCTGCATGCGCTCGGCCATGGCAGCCAGAAAGCGGTCATGGATCCCTTCGGTCACGATCAGCCGCGACGAGGCGGTGCAGCGCTGCCCGGTCGAGAAGAAAGCGCCATTGATCGCGCAGTCGACAGCGATGGCAAGATCGGCATCGTCCAGCACGACCAGGGGGTTCTTGCCGCCCATTTCAAGCTGGAATTTCCGGTTATGCTCGACCGAGGCCAGCGCGATGCGCTTTCCGGTCGCGGTCGATCCGGTAAAGCTGATCGCGGCAACGTCGGGGCTGTCGAGGATCTCTTGCCCGACGACCGAGCCCTTGCCCATGACCAGGTTCAGGACCCCGGCCGGCAGTCCCGCGCGGTGCAGGATATCGGCGATCGCCCAGGTGCAGCCCGGCGTCAGGTCCGCCGGCTTGACCACCACCGTATTGCCGTAGCACAGCGCCGGCGCGATCTTCCAGGCGGGGATGGCGATGGGGAAGTTCCAGGGCGTGATGATGCCGACCACACCCAGCGGTTCGCGCGTGATCTCGACGCCCACGCCCGGGCGGACCGAGGGCAGGGTTTCGCCGGTCAGGCGCAGGGCCTCGCCGGCGAAGAAGTCGAATATCTGGGCGGCGCGGACCGTCTCGCCGATGCCCTCGGCCAGGGTCTTGCCTTCCTCGCGCGACAGAAGGCGGCCGAGCTCGTCCTTGCGGGCCAGGATCTCGTCGGCGGCCTTGCGCAGGATCGCCTGCCGTTCAAGGGGGCCCGAACGCGACCATGACGGGAACGCGTCTTTTGCCGCGGCAATCGCCGCCCGCGTATCGGCAACGCTTGCCCTTGCATAAAGGCCGACGATGTCGCCGGTATCCGAAGGGTTGACGTTCGGGACGGCATCTCCGTCCACCCAGACACCGCCGATAAGGTTACGATAAAGCTCGGACATGTGACTTATCCTTGAAAACAGGTTGTTTTTGCGACCTTCACGATGGAAGATCCGCTACCACGCGGTATAGCCGCCATCGACCGACAGGATAGCGCCGGTGACAAGGCTGGCGGCGTCCGAGGCCAGAAACTGGACGGCGGAGGCGACCTCGTCAGGGGCGCCGATCCGGTTCATCGGGGTCAGCGCCTTCCAGGTCTCGACCAGATTTCCCTGCCCGGCGACCGAGCGGACCAGAGGCGTGTCGATATAGGTCGGCGCAACCGCATTGACGCGGATGCCGTGCGGGGCCCATTCGACGGCCAATGACCGGGCCAGATGATGCACGGCGGCCTTGCTGGCGTTGTAATGGCTTTGCGGCTGCGGCCGGTTCACGATCAGGCCGGACATCGAGCCGATAATGACGATCGCGCCGCGCTTTCGGGCGATCATCGACCGGGCGAAGGCGCGGCAGGTCTTGAACACTCCGGTCAGGTTGACGGCGATGACCCGGTCCCATTCCTCGTCCTCCATGCTGGCCGAAGGGGTATTGGCAACGACGCCCGCATTGCAGACAAGAATATCGACATTCTCCAACTGCATGGCCAGCAGGTCCAGCGCCGCCGTGTCGGTCACGTCAAGCCGATGCCCGTGGGCAATGCCTGCAATGGCCAGGTCGGCCGCGACACGATGGGCCGCGCCTGCGTCACGGTCGGTGCAGTGGACCGCCGCACCCGTCCCGGCAAGCGCCGCCGCACAGGCCGCGCCGATGCCCTGCCCCGCCCCCGTGACCAGTGCCACCCGGTCGGTCAGGTCCAGTTTCCGCCTGTAATCGATCATGCCACTACCTCGTTTCGGCGGCGAAGAAAAAGACGTGATCGTCGTTCAGCCGCAGGTCGACCGTCCCATCCCCGGCAACGGGTGGCGACTGGTAGGTGACAATGGCCAGCATGCTGTCGCCAAGGCGGACATTGACGATCCTGTAGTCCTGAATGTCCTCGGTCACGACATGACGGGCCTGGATCTGGCCGGCCCCCGGATGTCTGGCAAAGGCGATATGCTCGGGCCGCACCGCCATCTGGACCGGCCCGTCGGGCAGGCCGCGCAGGCGCTCGGCGGCCGCGCCCCCGACCGGCAGCCGACGCCCCGCCACCGTGACACCGCCGGCCGCCTTGACCGCCGGCACGAAGTTGATCGGCGGTTCGCCCACGAATTGCGCGACGAACAGGTTGCCGGGCTGGTTGTAGACCTGCGAGGGCGTGCCGATCTGCTGGATCTCGCCATGGCTCATCACGATGATCCGGTCGGCCAGCGTCATCGCCTCTTCCTGATCGTGGGTCACATAGATGAAGGTCGTGCGGAATTCGCGGTGGATCGCCTGGATCAACTGGCGCATCCGGTAACGCTGCGCCGTATCAAGGTGGCTGATGGGTTCATCCAGCAAGAACACCTCGGGCGAACGGACCAGCGCCCGCGCCAGCGAGGTCCGCTGCGCCTGACCCGAGGACAGATCGCCCGGCTTTTTCGCCAGCAGCGGGATCAGCTCCATCCGTTCGGCGATCTGATGCACCTTCGCCTTGATCTGCGTCTCGTCCAGACCGCTGCGGGCGCGCAGGGGAAAGGCGATATTGTCGAAGACGCTGATCGTCGGGTAAAGCGCGTAGGATTCAAACGCCATGGCGACATTGCGGTCACTGGGCGAGATGTCGTTCACGACCTTGCCGTTGAATTCGATGGTCCCGCCGGAAATGCTTTCCAGCCCCGCGATCATCCGCATGGTCGAGGACTTGCCACAACCCGACGGCCCCAGGATCGAAATGAACTCGCCATCGGCAATGTCGAAATCGATGCCCTTGACGGCGTGGAACGCGCCATAGTTCTTGACCAGTTTTCGTGCTTGGATCGATGCCATGGCCTTACTTTCTGCTGTTGTCTGACGTCTGCCCCGCATCGGCGGGATGCCAGATGGCAAGCTTGCCGCGGAACAGATGCAGGTTTCGGGGATCGACGGCGATGCCGACGGGCTCGCCGGTTTTCAGGGCCAGATCGGCGGGCACGTTCACCGCCACCAGCGTATGCCCGGCCTGCACATAGGCGACCGTCAGCAACCCGAGCCGCTCGACATGGCTGAGCCTGCCGCGAAGGGTATTGGGCGCGTCGTCGGGCGCCGTGCAGCGCAGGGCGGCAGCACGCAGGCCGATCTGCAAATCGCCCTCGGCAGCCGGCCGCAGGGCCACGGCCACCGTCGGGTCAAGACCGGTCAGCCGGCCGCCCGGCGTCACCAGCGCCAGATCGGCGCCCGCTCCCTCGGGGTGAACCGGAAGGAAGGACAAGGGCGGCTCGCCCACGAAGCCGCCGACAAAGGTCGTTCGCGGCCGCGCATAGATTTCGGCGGGCGTTCCGATCTGTTCGACCCGGCCATGGTTCAGAATGGCGACGCGGTCCCCCAGCGCCAGCGCCTCGCGCGAGGAGGTGGTGGTCAGGATCATGGTCGAGTTGATCTCCTCGGCCATGACCTTGAGCTGGGCGCGCATCCGGTTGCGCAGCCGCGCATCAAGATGGCCGATCGGCTCGTCCAGCAGATAGGTCCTGGCCGGGCGGATGATCGTGCGCCCCAGCGCGACGCGCTGTTTTTGTCCGCCCGAAAGCTGGTGCGGCTTGCGGTCAAGCAGGTGGCCGATGGACAGGTTTTCGGCCATGGCCTGGACCTTGGCGCGGATTTCACCGGCAGGCAGCTTTCGCGCCTTCAGCGGAAAGGCGAGATTGTCGAAAACCGACAGATGCGAATAAAGCGCATAGCTTTCAAAGCACATGCTCATGTCGCGATGTTCCGGCGCAACGCGGGTAATCTCATGGCCATCGCGCAGGATCTCGCCGCTGGAGGGCTGTGCGATGCCCGAGATCAGGCGCAGGGTCGTGCTTTTGCCGGCCCCGGCAGGGCCGAAAAGCACGAAGAACTCGCGTTCCTGAATATCCAGCGAGACATTGCGCAGGGCATGCACATCGCCGGGATAGGTCTTGGTCAGGGTCTGAAGCTGAGGCATGTCAGAAGTCCTCGTCAAGGCTCTGGGCCTCGGCTGCGGCCCGGGCTTTCGCGCGCGCGGCGGCGATCCGCGACCGGCGCCGCAGGACGAATGCGCAGGCGCCGCCAAGGCAGGTCACGGTCAGAAGCGTTTGGGACAGAAGCCGCGCCCCGCCAAACAGCGGCTCGATCAGGCCCAGCCACAAAAGCAGCAGGCCGAATGCGATCAACGCGGCGGAAAAGCAGGCGTCCCAGATCTGGCTGAAGGTCATTTCCCTATCCCTTTACCGCGCCGAAGGTCAGGCCGCGGACCATGTAGCGTTGCATGGACAGAACGAAGGCCATCATCGGCAGGACCGACAGCGTCGCCGCGGCGGCGACCGGTCCCCACTGGATGCCCTGCAAGGTGAAGAAGCTTTCCACCCCGACGGTGGCCGTGGCGGCATTGACCCGCGTCAGGATCGAGGCGAACAGGAACTCGTTCCAGGCAAAGATCATCGTGAAGATGGCGGTGACGGCGATCCCCGGCGCGGCCAGCGGCACCACGATCTGACGCAGGACCTGCACCCGCGACAGGCCGTCCAGCCGCGCGCTGTGTTCGACATCGCGCGGAATGTCCTGAAAGAAGCTGACCAGAAGCCAGGTCGCAAAGGGCAGGTTGAACACCACATACGACACGATCAGCGCCCCATGCTGGTCAAGGCCCAGTTGCAGCATGTTGCCCACGGGGTTGTTGCCCACGGTGCGGAAGATCAGGAAATAGGGCAGGATCACCGAGATCGCCGGGAACATCTTGGTCGACAGGATGAAGAACAGAAGATGCCCGTCCCCGGTATTGTAGCGCGCGAAACTGTAGGCCGCGAGCGAGGCCAGCACGATCACGATGACCGTCGACGTCACCGAGACGATCAGCGAATTGCCGATATATCCCAGGAACCTGTACTTGGTGATGGCCTCGACGTAATTGCCCAGGATCGGCTTGAAGGTAAAGACCGGCGGCGAGACCATGATCGCCTCGGCGGGCTTGAACGAGGTCAACAGCATCCAGGCGATCGGAAAGACGAAAAGGGCCGTGACAACCATCAGGATCGCATAGCGCAGGGCCACGAGGTAGCCCGGTTGTTTCTCATTGGCAAGTTGCATGGCGGCCTTACTCCTTCGACCGGTCGATGAAGACTTTGAGCAGCGGTTGCAGCGCGAAGACGCTGAGAACCAGCAGCGCATAGAGGTAGATCAGCGACATCGCCGAGGCATAATCCATGCGCCACAGGATCAGCGCCGTCTTGCGCATGAAATAGGTCAGCGTTTCGGTCGTGTCGCCCGGTCCCCCCCGGGTCAGGACTGCCACCGCGTCGTAAAGGCGAAGCGAGTCGATCGTTCGCAGGATCACGACAAGGAACAGGATCGGCTTCATCAGCGGGAATGTCAGGGTCCTGAACACCGTCCAGCGCGACGCCCCGTCCAGTGCCGCGGCCTCATAGGGGGCGACGGGAAGGGACTGCAATCCGGCAAAGATGATCAGGGCGACAAAGGGCGTCCACTGCCAGACGTCAAAGATCACCACCGCCCAAAGCGCCAGATCGACGCTGCCCAGCCAGTTCAGATCGGGAAAGCCGAAGAACGAGCAAAGCGCATTGATGACGCCGAATTCGGTATCATAGAGATAGCGCCAGAAAAGCCCGGTCACCGCGGGCGCCGTGGCAAGCGGCAGGATCAGAAGCGCGGTGAAGATGCTGCGATAGTGGCTGGTCCGGGTCAGAAGCCAGGCGATCAGGATCCCCAGCGCCATCTGCAAACCGACAGCCTTTACGGTCAGCTCAAGCGTAGTGCCGATGGCGTTCCAGAAGGCGGGCTGAAACAGCACATAGCGATAGTTGTCCAGCCCGACAAAGCCCGCCATCCCGCCGCGCGTCAGGTCGAGTTTCACCACGGACACGACGACCGCGTAGACCAGCGGGCCGATGGCCAACACGGCCATGACAAGCACGATCGGCGTGACAAGCAGCCATGCGAATTTTCGGTCCGACATCGTTCTGGCCGCCGCGGCTTGCCATTTCTGGCCCGAAACAGACGTCCGGGCGGTATTTCTTTCAAGAGTGCCTGCCATGGCTTGGGGCTCCGCATGATCGTTTCAGGAAAGGGACCGGCCATGGCGGGATGGCCGATCCCCGAAGAACGACGGGGGGGGGTGTCAGCCGCCGTTCCGGGCCTTGATCGGACAGGGGCCGCCGCAGATATCCGCCGCCTGCTGCGCGAGGTTCTCGGCCGCCTGACGCGGGGTCAGTTGTCCGACGGCGGCGCCCTGCAACGGGATCTGCATGGTCGAATAGAACTTGGCGCCGAAGGGGTTGTAGAACAGGTTCGACTTGAAGCCGACATCGGCCAGATGGTTGAAGATGCCGTAGAGCACCGGATAGGCCCCGGTCTTCTTGCGGTTTTCGGGGGCGGTGATCTGGGGGTCGCTCAGCACGCTCATCAGCGTGGTCGTGCCGCCGGCCCTGGCAAAGGTCATCTGGGCGTCGCGGCTGCCCATATAGGCGACGAATTCCTTCGCCAGCTCGGGGTGCTTGCTGGTTTTCGACACCGCAAGAAGGAAGGCGCCGACATAGCCGATGCCGCCCGGCGCGGGGGCCGCGGCCAGTTCCGCACCCGGCACGTTGTCCTCGACCTTCACCTGCGTCGGGAACTGGTCAAGGAACATGCCGTGGGTCATGGCGATCAGCCCGTCGGCCATCTGGTTGTCGACCCCGTCATAGGTCACCGTCGTCGCCGAGGGTGGCGCAAAGGGCAGCAGGGCGACGTAATCCGTCACGACCTTTTCGACCGCATCGACCGGGACCGTGCCATCGTCAAGGAACCAGTCGTTCCCGCCGCCCCACAGCGGCGCCGACATTTCATCCTGAATATCCGAGAAGGGACCCGCCATCAGGCCGACGCCGTAAAAGTCCTTGGCCAGAGGCTGGCCCTTCAGCTTGTCGCCCGCCTTGCGGGTAAAGAACTCGGCAATGTCGCGATGCTGTTTCCAGTCGGTCGGAACCGCAAGGTCATAGCCGTACCTGGCCTTGAAGGCGGCCTTTTCGGTTTCATCCTCGAACAGGTCTTTGCGATAGGTCATGCCCGCCGTGTAGGAATAATAGGGCAGGCCCCAAAGCTGGCCGTCATATTCCATCGTGACCGAGCGCAGCGCCGGGGCGACATCGTCAAGCGTCGCCTGATGCCCGGCTTTCAGGAAATCGGTCAGCGGCAGGATCCAGCCGTTTTCCGCGAACTCCGCCTTTTCGGCCGATTCCAGCGTGATCACGTCATAGGCGCCGGTCTGGCCCACAAGCTCGATGACCTGCTTGGCGTAAAGCTGCGAGTTGTCGATCGGGACGATCTGGACCCGGGCGCAGAATCTGGATTCGAACCCGGCTTTGATCTCGTCCATCGCATCGGTGTAAAAGCCGGCGATGGTCGACCAGGTGATCGGCACGCGGTCGGCGTCCTTGCAGTTTTCCTGCGCAAGCGCCGGCATCGCCACCGCAGCCACGCCGCTGCCAAGCAGGGCGGCAAGAATGGAATGTCGAAGGTTCATCTCTCTCCCTTTCAGTTGGGCGCCCGGATTTCCGTTCTGGTCGCCCTACATTTGTATTATTGTCGGACAAGTTCAGGCAGCTTGCCGCCTTTGGCTCGCGCGGTCCTCCACCGCCCTGCCCTCTGGATCAGTGCAACTGGCGCCCGAAGGCATCGGCGGCGCGGATCGCAACGGCGATTTCGCGTGCCGTGGGCTTGCCCGGCTCATTCGCACACAGATTGCCCGGTGCCGCCGCTGCCCTTGCCACCTGATCGATTGCGGCGCTGTCCTGCCAGTCGATACCGATCCCGCGCAATGTCGTGGGCAGGCCCACCGCGTGGCAAAGACGGAAGACGTCGTTGATTTCGTCTTGTGGATGGGCGCGCAGAAACATCAGGCACTGGACGCCAAAGGCCACCTTCTCGCCATGCAGATAGGCACCCGTCTGGGGCAGGATGGTCAGCGCGTCATGCAGGCCATGGGCGCCGGCGACGCCGCAATTCTCGAACCCCAGCCCCGAGAGCAGCACATTCGCCTCAAGCACCTCTTCAAAGGCGGGTGTCACCCGGTGGGCGGAACAGTCGCGATAGGCCTGCGTCGCATGTTCACGCAAGACATCCCAGGCGCGGCGCGCGATCACCTGCGACACCGATGCGCCCTGCCCCTGAAGGCAGTTCACCGCCCCCGACAAGCGGCAGCTTTCGGCCTCGAACCAGGTGGACAGCGCATCCCCGATGCCCGCCGCGAACAACCGCGCCGGAGCATCGGCGATCACCTGACTGTCGACCAGAACCAGAACCGGGTTCGACCGCGCAAACATCACGCGATCATAGCTGCCATCCTCGCGGTAGATGACGGAAAGCGCGCTGGTCGGCGCATCCGTCGCCGCCACCGTCGGAACCGAGACAAAGCGCAGGCACGAACGGTCCGCGGCCGCCCGCGCCAGGTCGATGGTCTTGCCGCCGCCCACGCCGACCACCATTTCGGCCGAGGCCGCGGCGATTTCCTCGCAGGCCGCGACGATGGCCTTGTCGGTGCATTTCGGCTTGACCGGCCGAAGTTCGATCAGGGCGCCGTCCTCGGACGATCCGATGATCTGACCGGCCAGTTTGTCCGCGATCCCCTCATCGATGAAGGCAACCGCCCTGCGGCAGTGGCGCCCGACTTCGCGGCGCAACTGCCCAAGGGCGCCCGGCCCCTGAACGTATCTGCCTGGAAAGGCCGAAATCCGCATCTTCGTATCCCCGTTCAGTTGGTTCAGGCGGTGGCGAACATGGTGTTCAGGTCGATCAGTTCGACCTTGTAGCCATCGGGGTCCTCGACAAAGGCAAGGTGGGTCTTGCCATGCATCATCGGGCCCGGCGCGCGCGTGACCTTGCCGCCGGCGGCAGCGATCTCGGCGCAGACCGCATAGATGTCATCGCAGCCAAGCGCGACATGGCCATAGCCATTGCCAAGCTCATAGGGTTCTTCCTTGCCCCAGTTATGGGTCAGCTCGATCACCGGATGGCTGTCCTCCGGGCCATAGCCGACAAAAACCAGGCTGAACTTGCCATCGGGAAAATCCAGGCGCCGCAGGACATGCATGCCCAGAAGGCGGGTGTAGAAATCCAGCGACTTGTCCAGATCGCGGACCCGCAGCATGGTGTGAAGGATGCGGAATTTGGCAGTGTCGGTATCAGCCATCGGTGTGACCCATCTGTCGTTCAAGGTTTGCGATATTGGTTGTCGGGTCGTAACGGACCTGAAGTTGCAGCTTGCAAAGCTCGGCATTGGCGCGCTGCGCCTGAAGCGCCGCGCGCAATTCGCGCCGGTAGCTTGCGAAATCCCCGGGCAGGATCGTCCCGCCCCCGGTGCGGCTGATGGCCGGCGCGTCGTCACCCGCCGGGCCGCCGAACTGGCGGCGCAGCGACAGATAGCGGCTGGCCACAAGGCGGTGCGGACCCTCTGCCAAGGCGTGCAGGTCGCGCATCGTCAGGCCAAGGCTTGCCTCGACGCCACGTTCGGGGATCAGGGCCGACAACAGCGCATCCTGCCGCCCGAGAAAGGCCTTGAGCAGGAACGTCCGCCGCACCTCGGCCAGCGTGCCGCGCGCATCCTCGAACACGGTCTCGAAGGACCTGCCCTCGCTGACGCCCCGGCTGATCTTTTCACTGGCAAAGTGATCGACAAGACGGATCGCCACCGATCCGGCCCAGGGAAGCGAGGCGATGCCGGACCGCATGTCCTCGGCCATCAGATAGGCGAAATTGGCCGAACACCAGAAGGTCGGCAGGCGGAACTCGATCAGGACATTGCCGTCCCGTTCGTCGATGCGCGCGATGAAGCCCATTTCGACGACGCTTTCATCAACCTCGGGGTCCTGTACTTCGGCAAGGCGCAGGCGGATATCGCGTAGCCGCGCGGGCAAGCCGGTCTCGATGGCGGCATCAAGCGGCATCAGCAAGCCTCGCCACGTCCGGCACGTCCAGCCCGTAAAGCCGCGCGGCGTTCAGACCCAGGATCTTGCGCTTGGTTTCCTTGGTGATCTGGCCGCCGGCCTCCTGCGCCAGCTCGTCATCGAACTGGAAGTCCCAGAACCGTTCGATCACCCATTTCGGATCATAGATCGCGTAGTCCGAACCGAACAGCAGCCGGTCGGGACCGACGAAGAACAGCAGCTCGGCCATCATCTGCGCGAAGTATTTCGGGCGGCCATGGATGAAGGAGGGGATCAGTGCAAGGCCGCCATAGACGTTCGGCTCCTGCATGGCGATCCAGCTGAAATCGTCGATCCGCGGCATGCCGCAATGTTCGACAATGAAGTTCAGGTCCGGGAAGGCAGTCGCGACATGATCGACGTCGCGCACGTCAAAGGCGTCAAGGCTGAGCGGGTTGATCGTCGGCCCCTTGTGCAGGTGCACGTTCCTGATCCCCAGGGCCAGAAGCTTTTCCATGTAGGGCGCGACGAAATCGTCCTTCAGCGAATAGCCTTTCGACACGCCGAACCATTCGGCCGTGTACAACTTGACGCCCTGGAACCGGTGAACCTCGTGCTCGCGCTCAAGCTTGTCCAGGCCGCGCTGGCCTTCGCGGGGGTCGATGCGGCCATTCAGGATGATCTGGTCCGGCCGCGCCTTCTTCAGCGCATGGCATTGTTCAAGCGTATTGAAGCCGTTGACATAGAAATCGCGCAGATCGACCGGCAGCATCACCGCATGGTCGCAATAGGTCATGTTGACAAATGGCGTATCCATAGACGGATCGAGGTGATGTCGATGAAGCCGAGGAAGCTCTGGGCGGTCTTGTCGTAGCGGGTTGCGACCCTTCGTGCGTTCTTGAGCTTGTTGAAGCACCGCTCGACGAGGT
>RRZU010014982.1_pt1 | contig 30817 bp, 26 predicted proteins | sample 2165561 | NCBI WGS metagenome assembly RRZU01 (sample SAMN10456909, study PRJNA506462) | wastewater metagenome | isolation source: wastewater sludge | place: USA: Moscow, Idaho | reverse complement strand
GCTCTTATCCATTTGTGCAACAGATTTGGGTTGATGCCATGACCTTGAGCAATGCTTGCTATTGAGCTCTCGCCCATTAGTGCTTGTTCGACTAGGTAGTTTTTCAGTTCTTTGCTGTAGGTACGTCGTTTTGTTTTGGTGCTTATTTGTGCCATTTTGGTGTCCACTTAAAATTTTAGTGGACACTATCTCGCATTTTCTAAGTATGTGATAGATGGGATGGTCGGGTGCTTACGTTGAAAACGCCATTTGGCTTCCTTAAAGTCCACATCAGCCCAACGCATCCGCCTTAAGTCACCATTACGCACAAACAACATGGGTAATAGCCTAAGTGAGCTTATCGTATTTAAATCGACTTTATTCGCCAACTCATCAATATCTTGCAATAATTTGGCAAACTCAGTGGGTTTAATGATAGCAGGACGATGACCGTATTGCGGTTTTACCAGTTGGGTTTTGATGGATAGGGCAGGGTTGATTTGGCAATGCCCTCGAGCGATGGCATAGTTAAAAATGTCACTGGCGATACTGGCACAGCGTTCTGCCTTTTCCGAGGGTTTATCAGATTTGACTTGGGGAAACTTGGTTTGGATATCGAGAAGCAACTCAAGCATTTGCGGTGAAGTAACCTCATTAATCGGTAAACTGCCAATATAGCTATTGAGCAATTTGACACAGTTGTACTTGCGGTTCAAGGTATTGGCTTTCAACGTGCCTTTTAAGCTGTTAGAGTATTGTTCGGCAAAATAATCAAAAGTATTTTGCTGAACTGCCAGCGCTTGTTGTTTTTGTTGCTCTCTCGCTATTTTGGGATTAACATTTCTTGATAAGCTGTCTTCATACTCTGCCCAAATTTCCCTTGCTCTAGCCAATGATATATTGGGGTAAGTGCCAATAGAAATTTTTTGAGCCTTATTGGTGATAGGGCATAGGTAACGATAGCTCCAAGACTTTGTGCCATTTTCACGCACTCGAAGATAAAGCCGTTGATGTCCTTTGACACTGACTAAATATTCTTTCTCTTCTGGCTGGAGTGCAATAATACTTCTATCGGTGGTAATGGGCTTACGCATATTCGATACCTGTGCTAAAACTGACCCAACTTTTTGGGTACATACTAGGGTACATGAAATGCAGAGCTTAGGTAAGATACCATGAGATAAAATGTACAGGATATTTATCTAAAATATTGATTTTAAATAACATCTGATACACTATGGTATATCATGATTGGTACGTTGGACACCCGCCGAGCGCACCATTTTGTCAATATAATCAATCCAACCCTTTCGCTTTTTGCTCACTACGGTACCATTCATACAAGCCCACGAAGGCATTGACCTGATAGACCATGGTTTGAATGGCAAAAATATAATTTTGCGTCATCAAATTGACAATCAACCATACGAAGTTGACCAAAATCCATAGCCACCAGTTAAAAGAATAGCGCAAAATCATGGTAGCTTGTGCAGTGATAGACAACACAAACGCCAACACATTAATCCAAAAAAAATCGATCACGCCCAAAAACTTACTACCGTCATTGGCAACCACACCATAACCCTTGGCAGCCAACCATGCGTTGACGGTAGGAAAAAGCGCCAAACCCACCACAATAAAAACAACAGTCACTAGCCACACCACTTTACTAGCAGACTTTGGTACCATATTGCCATCACCATCGGTATTTTTTGTCCAATAGAAAATGCCATAGAGATGGGTAAAAAAGTTAAACATGGGGGCAAGCATCAGACCCACCGCCCCAGCGGTGCCCTGTACAATCGTTTCACCTGCCGTTGCCAGCATCCCAAAACCATTACCCGCGACATTGCGCCGAAAACTAAGAGACACCACGCACAACAGCCCTATAATTGACACCCCTAGATAAAACCAATCTCTAGGAGTATGTTCAGTAGTCAGCCAAAAACCTGTGCCCAACGCCACTGTGGCAAAAAAGAACCAAATCACCGTCCATTCTTGCGCCCACTCACCCGTAATTTTATCTAAAATATGAATACGCACACTGCCTCCAAAAATACGCTTAATTTTTTAATTTAATTAGATAACGTAATGTCTTGATAATGATGAAAAATATGTTGATCAATCAGTGCAACCGCTGCCAAAAAACGCGCATGATAATTGGCGCTATCAATCAAGAGGGGCTTAATATGATGGCGGGCAAAAATTTGTTTGAGCCGATTCTCAAAACGGCTACGCTGGTCATCACTGCCAAGCGAGCGCATCCCGTCTGCCACCCATGGGGTATTATTGGCAAGCATGAGCGTATAATCCACCTTAAATTCATCAATACAAGCGCTTAAAAAAGGATGGGTTTTGCCCTCGTATTCCTCACAAAAAGCTTGTGTGGTGACAAAATCGGTATCCACCAGTGTTAAAGGTGCAGGCGCCAGCCGTTTTGCCGCGCGGATTGCCTGCTCATGGTCGGTTGCCATCAATGGATAATCATCATATTGCATGCCAAGCTCGGTACCGCCCAAATCTGTTTGCACAAATAACCGTCCCATTTCTAGCGCATAACTTGCGCCGTAATAATTAACAAGCTTATGCAGTAGCGTGGTTTTTCCCGAGCTTTCACCACCAACCAACGCCACAGTTTTGGTATAATCACCGCGGGCTTGGGGATGAATCGCCGACCAATATAACGCAGGGTTATTATGAATCTTGCTACTATTAAAGCCATGTTGGCGTGGCGTGGTCACCAAAGGGACGATTAGTGACAACCCGACCAAGGGGTGGGTTTCATCCACGAACAACACAGGCGGCTGTGAGGCATCACTCAACATAGGAAAACGCTGCAAGATATTGGCTAACACTTGATTGACATCTGCCACACTAAGATTGTCGTGGTTATCTTCATAAGTTGGGGTGATGATATCTGGCAGTAGCCCCACATGCACAAATGGCAAATCAGCAAAAGCCATACTAAGCCAGCGCGCTTTATCTTTGATATCAATGCAAAAGTTGGGGTTTGGCTCGGGGTGGGTTGTAATCAAAACATACAGATCTTTGACTTGCCCTGACGCGTGTAAAATAGTTCTGATATGTCCAAGGTGTAGCGGCTCAAAATGCCCGATGATAAAACCGACTGACTGCATAGCGATCCTTAAAATAACCCATCAATAAACTGGCTAACAATGATTGACCAAAATAACTAAATAAAATGCTTGAATAAAAATAATTAAAAAAAGTAGTCTAAAACGGGCATATGATAATGGATTATCCCATGGTAATGTACCATCGTTTGTAACGCTAAGCATAAGATTTGTAAGAAAAGCGCCTACGACCTAGTAACTTTTAGTTAATAAACAGTTACCAAAAAAAACAACACACTACGCATTGTCACCCAAAAAAAGGGCGCGCTGCCTTATAATGGCTTTCAACAGACAAAGTAAAAAAAGACAACAATGGCATATAAATTAGTCAAACTTCACCGTTCACGTCAAAACCGCATGATTGCAGGTGTAATGGGCGGTGTTTCCGAGTATTTAGGTTGGAACCCCACTTTAACGCGGTTACTGTTTGTCATTATCTCTACAGCGAGCGCGGCGGTGCCAGGTATTTTGATATATGTGGTAATGTGGGTGGTGATGCCCAATGCCACGCAAGATTCCTATCGTTTGCTCTAGGCATTCGGTATAAGACGTTTGGCTCAAGGTGTGGGTTAATTCTATTACCTTGACGGCGCGCCTGTTGATACTACTTGTTTATGTTATTTTTGTGTAAGGCGGTTTGACAAGATAACAATAATTATAATTCGCTTTAACTTTTCCTCCTGCCCAAATAATGCGTTATTTGGGTATTTTTTTGCCCTGTAATTTTTTTACTTTGATATTCTGACATTGACATATTGTCATATCATCCAATTTTACGTGCAATGATAAAAAATCCCCAAGCCATTTTGCTTGGGGAGGTGTCTAGTATATTTGATAAAGAGGAGATATGGTTAAGGCACAAAACGTAGTGGCTCGGCAATCACGGCTTGGGCTTGCTGAGCTACTTTGTCAAAACGGTGAATGCTATGACCTTGGTTGTCTACCGCTACGGTGACAGGCATGTCTTCCACCTCAAATTCATAAATAGCTTCCATACCAAGCTCTGGAAAAGCCAATACTTTGGCAGCTTTGATGGCTTTTGATACCAAATACGCTGCCCCGCCCACGGCAATAAGATAAATTGCGCCATGGTTGGCAATCACTTCACAAGTAGCAGGGCTACGCTCAGATTTGCCAATCATGCCAATGAGACCTTGGTCTAAAATGCGGTCAGTAAATTTATCCATACGTGTTGAGGTGGTAGGACCAGCAGGGCCTACGACTTCTTTACCCACGGCATCTACAGGCCCAACATAGTAGATAAAGCGATTTTGTAGATCTACAGGCAGGGGTTCGCCTTTGTCTAGCATATCCACCATGCGTTTGTGGGCGGCATCACGCCCTGTAAGGATTTTACCGCTTAATAATAAGGTGTCGCCAATTTTAAACTGGCTTAATGTTTCTTTGGTTAGTTCATTGACGTTGACTTTGATAACGTCGTTTGAGCCAAAGGATACTTCTGGCCAATCCGATAATGACGGGACGGGAAGGTCTGCTTCACCATTACCATCAAGGGTAAAGTGGATATGACGGGTAGCGGCACAGTTTGGAATCATGGCAACGGCTTTACTGGCGGCGTGGGTTGGGTAGTCTAGTACTTTAACGTCCACCACGGTGGTTAGACCGCCCAAGCCTTGCGCGCCAACGCCAAGTTCGTTGACTTTTTCATACATATTAAGGCGTAAGCGCTCAACGCTATTAAGCGCTACCCCGCTGTCTGCTTTGGCTTGTAGTTCGTGAATGTTGATTTCATCCATTAGTGAGCGCTTGGCAAGTAGCATAGCTTTTTCTGGGGTACCGCCTACACCAATGCCCAATACGCCTGGTGGGCACCAGCCTGCACCCATGGCAGGAATGGTTTTTAAAATCCACTCTTCAATAGAATCTGATGGGTTTAGCATGGCAAATTTTGATTTATTTTCTGAGCCGCCGCCTTTGGCAGCACATGTGACGTCAACTTTATCGCCTTTGACCATGCTGATATGCACCACGGCAGGTGTGTTGTCTTTGGTGTTTTGGCGTTTGCCAATGGGGTCAACTAAGATAGAGGCGCGTAGTGGGTTGTCGGGGTTGTTGTAGGCAAGGCGCACGCCTTCATTGACCATTTCTTCCACGGTCATGTCGGTATTCCACTGTACGTTCATGCCGATATCGACAAATACCACAGCGCTGCCTGTGTCTTGGCAAATAGGACGGTGTCCTAGCGCAGACATGCGGCTATTGACTAAAATTTGTCCCATGGCGTTTTTGGCGGCAGGGTTGGTTTCTTTTTGCCATGCTTCATACACGGCATCGACAAAATCTTTGGGATGATAGTAACTGATAAACTGAAACGCGTTGGCGACTGAATTAATAAAGTCGTCTTTTTGGATAACGGTCATTGGCTAGTCCTTTTTGCTGGCTAAATGGTAGCGGCTATTATAGCACTGTCATTTATCCTCATTGCAACAAAGATAGCCAATTTAAGTAGGTAACTGTGTGATATTGTCCCAAGGCGGTCTTTAATATTGCTAAAACAATAGGCGCGGCGTGTTGGCAAACATGGCAATATACGCGGCATGTAACTCGCTATAAACCCATCCCATTACTAACATAGTCGCGATATATCCCAATAGAGCGATTTTGCCATTAACGGCGGATGGCTTAAAATAGCCACGTTGAAGCGGCAACACGGTGTTAGTATTCAATGTGGAAGAATATTTTGGAAAAACACGGGAGGCATTTTGGCAATTGTGGCGGTATTGTATTATATAAATGGTCGCTAATATCGCGCCTGTCACCGCGCCACCCACATGACCTGCATTATCAATATTGCCCACAAAAAATCCGTACAGCAAGTTGATACCCATAATCATAAATAGTGAGCGAGAATTTAGCATAATTTGGTTAATCGGCGTTTTAAAGATGGCGGTTACTAACAGCGCCATCCCAATTCCCATAATGCCCCCCGATGCCCCAGCGCTGAGAACAGGGGGGTGACCATCAAGCCAATCTTGCCAGCCCAGATAGTTATTTAACACATTCCCACCAATGCCCGACCATAAAAATAGCAATAATAAATGCACAGAGCCAAACATACGCTCGGCTACCTGCCCAAAATAATACAGCGCAAACATATTAAACATAAGGTGTAACAAACCAATATGCAAAAACAAACTACTCACCATCCGCCACGGCGCATCGCCAATAGAATAGGGCAAAAAATTTGCCCCCCAAGTTAATAGCGCTTGATTACTAGGATGCGTAACATCAACCCCCACAATTAGCTGCAGCAGCCACACCCCAACACAAACCGCAAGCAGCAACAAAGTCATTGGAAATTGCCGCAACCCTTGATGAAATGGTGATTGAAATGACATAAAAAATCCATAATAAATAGCAAATTGGCGTTAACCTACTTGGGTATAGCAGCAGTATAAAACATATTGTAGATATTAGCTTGCAGAAGACAGCGCTAACTATAGAATAAAATAGTAACGATATCTTGCAAATGACGCCCACTTCCCCATAACATCATTATTAACCGCCTCTGTTACCTGCAAGCTGATGAGTCAACCCACCGCAATGACCTTATTACCCCCAAAAACTCACCGCCGCCATGACCGCCAAAATATGCCACCCACGAGACCGCTAGTGGTACTCATTCATGGCTTACACATGCATGCTTGGGTAATGCGACCGCTTGCCAAGCAGCTAGGGCGGCAAGGCTATCATACCCGCTGCTTTGGTTATTACAGTATGGTGCAAGACCTCGCTACCCATAGTCAGCGTTTACAGCGATGGCTTAGCCGCTATGCACAGCCTCAAACGCCTATCTATCTGGTGGGTCATAGCTTGGGCGGGCTAGTGATCCGCGATTTTTTGAGCCGTTATCCCCAGTGGCAAGTACCACGCTGCGTGACCATTGGCACACCGCATAACGGCAGTATCAGTGCTCATACCATTGTTAGGTATGTGCCAAGTTTTGTGGGACAAGCTTATTTTCAAGGGTTAGATGGGCATGCGCCGCTACTACCGCAAGGGGTCGCGCTGGGTAGTATCGCAGGCTCAAGATCAGTGGGGCTTGGAAAACTGATATTGCCAAGTAAACGCCAATTGGCACCTCTTGAACCCACGTGGCAACTCAATGACGGCACTGTGTTTGTGCATGAAACGAAGCTCATAGGGGCAGCAGATCATTTGGTGTTACCTGCCTCCCATACAGGGTTATTGTGGTACCCGCCTGTAGCACAGCAAGTGGACTACTTTTTGCGTCAAGGAAAATTTTTGCATTCGTGAGCTATTATTTAATTTGATATTTGCTCGATACGTTGACTTTTTTCACTTATTCATACTATTAACAATGCTATAATCATGGCTTATTGACGGGTATGTATTATGGTTTCATTTTTTGAAAGGCAACAGCTATTTATGTTATCGTGTTATCGTACATCGGAAGCGGGTCATCAGCGTCCACCATTCCCCAAAAAAAACATCACCGCAAATGTTGCCTATTTTTGGTCTAAGATTGCCCCCTCAGCGTTAGAGGGACATGTTTTGCCTACTCGTATCATAAGTCGAATCATGCCAGTAGCCGTATTGGGCGTCAGCCTAACCCTAACCGCTTGCAGCCCATCTGAGCCGCCAGCGGCAGCCAAAACCCCCGCCTCAGTCTCAGTTGCTAGCGCTGCTGTTCCTGCTAGTAGCAGCGCCCCTACCGCCAATCAAATCACGGTGTATACTTCGATAGATAAAACTGCCTTAGCGCCGCTACTTACTGTGTATGCCGAAAAAAATGCCATACCCATCCACATCGTGCAAGATGAGCCCATGTCAATTTTGGCGCGGCTAAAAGCAGAAGGCGCCAACAGCCCTGCCGATATTATCCTCACCGAAGATACGGGGGTATTTAATACCGCCGCAGAAGCGGGGTTATTGCAGCCGTTTAACACAGAAAAAGCGCTTGCCAATGTTCCGCAACGCTACCGTGACCCTGATGGCAACTGGATTGCATTATCATCCTACGCACGCACCGCGGTGTATGACAGCCGTGTACTGCACGCCAATGACATCTCAAGCTATGCCGACTTAGCCAAAACCAAATGGTCACAAAAACTGTGTATGAGCCAAGGGCGCTATATTCCCAACCAATCACTCATAGTCAACCTCATCAATAACTTAGGCGATAAAAAAACCCAAGAAGTGATGCAAGGATGGATGGCCAATTTAACCATGCCTGTGGTACTCGATGATACAGAAGTATTAAAAGCCATTGAAAATGGCAAATGTCAGCTAGGATTAGTCAGTAGTCATCATTATGCCAGTTATTTACAAGCACATCCCCAGACCCCGATCCAGCTAACCTTTATTAATAAAGGCTACGGTGGCGTTCATACCAACATCACGGGCGCTGCAATCCCCCATGCTGCCAAGCACCCAGAACTTGCCTTGGGCTTAATAGAGTGGCTAGCCAGTAAAGACCAACAAACATTGTACGCCAGTCTGAGTAAAACCTATCCTATTGATAAAAATACAGAAGCCACCGTCTTACTAAAATCATGGGGGGATTTAGAAGCCAGTCCCATCGCGGTCAGTGAATATGGCGAAAAACAAAAACTTGCCATCGAGCTGATGAAAGAAGCGGCATATTTTTAAGTAGCGCCTAAATAGCACTTAAGTAGCGCCCGCCCGACAAACCAAAAAATGCAAATAGCGCCCCAGCCATTTATAAGGCGCTTGTCCGCTATACGCCACCTCCATCTCAATCACCGCATCAGGATTGGTGTGTCCACCACGTTTGAGCGGTGAGTAGTCGTGAAACACCCGTAAGCCTGAGGTATGCAAAATCTCATAGTGTTTGTCATCGAGCCAAGCCACGACCTCATCTTTTGCCACAGGGTTGTTAGGGGTTAGGCTGCCATTGTCAGCTTTAAAATCGGTCTTTTGTAATAAGTTAAAATTGCCCATCACCAAATTGCGGTACACAAAACTCACGGGATTATAAAAACACAATGACAACGCGCCCTCATCGGCAAGCCACTCATCAAAAAATTGCATAATGGCTTTTGGCTCGGCAAGCCACTCAAGCAGGGCATGGCATAAGATTAAATCATAGCTGCCACTGAGTTTGTCATTTAAATCTTGATAGGGGCAAGTGTGCCACGTGATGTTTTGTGCCAAATTGCCTGCGTTTTGTTTGGCAATGGCTAACATATTGGCAGAGATGTCATTGATGGTAATGTCGTGCCCAGCTTTGGCAAGCTCAATGGCTATTTGTGCCAAGCCTGCGCCAACATCCAATACGCGAAGGGGGCGGTTATGGTTGGCTTGCCAAGTGGTGATCCAATTAAAAATGTCGTGGCGTAGCACCGCTAGGCGGATTTGACCTTTTAAGCCACCATAAATTTTTTTTTCAAAATGCGCGCTGATGTCGTCAAAATTGCGGTCGGGTATCATACTAAATTCTTTAACCCACGTTGCTTTTCACGTTGGTAGTCACGTTCTTTGAGCGTGGCGCGTTTGTCGTGCAGTTTTTTGCCCTTAGCCAGCGCAATTTCGCATTTGACACGCCCATGACTCCAGTACACCTTAAGCGCCACACAGGTATGCCCCTTTTGGTTGACCATCCCAAATAGCTTATCGATCTCACGGCGGTGCAGCAGCAGCTTACGGGTGCGAAGGGGGTCGGCAACGATATGAGTGGATGCCGATAATAGCGGCTGGATATGCGCGCCAAACAAAAACGCCTCGCCATCTTTAAATATCACATAACTTTCGGTGATGCGCATTTTGCCTGCGCGGATGGATTTGACTTCCCAGCCAAGTAGCTCAAGCCCAGCCTCAAAACTTTCTTCAATAAAATACTCATGCCGTGCTTTTTTATTACTGGCAATCAAACTGGGGATTTTTGGTTTTTTACTCATGATTATCCTCTGGTTGCCACAACCGCGGACATACCCGATGCAGCAACTTGATCTTGTTTTTAGGGATTTAGTGGCAACTGATCAGGCGTGTATTGCCTACGCCGCCGCCATCAAAGCATATAATAGGGTCTAATAATAACATGCCAAATTCAAAATGATAGTGAGATTTAATTGTTAATTGTGGCAAAATTTTGCTAGCATTAGCAACAAGGTAGCAACATGGCAATTTGCCGCGCTTGCCCGCACCACCAAGTTTCACGATAAAGAGACAGTTATGTCAGCAAATAGCCAACAAAACCCCAATCATTACACTAAAATCATCTACCCAGGCACATTTGACCCCATCACCAAAGGACACCTTGATCTAATCAAACGCGCATGCCGTTTGTTTGATGATGTCATTGTGGCGGTTGCCATTGGGCATCATAAAAAACCGTTATTTAGCTTAGAAGAGCGAATTGCATTGGTACAACAAGCAGGGGCTGAAAAAGGCTTGACCAATTTTTCAGTGATTGGTTTTGATGGGCTATTAGTAGATTTGGCAAAAAATCAACAAGCAACAGGCGTGTTGCGCGGTTTGCGGGCTATGTCAGATTTTGAATATGAGTTTCAGCTAGCCAACCTCAACCGTGAACTTGACCCAAATTTTGAAGCGGTGTTTTTGACCCCCTCGCAACAGTATTCTTTTATCTCATCCACCTTAGTGCGTGAAATTGCCAAACTAGACGGCGATGTCAGCAAGTTTGTACCGCCTTGTGTGGAACAAGGTTTTGCAAGAAAAAAACAAAGCGGCTGGTAAAGCGGCGGGCAATTGGTGCTAAAATAAGCGTTTTATGGTGACGATATAATAACCTTATGGCATTAAAAATTACTGATGAATGTATCAATTGTGATGTATGCGAGCCCGTATGCCCCAATGAAGCAATTTATGTGGGTGAGCTGATTTATGAAATTAATCCAGCGCTTTGCACGGAGTGCGTGGGGCATTTTGATGAGCCGCAATGCGCGCTATTTTGTCCCGTGCCCGATTGTATCCCAAAAGACCCCAATCACCCCGAAACCGAAGACGAGTTGATGGCAAAATTTATCAAACTCACTCGGCACCCATAAGAAACCAAAAACCGCAAACCACTGCAATCACGGTTTATTTCTAAAAAACGACAAGGAGTGTCAAATGCCTGCTAGTAAAGACGAAATTACTGATTTTTTAGACAAAAATTTTCCCCAAGCGCAATGTCAAATTCAAACCGTCGGCAACCAGCAAGCGGTGATATCTCATCACGTGGGCGAGGCTGAGCTGCGCCCAGGCGGTACGGTATCGGGGCCTGTTATGATGAAGGTGGCAGATCTGGCGTTGTATGTGGCTATTTTGGCAGAAATTGGCATTGTGCCACTGGCGGTCACCACCAATTTAAATATCTCTTTTTTAAAAAAGCCTAGCCCTCACGCCAGATTAATTGCCAAATGCCAGTTAATCAAAGTGGGGCGCACCTTGGCGGTGGGTGATGTCTTGATCTATTCAGAAGGTGATGAAAAACCCGTTGCTCATGCAGTTGGTACGTATTCGTTACCAATAGATCGTGACTGTTAGACTAAACCTTGTTATAATGCCGCCTTGGCAGACCAGACGAACGCCGCTTGCTTTTTAAGTGAGGGGAGGAAAGTCCGGGCTACAAAGGGCAGAGTGCCAGCTAACGGCTGGGAGGCGTAAGCCTACGACAAGTGCAGCAGAGAGTAGACCGCCTTAGCAATAAGGTAAGGGTGAAAGGGTGGGGTAAGAGCCCACCGCGTGACTGGTAACAGTTCATGGCATGGTAAACTCCACTCGTAGCAAGACCAAATAGGTGTCCAGACGATGTTGCCCGCATTGGACACGGGTAGGTTGCTTGAGCGTATTGGTGACAATACGCCTAGATGAATGTTCGTCCAAGACAGAACCCGGCTTATCGGTCTGCCATATTTATATTAATTAACTATTACAAATGTGCCCAGCTACAAGTAATCGTTTTATTCTTTTGACTAAAATATACGCCACTTCTGCCATCATTGTAGCCAACCCCATTAGCAAGGTATTGCCCTGCAAAGGCATTACTATCCTTAATAATAGTTTTATTCTGCGCTGTCAGCTTGCCAGATACCGTCTGTACGTAGAATTTTGAACGCAAATTCATAAAGCGGTTATCTGTAAAATAGATGGTTGCTGAGCTAAAACCTGGACCTTGAGAGCCATATTGAATTTTTTTAATTGGGTATCCCCAAGCGGTTGCATTTTTTAGACTCAGCGTTTTGTAGCCATCGGCAACCATTGAATTGCTATATATGGGGTTATTAGTAACAGAAGATTGGATGGCATCAGGTGCATTCTCAATATCAGGTAAATCACAGCCATTTTGCATGGTTTTGAGCACAGGTGTCCAGTCAACAGATTTATTAGATTCCACCTTTGTTTTTGCCAAACCATTATGATTAGTAGCCTTAGGGGCTAAGGTAGTAGAAGTTTCTGCGAAAGCAGGTGAAAAACAACACACCACACAAGCCATAGAAAAAATAACGGGTAAAGCATGAAGTTGATGCGAAAAAAATTGGTTTATCACCCTATTATTACTCCTGATCGCTTGAAGAAGCTTTATAATATCATAGCGTAATGAGCGCATTGCAAAAAAATGTATCACCATCCCAAGCTACGATTAGCCTAATAAAAAACCGCCACAGCGAATGAACGGGTGGCGGTTTTTTGGTAGTTAGCGCTAGTCAAGGCTAACGCTTACTAATCAAGGTACCCACGCCTTTATCGGTAAAGACTTCAAGTAAGGTGGCATGTGGTACGCGACCATCCACAATTACCGCGCTTTTGACGCCATTTTTGACCGCTTCTAGCGCATAGCTGATTTTTGGAATCATACCGCCTGAGATAGTGCCGTCAGCTATCATCTCATCCACTTTGGCAGGGGTAAGTCCTGTGGCAATATTACCTTCTTTATCCAGTACCCCTTTGATGTTGGTCAATAAAATCAGTTTTTCGGCAAGCATAAATTCGGCGACTTTGCCCGCTACCACATCGGCATTGATATTATAGGTATTGCCGTCTTCGTCCACCCCAAGTGGGGCAATCACGGGAATAAAGTTAGAAGCAATCATCAAATCAATCACATCACGGTTGATACTGACCACATCGCCCACAAAACCCAAGTCAATGGTTTGCTCATTGCCTTGCTCATCGGTTTTGGTCATGGGTAATTTTTTGGCACGAATTAAGCCTGCATCTTTACCCGTCAAGCCGATGGCGCGTCCGCCATGTTTGTTGATAAGGTTGACAATGGATTTGTTAACACTACCGCCCAGTACCATCTCTACCACATCCATGGTGGCTTTGTCGGTGACGCGCATACCATCAATGCGATCAGAGGTGCGTCCCAATTCTTTGAGCAAGTTATCTACTTGAGGACCACCGCCGTGTACCACCACAGGGTGGATACCCACGGTTTTGAGCATAACGATATCTCGGGCAAAAGAGCTTTCAAGCATCGGGTCTGTCATGGCATTGCCGCCGTACTTGACCACCATCACCTTGTTCTCAAATCGTTGGATATAGGGGAGTGCTTCGGTCAATACATCCGCGGTGTGCATTGCCTGTTCAAGGTCAAGTGACATGTTAAATCCTTGTTTTATATGTGAAAAAACGTAGAAAAGGTCAAATCGGTTGAATTTGTGCCACTTGCTCGGCAAGATGGTCATCCACACGGCGGCAAAGGTTGACAAAAATTGTCTGAATATACCGTAAATCGGCGATGGTATTGGCGCAAAATCTAACAGTTAAGAAGTTGCCCGTATTTGACTTACGTAAAATACCAAATCCACTGGCAAAATCCAAGCGCAAGCCATCGATGGTATAGATATTTTTGATGTCAAGGCTGCTTTTTAGGCGCGTAAATGGTTTTTTACTCATGGCGATAATACGCGTGATGATTTTTTGCCCTGCATCCGCATCTTTGACAGGCAAATACATATCAGCCGTGCTTACACAAGGGGGCAGTTCATTTAATATATCCACCAAACTGCGGGGCTGACGGTATAACCAGTTAATTAGGCGCGCGGCTGCGTACATAGCATCATCATGCAATACAAAATAACCATCATTAAAAATAAAATGCCCTGATAGCTCACCTGCAAAAATGGCATGATCTGACTTGTTTTGCAGTGATTTTCGCATCAAGCTGCTGCCTGTCTTTGCCATGGTCGGTACGGCGCCTTGTTGTGCTAGTAGGCTTGCCACATGATGGGAACACTTAACATCAAAAATGACCTTGCTAGTGGCAGGATAAGAAGGCGGACGCTCTTCTAGGCAAATACGCGATAAGAGATATAGTAGGTGATCTGGACTTACTAGGTGACCTTTGGCGTCAATCACCATTAGTCTATCGCCATCGCCATCAAATGCCAGCCCTATATCGGCGCTACATGCTAGCACATGGTAGGCAAGCTCGCTCAGGCGATTGGCTTCTGTGGGGTCGGGGTTACCTTTGGGAAAATTACCATCGGGGGTGTTATTGAGCATGATGCACGCGGCACCCAGCTGGCTGAACAACGCTTCAGCAAATAAACTTGTTGCCCCATTCATACAATCAATCACAATACGCTTGGGCGCAAAAGCAGAAACAACGCGCAAATTATGGGGCGCATTGACATGAGCCAGTGCTGTATGAATGGCAGCTAGATAATCATTCACCTCATCAGTGGTTACATCATTGGTTGGTAGCTGTTTGATTTGGCTAAGCAATTCTGTATCTGGCAGCTGTGGCGTACAATGAGCCAATTGAGCAAATACATGCTCAATGTCTTCACTGCTAGGTGATTCGTGATTAATAAGCCACTTAATGCCATTGATATCTTTTTGAGAATGGCTTGCCGTCACAATCAATCCATTGCCCGTCAACTGCTGAGCGGTGTATGCCATCATCGGGGTGGTAGAAAGACCTAGCCAATGCACCCTCAGCCCAACTTGGGCGCAAGCAAATGCAAAAAATTGGGCAATCTCTTGACTTTGTTTGCGTGCATCATAACCAATCACTACTGCCGCCGCGGTTGTGTGAGACTGCGCCGCGACAAACCCATGCGCAAAAGTTTTTGCGAGCGCCCAGACAAAATCATCCGTGAACAACATCACATCGCCACGGATATCATACGCTTTAAACAATTTTTTTTGGGGTAAGAAAGGATGAATAAACAAGGTATCCATAGCGCAACATCTAATCAATCAAACACATAAGCAAAGCATAGCATCGAAATTTATTCTCATAAGCAAATGCTGTGTTATAAATTGTTAACAAACCTAATACCTCGTCCCAAACCAGCAACCACTAATAGCTACCCGTTGAACCAAAACCGCCTGCGCCACGTTCACTTACCTCTGTAAAATCAGTCACTACCTCAAAGCTAGGACGGATGATAGGTACCACCAAATACTGTGCCATGCGCTCGGCTGGCTGTAACACATAATCAGTTTGGCTACGGTTCCAAATAGATACCATCAGCTCGCCTTGATAATCTGCATCAATCACGCCTGTCAAGTTGCCCAGCACAATACCATGCTTATGACCCAAACCCGAACGCGGCATAATCAGCCCCACATAATCAGGGTTTTGGATATAAATTGCCAATCCTGTACCCACCAACACACTCTCGTCTGCCTTGATAGTAAGCGGCGCATCAATACAGGCACGCAAGTCTATACCTGCTGAGCCATCGGTGGCACGGGTAGGCAGCGGAAAGCGCTCATCTTTGCCAATTATTGCATTAATTATTTTTACTTGAACGTTCATCAAATCACCTAATTGCATCGTTAAAAAATAGCTGAGTTAAAAACGTGTAGTGTAGCAGAGAAGTGGTGAGCACAAAAGCGCACTCGCGGTGTGTACGTCATTAAGCGGCATAACCGCCATCTACCCAAGACCTACCCAATACCAAACCAACACTAAAAAAAAGAGCAGCAATAACGCTACTCTTTTTATTTTTTTACTTTGGTGACTGACCGTTATCGCATCAGCACGTCAGACACATTAGAACTTATAATGCGCGCCAATGGTCCATAGGTCGGTGTCAACACTGTTGCCGCGTGCCAAATCTACAGAAGGTAGGCGACTATATTCAGCTTCCAGTGCCGCATTTGGCGCCAAGTTATAGCCAAGACCCACACCACCTGCGATACCTGTTTCGTCTTGTTTGTCGTAGCCGCTATCAACCTGAGTTTGCGCAAATCCTAGCTTACCTTTGGCATAGACATTTGAAGCAGGGAAGTTGTACTTATAGGTACCGTACACACCTGCGGTGTTGGTGCTAACTTCGTTAACTTTGACACCGTTGATTTTGACATCTTCTTTTGAAGAGTCTAGGTACTCAACTTCGGCGCCCCAATTTGGGGTAAAGTTATAACCTACATAGGCTCCATAAGCGGTTTGGTTGTCGGCGTCACGAGTGCTCATGTCCGTTCTAAATTGACCCGCTTTAATACCCACATAAGGTTGACCTGTGTAAGCGGTATTGGTGCTTTGATAGACCGCTGCGTTTGCCCCTGCAGTCATCACACTACCAGCAACCAAGGCTAATAAAGTTTTATGTAATGTTTTCATTGTGCTTCTCCTTTTAGAAGTCATATTAACAAGCCCGTGCCAAAATAAATGGTGGTGTTAATCAAGCAACTGCTAAGGGTCAAAATGACACCAACTTCAGTAATTGCTTGTTTTGTTAGAGCCATCATACCAAGATTTATCGGGCAGTTTGTCAGTGTTTAACAGCTAAGAAGTAAAGATATGCAATGAAATTTGCGAAAAAAGTAACTAACCTACCTATTTGAAACTTCTTGTTACATCTTCTGTCGAACCACCCTTTCCCTAGAAATATTTAGTTACATTTTTCAAATAACATTATAAAATCTAAAAAACCTAATTTTATGAAAGAGTTAGGGTGTGTTTGATTGTCATTTGTTGCCTTTATTACGTAGCAACGCTTGGATATTTGCCAAATAATCATCTGCGGTCTTTTTGGGCTGATTGGCGGTTAAGGTTTTTTTCATACTGGGCGCGTCAATATGGTCGGCAGGTAATTCTTCTAAAAACCGACTGGGCGTGGTGGTACGCATTTGCCCACCGCCGCGCCGCTGCGCCGCTAGGGTCATGGTCAGCTCTTTTCTGGCGCGAGTGATGCCCACATACATCAAGCGGCGTTCTTCTTCAATGGATTCAGAGATGATGGAATTTTTGTGGGGCAATAGCTCTTCTTCAAGCCCCATGATATACACATAGTCAAACTCCAGTCCCTTGGCGGCGTGTAGGGTCATTAGGTTGACTTTGTTGGTATTTTCTTCTTCTTGCTGCTGCTCAAGCATATCTAGCAGTACCAATTTACGAATCACGGCTTCAATATTACGGTCATCGTCATCATCCGCGCGGTTAATCAGATTTTGGATACTGGCATACAAGGTTTCGATGTTGTCAATGCGCACTTTTTCTTGCTGCGGCGTTTTGGCTTCGCTGCGCACCAAGTCAATGTAGCCTGTTTCGTCAATCATTTGTTTGACCAGTGGCACAGGGTCGGGGTGCTGGTACAGCTCTTGGGTGTAGCGCTCGATAAAATCGGCAAATTCTTTGAGCTCACCACTGGCTTTTTTGGGCAGTACATGGGTCAAGCCGCTATGACCACTTGCCATAAGTAGTGAGATTTGGTGTTCTTGAGCAAATAAGCCCAACTTTTCAAGGCTGGCAGGTCCAAGTCCACGTTTTGGGGTATTGATGACGCGTAAAAAGGCACTGTCATCTTCGGGGTTTAAAATCAAGCGCAAGTAGCTCATGATGTCTTTGATTTCACTACGGGCAAAAAATGAGGTACCACCTGACAGCTTGTAGGGGATTTGCAGTTGGCGTAGCTGCGCCTCTAGCATCCGCGCTTGAAAGTTGCTGCGATACAGCACCGCGTAGTCTTGCCACTCATTGGCGTTACGCAGTTTATGGGTGATGATTTCTTTGGCAACGCGCTCGGCTTCATCATCATCATTGCGGCAATTGATAATGCGAATCAGCTCGCCATGCCCTTTATCCGACCACAGTTTTTTTTCAAATAAATGCTCGTTATTGGTAATCACTGAGTTGGCGGCATGTAAGATACGGCTGGTTGAGCGGTAGTTTTGCTCAAGTTTGACCACTTTTAATTTGGGAAAATCCTCTTGCAGTAGTGCCATGTTTTCGGGTTTTGCCCCGCGCCAAGCATAGATGGATTGGTCGTCATCACCCACCACGGTGAAACGCGGCTGCACCCCGACCAACAGCTTAATCATTTCGTACTGGGCGGTGTTGGTGTCTTGGTATTCATCTACCAGTAGGTAGCGAATGCGGTTTTGCCATTTGTCGCGTACTTGGGTGTTTTGTTGTAAGATACGCGTTGGCATGACAATCAAATCATCAAAATCCACCGCATTGTAGGCGCGCAAGTTACGCTCATAGAGCTGATACAACGTGGCAAATAGCATATCCTCAGGGTCTGTCAAAGTGTCTGCGGCTTTTTCGGGCGGCACGAGGTCATTTTTCCAGTCGGAAATCATCTTGATGGCTTTGCCCACCAGTTCGCGGCTCTCTGCACCACTCATGTTGTCGCGCATCATCAAGTCCATGAGGAGCCGTTTGCTATCTTCGCTATCCATGATGGAAAAGTTGCCTTTTAGGGGCGTGTGTACTAGCTCATAACGCAAAAACTGCAAGCCAAATTGGTGAAAAGTGGAGACGGTTAACCCTTTGGTTTTGTCACTGGTCAGCAGTTTTTGTACCCGCGCTTTCATCTCGCGCGCCGCCTTGTTGGTAAAGGTGACCGCGGTGATACGCTCGGCTGGCATTTGGCACTCTTCAATCAAATAAGCGATTTTTCGGGTAATCACAGACGTCTTACCCGAACCTGCGCCTGCTAGCACGAGCAAAGGGCCTGACACATATTGCATGGCTTCTTGTTGGCGGGGGTTTAATTGGCTCATCGTGGTATCCATTATCGATTACTAGGGGGGGCAGCCCCATCATTTTTTGAATCAACTATTATAGTACAAAGTGACCCAAAATGAGGGAATAGTTAAAGGCAGGCTTATCATCGGTCTGACGGCTCACCATTTAGTAACTCCCTACCCAACTACTTGCCATCTAATAACTTGCTACCCAAAAAAAAGACGCAGTCGCTGCGTCTTATGATTTGTATCTACTGATTGCTCAATGGCCTGCTGATAGCCAGCTAGGGTGTGTCGTGGCTATTGGCAGGCTGATTGAGGGTGCTAACCACCGTATCGGTTTGGCTAATGACAGGTAGGGTGTCGCTGGACACTTCGCCTGCCAGCTTAAAACTGATGGCTAGAAAAAGCATCATTACTATTGCCATAAGGGCGTTTTTTAACGCTTGGCTAGGACGGATTGAGTGATTGGCACGGGAGATAACAGAATGGCTCATGGGCATTTCCTCAAAATGACAACATACATCGTCAAGAGCTGTGCATTAAACAATCAAAAAAACAATCAAAATAAACTTTACCAAAAGCACAGGTTGGTAGAAGCGCAGGTTAGTATAAAAATAGCCAAATTTAGCAGACTAACTACCATAATTATTGTGTAGTGATGGGTTTAATTCTGCACCAATTTGCTTGAAATGCCAAGTTAACTTTTGGTAAAAACCGCGTATTTTATGCAGTGTTTTGTTATTATTTATTAAGACAGGTAAGACAAGTAATTTTTTGAGTGACTGTGGCGATATGCCCAAAAAAAGGCAACCATTTGGCTGCCTTTTTAGATCAGAGAATCAATAACTTAACTTAGCTTGTTTTCCAGATTACATGGCGGCAATGCGTTCACCCGTTTGCTTGCGGGCGGCTAGTAACGCGGCAGGTACATGGTTGCCCAGTCTGGCAAACAGCTCGTCATGGCTAGCGAGTTCTTGTAGCCATTGCTGTTTATCCAGCGTTGTGACCGTCTCAAATTGCTGTTCGCTAAAGTCAATGCCTTGCCAGTTTAGGTCTTGGTAAGTGGGCATATACCCAATTGGGGTGGTAATAGCTTCGGCACGGTCGTCACAGCGCGCGATAATCCACTCAAGTACGCGCATATTTTGACCATAACCGTCCCAAGCAAATTTGCCATCGGCATCACGGCGAAACCAGTTAACATTAAAGATTTTTGGCAGCTTAGTGCCCTGCGCATTGGCAACCTTTGCAACGTTTTCACCCATTTTTAGCCAATGGTTAAAATAATCGCCCATGTTATAGCCTGCAAATGGAATCATAGCAAATGGGTCGCGGCGTACCACACCTTGTTTGCCTTCTGCTGCGGCAGTGACCTCAGAACCCATCGTGGCAGCTTTGTAGACGCCATCTACCCAATCGAAGCTTTCTACCACCAGTGGCATGGTATCGGCGCGGCGTCCACCAAAGATAAACGCTGAAATGGGCACCCCATTTGGGTCTTCCCAGTCATCGCCGATGATTGGGCAGTTACTAGCAGCCACGGTAAAGCGGGCATTGGCATGGGCGGCTTTACGTCCGTTTTTACCATCTTCAGGTGTCCAGTCATTGCCTTGCCAGTCAATCAAATGTTCAGGCGCTTGTTTTGACATGCCTTCCCACCATACATCGCCATCATCAGTTAGGGCAACATTGGTAAAAATCACGTCTTTATGCAGTGTGTCCATACAAGTGGGGTTGGTGAGGTTTGAAGTACCAGGGGCTACACCAAAAAAACCTGCTTCTGGGTTGATGGCGTAAAGGCGCCCGTCTTTGCCAGGCTTAATCCAGGCAATATCATCACCGATGGTTTCTACTTTCCAACCTTCATAGCCTGCAGGTGGGATGAGCATGGCAAAGTTGGTTTTACCACACGCTGAAGGGAACGCCGCCGCCACAAAATGTTTTTGACCTTGTGGATTGGTCACCCCCAAAATCAGCATATGTTCGGCAAGCCAACCTTGCTCACGACCCATAGCAGAAGCAATGCGTAGTGCTAGGCATTTTTTACCTAATAAGGCATTGCCACCGTAGCCTGAGCCATATGACCAAATTTCGCGGGTTTCTGGGTAATGTACAATATACTTGGTATCGCTACAAGGCCACTTCACATCTGCCTCACCCGCTGCTAACGGTTTGCCAACACTATGCACACAAGGGACAAACTCACCATCACTGCCTAAAATATCATAGACCGCTTTACCCATACGCGCCATGCGTTTCATGTTGACCACTACATAAGGCGAGTCAGACAGCTCAATACCAATATGCGCGATTGGGCTACCTAATGGTCCCATGCTAAAAGGAATCACATACATGGTGCGTCCACGCATACAGCCTTCAAACAGACCTGACAAGGTTTGGCGCATCTCACTAGGTTCTGCCCAGTTATTCGTTGCGCCAGCATCGGTCTGGTTTTGGCTGCAAATAAACGTGCGACCTTCAACCCGTGCCACGTCAGTTGGGTCAGAGCAAGCAAGGTAAGAGTTTGGGCGGTGTTGCTCATTGAGTTTGACCATGGTACCTTGGTCACACATTTGTTGCAATAAACGCTGGTCTTCTTCCTCAGAGCCATCACACCATTCAATGCGGTCTGGCTGGGTCAGCGTAGCAATCTGTTTTACCCAATCAATAATGCCTTGGTGTTTGACAAAACTGGGAATATTATCAAATAGTTGAGAAGAAATAGTTGACATGTCACACTCCGAAGTGATCTCTTAACGCTAAAAAAACAAAAACCACCAGTAAGCAGGCTTACTCGTGGTAACAATCATCAAAACAATAATCAAAAAATGGTACAAGGCGCCATAAGTTAAATGCGCAACAAAATGGGGTCAATATAACCAAGAAAAACGTCAAACTGGCGTTGGTAAAACTGGTGAATTTTTTTCCCGTCACGGCGCCTTTAGGCTTACAAATTATGGCAAGCCCAATGAAGGGTGGTAACATCAAAAAAATTGTACTAGCAAAGTTTCGCACAGCTATTTTTTTACGTAATTTAATGAGGCTATTAAACCACAATTTCCAAAAAAAATTTAGTCATATTTTACAAGAAACACTACATATGCCAATTTTTATGCAAAACAGACGATTATTCAAAAAGAAGTTTGGTTGTAGTTGGTGGGTAGTTGGCACTGGGTGAACCACGTTCACCCAATACACTGGGTTTGTTATGGGTTCAGTTGCTGGGCGGCACTCATGGCAAAATAAGTCAAAATGCCATCGGCACCTGCGCGGCGAAAACCCAATAGACTTTCTAAAATTACCGCATCGGTTAGCCAGCCGTTTTGAATGGCTGCCATATGCATCGCATATTCTCCTGAAACTTGATAGGCATAAGTTGGCACCCCGAAGGTGTCTTTAACTTCTCGTACCAAATCTAGATAGGGCTGCCCAGGTTTGATCATCACCATGTCCGCGCCTTCTTGAATATCGAGCGCCACTTCATGTAGTGCTTCGGCACGGTTGCCAAAATCCATTTGGTATTGTTTTTTATGACCGCCTTTGAGGTTGTTTGCGCTGCCCACGGCATCACGAAATGGCCCGTAGTAGGCAGAGGCATATTTGGCAGAATACGCCATAATTGCTGTATTAATAAAGTTTTCGCCATCCAACGCTTGGCGTAGGGCTGAAATACGTCCATCCATCATGTCGCTAGGTGAGATGATATCGGCGCCTGCACGGGCATGGCTTAACGCTTGCTTTGCCAAAATCTCTACCGTGACGTCATTCATTACATAGCCGTTATGGTCGACAATGCCGTCTTGCCCGTGACTGGTATAAGGGTCTAACGCCACATCGGTCATGACCACCATGTCAGGCAGCGCGTCCTTGATGGCTTTGATAGCACGGCAAGCCAGTCCATTTTCATCATAGGCATGTTCAGCGTGCAAAGATTTCAGGCTTGGGTCAATGACAGGAAATAAGTCGATGGTGGTAACGCCAAGGCTCAATAAGGCTTTGGCATGCTCAATTAATAAATCAATACTTAAGCGCTCAACCCCTGGCATGCTAGCAACCGCTTGGCGCTGGTTGTGACCATCGAGTACAAAAACGGGGGCGATAAGGTGTTTTGGCTCAAGTGATGTTTCTTGCACCATGGCACGGATGTTGTCGTTATAGCGCAGGCGGCGCAGACGGGTATTGGGAAATGAGCGGTTGAAGGTATAACTCATATTGACCTCTTTTTATCAAACAGCAAAGAAATTTTATAAGGATAATGGTTTGAAATTTGCTAAAATAGTGCATTTTTTAAAAGGTTATTTTATCACAATCTAGGAGGGCTCAGTGACTTTAAACCCATCAAATAATGCCATTTTTAATCATGAAGACTCGATTGATCGTGACAATACCGCTATTGACAATGACGAGCATTCAGACCTGGCTAGTGAGTCACAGCTACAGTTAGACCAAGATGTTGACCACCATGCCATTGCCAAACCTTCAATAGAAACAATCGGTCATCAATTAGCAGCAATTATGGGGCAAAGCCCATTTGTGGCACATACGTTTACCCGTTTTCATTACGAAGATGGCAAAATGTGTGGCAAAGTTGATGCCAATCCTGCCTTGATTGGTAATCCCAATTTTCAAATTTTACATGGTGGTATGACAGCGACGCTGCTAGATACCATTGGCGGGCTTGAGGGAATGATTGAAATTTATCGGCGCAATCAAGGGACGTTTGAGGAGCAAACCAAAAAAGTCAAACGCTTGGCAACGGTGGATTTGCGGGTGGATTATCTGGCGCCTGGTCGTGGTAAATCTTTTATCGCCACCGCGGAAGTGATTCGCATGGGGCGCAAGGGCTGTACGACGCGCATGATGTTGGTTAATGATGAAGGCAAGGCGATTGCCCACGGCATTGCCAGTTACGCTTTCTAAAAAAACCCACCTTGTTGTGGGTTTTTTATGATGTTTTTAGGGTGGGTTTTAATGCCTTGGTGTCTCTGCGGTATCGGACTGTTTTGGCGTTAGTACACGGTTGATTTTTTGACTGACGTTTTCATATTTTGGCGTAGGGGTGACAAGCGCCACATCACGACTTACCCCACCGCCTAGCGCTTGATATAGCTGAATTTGGCTAATAAGCTGTGATTGTTGGGTGTTTAAAATACTTTGCTGTGCGTTATAGATGGCTCGTTGCGCATCTAATACCCCTAGATAGTTGTCTAATCCCGCCTTAAAACGCGCTACTTCAATTTGATAGTATTTTTGATTTGCCGCCAAGGCGCGGTTATAAGATGCCAGTTGCTGATCAAGGGTGGCACGCGTGGCAAATACTTCATTGACATCGTGAAAAGCAGTTTGGATGGCTTTTTCATAGGTGTTAAGCGCTTGCTGCTGGGTAATTTCACTGACCTCATAGTTGGATTGTCTTAGTCCTGCATCAAAAATTGGCAGACTCACGGTTGGCATGATGCCCCAAGCAAAACTGCCAGTTTTAAATAAGTCGCTTAAACTGGCGCTAGCCGTACCCACATTGCCCGATAAGCTGATGGTTGGATAAAATGCCGCGCGCGCGGCTTCAATGTTGGCACCCGCAGCTTTGAGGTTGTATTCAGCTTGGCGCAAATCAGGGCGATATAACAACAAATCACTGGGCAACCCTGTGCCAAAAATACGGTTATTGGTAATGTGGTTGATGCCAGCGGGTGGTAGCAGTTTGGCATCTACAGAAGTACCCACCAAATAACGTAGCGCATTTTGGTTTTTTAATAAATTGGTTTGGGCAAGGGCGATAGACACGCGCGCGGCTTCAACAGCAGCCTGTGCTTGTACGGTGGTTAGCTGAGAGTCTAGTCCTGCTTTAAAGCGCAACTGGTTGATGCGAAGCGATTCTTGACGCGTGGCTAAGGTTTGCCTAGCAAGGTCAAGTTGGGCAAGGCTGTAGCTGTATGCCACGTAGTTTTGGGCAATGTTACTAATTAAGCTAATTTGGGCAGCATCTTTGGCAGCGCCTGTGGCAAGGTAATTTTGCAGTGCTGCATCTTTTAGATTAGCAATACGTCCCCAAAAATCAAATTCATATGAGGACATGGCAAGCCCGACTTTGTAGTTATTAGCGGTATTGCCATCAAAGTCACCTGTGCGATTAAGGCTTGCTGAGGAGCCAAGACTAGGGGCATCGGCAATATCTTGAATTTGGTACTGAGCGCGTGCTTTTTGTATTGCTAAAATAGCAGCGTTGATGTCTTTATTATTATCAAGCCCTAACTGAATCAACTGTTTTAACCGAGTGTCACTATAAAAATCTTGCCAACGCTGCCCTGCGATGCTGGGCTGATTGGTATTGCTCACGGTTTGACTATCATAAGTTTGGTACGGCTGATTGATGGGTAAATTGGGCTGGGCAACCACAGGCGCGGTTTTAGCTTTTGGTATGCTCTGACAAGCACCCAGTGATAGCGCGCTTGCTACTAACGCGGTCAGATAAATGGGGCGAAAGTTATGATTCATAATATTGACCTATTTTAATATAGAGATTTTTAATATAGAAAATAGAAATGAGGCTTTTTTAACAAGGCTATGGATGTAGCACTCTAAGCTGATCAAGGCGGCAATGGGCAAACGTGTTGCCCATTGCTTTTTTAGGTTAAATACCCGTTCATAAACAGGCTTAGATATTATCAAATTTATAGGCTATCAGGTTTATAGATAGTCACTTTGCTAGGCTCATTGATATTGACATTGGGTGGTGTCATGTCATTATTGGGTGGGGTTTTATTTTTAAACACCGAACGTACCCAAACATAGAACATAGGAATAAAAAATACCCCCAATATAGTTGCACTGACCACACCACCTAACACACTGGTACCAATGGCGTTTTGACTGCCAGAGCCAGCGCCCGTTGCTAAGAAGAGCGGTACCACGCCAATACCAAACGCCAATGACGTCATAATAATCGGGCGTAAGCGCTGGCGTGATGCAACTGTGACTGCGTCAAACAAATTGTGCCCCATGTCTTGGCGCTCTTTGGCAAACTCAATAATCAAAATGGCATTTTTGGCAGATAATCCTACCACCGTGAGGAGTCCTACTTGTAGATAAATATCGTTTGACAAACCGCGTAATCCCGTAAATAGTGCGGCGCCAAGTACCCCAAGTGGCACTACTAACAGTACTGCAAACGGAATTGACCAGCTTTCATACAGGGCTGCCAAACATAAGAATACAACAAAAATTGAAATTGCGTATAGCATTGGTGCCTGCGCGCCTGACTTTTTCTCCTCCAAAGATAGCCCCGTCCACTCATAGCTAATACCTTGTGGTAATTTGGCAATCATTTGTTCCATGGCTGCCATGGCTTGTCCTGTACTCAGTCCAGGGGCGGCATTGCCTTGTAGGTTCATAGAAGACAAGCTGTTATAGCGGTTAAGGGTGGGTGAGCCATATTGCCATTCGCCAGTGGCAAATGCGCTAAAAGGGATCATTTGGTTGGCGTTATTACGGACATACCATTTGTTGATGTCCTCTGGTGTGGTACGGCTATCGGCTTGACCTTGCATATAGACTTTTTTGATACGGCCTCTGTCCATAAAGTCATTGATATAGCTACTGCCCCAAGCCGTACCCAGTACGCTATTAATTACGCTTGGCGCCACACCCATAGCGGCGGCGGCGTCATAGTTGACATTAACTTTATATTGTGGAGAATCTTCTTGTCCGTTAGGACGTACGCCAACCACTTGCTTGTTTTGCGCTGCCATGCCTAGCAGCATATTGCGCGCTTGCAATAAACCTTCATGTCCAAGATTGCCCGAATCTTGCAATTGCAGGTCAAAACCTGTGGCAGTGCCTAGACCTTGAATAGCAGGCGGTGCAATGGCATATACCTGCGCTTCATTAATTTGGGTCATAAAGTAGCCCATCGCGCGTTTGGCAATGGCTTGAGCCGTATTGGCTTTACCCGTGCGTTCTTCCCAATTATTGAGGCGGATAAATGCCAGCCCCATGTTTTGCCCTTGACCTGCAAAACTAAAGCCGTTGACCGTAAACACCGAGTCGACATTGGCTTTTTCTTGGGTTTTGTAGTAGTTATTGACTTTATCAATCACCGCTTGCGTTTCTTTTTGGGTAGCGCCTGCGGGCAACTGTACCAGCGTCATCAGCATTCCTTGGTCTTCTTCAGGAATAAAAGAGCTTGGAATACGGCTAAACAAAAACGCCAAACCTGCAATAATAATGGCATAAGGAATGAGGTACAGCCAGCGCATCTTGATACTACGACCCACAAAATTCTCATAGCCTTTGCTTAGGCGCATAAACATGCGGTTAAATGCCCCAAAAAAGCCTGTTTGGTGTTCATTGTGCTTGTCATGTGCTTTGGTACGCTTGAGCATTGTGGCACATAGGGCAGGGGTAAAAATCAGTGCAACAATGGCAGACAGCGCCATACTACTAATCAACGTCACCGAAAACTGACGATAAATCACCCCAGTAGAGCCGCCAAAAAATGCCATTGGTAAAAATACGGCTGACAAAATTAAAGCAATCCCAATCACCACTTTACTGATTTCTCGCATGGATTCACGCGTGGCTTCCACAGGTGTCATGTCGGGGTTTTCTTCTAATAGCCGTTCAACGTTCTCAACCACCACAATGGCATCATCAACCAATAACCCAATCGACAATACCATGGCAAACAACGTCAACACATTAATGCTATAACCAAAGGTATATAAAATCCCAAACGTTCCTAATAGCACCACAGGCACCGCGAGGGTTGGAATAATAGTGGCACGCCAGCTTTGTAAAAATAAATACATTACCAAAAATACCAGCGCAATCGCCTCTGCCAATGTGCGTACAACCTCTTCAATCGAGAGACGAACAAAGGGCGTGGTATCATAAGCAACAGAGGCTTTTAGCCCCTTAGGGAAATTGGCTTGGAGATCGTTTAGTTTGGCTTCTACGGCGGCACGTGTGTTGAGCGCATTGGCACCTGATGCCAATGAAATACCAATCCCTGCTGCATTTTTACCGTTGTAACGCGCAATGTCACTATAGCTTTCACTACCAATCTCAACCGTAGCGACATCCCCTAGACGAATTTGGGCGCCGTCAGTATTGCTTTTAAGTAAGATATTACGAAACTGCTCGGGGGTTTGTAGGTAACTTTGTACTGTTACTGTGGCATTAATGGCTTGGCGGGCATCATCGGTGGGGGTTTGGCCCAATTGCCCTGCCGAAACTTGCGCATTTTGTGCTTGAACTGCGGCAGTAATATCCGCGGGTACCAAGCCATAAGTACGTAATTTTGCTGGGTCTAGCCAGATGCGCATGGCATAGGCAGAACCAAATACGTTGACATTACCCACGCCTTCCACACGGCTGATTTGGTCAACTACATTGGAGTTAAGATAGTCTGCAATATCAGCGCGATCCATACTACCATCTTCTGAGGTCATGGCAAGCACCATCAAAAAGCCACTGGTAGACTTGTTGACATTGACCCCCATCCGCTGCACCAGTTCTGGCAGAGCGCTCATGGCAGATTGTAGTTTATTTTGTACCTGTACTTGGGCGGTATCGGCATTGGTGCCATTTTCAAAGGTGAGCGTAATTTGCGCTGCACCACTTGAGGACGAGCTAGAGGACATATACATCAAGCCATCTAAGCCCTTCATCTTTTGTTCAATCACCTGAGTGACGGAATCCTCAATGGTTTGCGCAGAAGCACCTGGATATACCGCGGCGATACTGATAGTTGGCGGTGCAATTCTTGGATACTGCTCAATGGGCAGCTTAACAATCGCTAAGATACCCATCAGCATGATGAGCATCGCAATCACCCAAGCAAAAATGGGTCGATCAATAAAAAAACGTGACATGCTGTCTCCCTTGCTTACGGTTGGGCAGTTTTTGCTTGACCAGTCGGCTGGCTAGTCGGCATATTGGTAGCGGCGGTGGCAGAGGCGTTATAAGGCATTACTTTAACAGCTTGGTCAGGTTTAACTTTGGCAGCACCCACCATAACCACTTGCTCGCCTTGTTTGAGTCCACTGGTCACAATCCACTGTCCTTGGTACGTGCCTTGTACTGTCACAGGGCGTACCTGCACCTTGCTATTGGCATCCACCACATACACCGTTGACTCACCCTTAGCGGTGCGAATAATCGCGCTTTGTGGCAACAACACAGCATTGTTGATAATACCTTGAATCAATTCGGCATTGACCATCATGCCAGGCAACAACACAAAATTGTCATTACTAAATACCGCACGTAAATTGACCGTGCCTGTGGTGCTATCCACTTTCGCCTCTTCAAAACGCAGCTGTCCTATCACAGGATAAGTGGAGCCATCGGCAAGTTTAAGTTGGACTTGGGCGGTTTTTGGGGTGCTCAGTGTCCCCGAGGCAAACTGTTGGCGTAACGCTAGCATCTCAGCGGATGATTGACTGATATCTACATAAATAGGATTAAGCTGAGAAATCGTGACCATTTGCGTTGAGCCTGCCGTGGCAAGTGCGCCCACATTAACCGTTGCACGGCTAGTAATACCACTGATAGGCGCTTTCACCACCGTGCGGTTCATATTTAATTGGTTATTATTGACCGACTGCTGGGCACCACGAGCCGCGGCTTGGGCGGCTTCAATGTTGGCTTGCGCCACACCCACTTGCGCTTGTGCATTTTTTACTGCCGCTTGTGCGGTGCGCACTTGGGTAGCGCCTTGGTCATACTCTTGGCTTGAAATCGCATCGGTACCGCGCAGCTGTTTGAGGCGGTTTAGGTTGGTTTGTACCAATGCCAGTTCTGCTTGACGACTTTCTAAAACTGCCAACGCATTGTTATAATTGGCTTTTGCCGTATTGATGCTGGCAATATTTTGTTCTAGTGTGGCACGACTGCCTGCCAACACATTGGTATAATTGTCACTATTAATTTGGTAAAGCGGCTGATTTTGTTTCACAAATGCGCCTTCTCGAAACAGCTGACGATCAATAATACCAGACACTTGCGGCGTCACTGTGGCTTCTTGGTAAGCCACCACTTTTCCTGAGAGCTGCTTAGTCAATGGGATTGTTTGAAAATTGACCGCCTGCACATTGACAATCGTAGGCGGCATTTTTTGTTGGGCTGCCGCTGCCCCACCTTGTGAAGTGGCTTGATCGGACTTATTACAGGCTACCAATAGGCTACAACTTGCTAACGACACCATCAACAATACAGGGTATCTCATACCAACCTCATCAGAAAACAAAATTTAAAATTTTAAAATGATTATAAAATAAAAGCAACAGCTGTGTTGCAAAAATTTACGAGACGACACAAAAAAATAAGTCAGCATAAAACAAGCCAAAGCAAAACAAGGCAGGAGAAGGCAAAGTCAGGACAAAAAGAGCAGTAACTACACAAGCCTTATAATCAGGCTTTAAAATCGAGAGGATAAGCAAAATCACTACAACGCAAAAATTTTTAAAAAAAGCGTAAAACGCTAAAGCAAAACTGCCCAACACATCGCACAACAAACATCATGCAACGGGTTTATTAGCGCTTAGCTTACACGCAATGACCTAGAATAAATCAGGCAGATAAGCGAATAAGCGCATAGGTAGACAAACATAAACACCAAACAGGCGACACGCCCCTCACATCAATCATCAATACAAACGTTGACTTGCCATCGTCATCAAATCAAGCAGCCCTTGGCGATAGATAGAAGCGGGTAAGGTAAGTACAGCCTCCTTTGCCAGTTGTGTTTCTTTAAGCGCCTTATCGCGGCAATAATCTAGCGCACCACTGGATTTTACCAACGCAATAATCTCGGCGGTATC